>JAAUXT010118888.1_pt1:17500-20068 | contig 20068 bp, 26 predicted proteins | sample 7278171 | NCBI WGS metagenome assembly JAAUXT01 (sample SAMN14350112, study PRJNA611818) | marine sediment metagenome | isolation source: surface marine sediment (1.8m) | place: French Polynesia: Moorea | collected 2018-08 | reverse complement strand
TCTCGTTTCCGGACGCAAGGAAAGCTCACAACCGACTGCGATGGATCGGTAGAACACGAAAAATGGCAGGAACCAGCGGGAACTCTGTTAATGGCTCTTACCGCGTACAAAACCACCACCCAAAACTTTTCTCGCAGAGGACGTGCCTTTGATGCAGCATTTCTCGGGGGTGAAATCCTCGGGGGGGGGGGGAACGGCACCACCCTCGACCCAACACTGGAACCGCCGCACCTGGTCCATCATCAAACTCTCCTCGCGTCGCCTGCACTTTGTTTGCACGCAGAATCTTTGATTGACACTGTCCAAACAAGTGATCAAAATGCTGCATTTTCCGCGCACGCGTCTGAAGGCTACGCCACGCTTTCAACAAAAACGAATTTTCTGCTTTCGAAAGCTAAGTCGGTCAAAGATACGAAGTGCACGAGAGTTTGATGCATTTACGTTTTGTGGCATATTTTCAGCAATTTTCAGGTTCATCAAACATAAATTTATATTTTCTGAAGGATTCTTTTGTCTATCTCTTGTTTTGACTCAAATTTCCTGCTGAATGTGGGCCATTTTCGCAGGAATTGCTTGAACGGTGAATTCCAAATACGAAAGTGGTGTCAGGAAACACTCACAGAGGCAGGGCGCGAATTTCTGGAAGTCAAGGGTTGGTGTTGGTGGGTTGGGGTGAGGGAAGGACTTTGTATTGGCACTGGGTTTACTTCTGATGATTCGTGTTTTCTGTGTTCTATTTCTTCTCAAACAAAATCCAAATCAAGTAGTCTACTCTGTTTCTTTTGTCGTCATTTTCGTCATTTTGGCTCCACCAAAGATTTCAATCCGAATTATTTTCTTGAACTTTCCTTCATTCCGTTTCCTTCACTTTTCCTTTCTTGTGTTTCATAGTTTAGTCATCTACGTATTCTCGAGTAGGAATCCAAAACTGCCCAACTGACTGTGTAGACATCACCCAGTTTATGTTCCGCCTCCCACAACAAGATAAGACCTGGATCTAGACCCAAGTGGCGCTCGATGCCTTTTTGTTGTGTCCCTGAAACTCAAACCCTGTGTGAAAAATGGCCGTGTTCGATGTGGTACTCAGTATGTGTGGTTTGTACTTGCAGGGAGGTGGTTCGAGAGCTGCTGGACCCTCAGTACATCGAACACGACGCGTTGTGAGTACCTGCGTTCTTATCCTGGCCACACCCAGGTGGAACTCTGAATTCTGGATTTCAGGTTCTGTTGACCGTGGGTCCAAGGCACAATGATCTTGACTCATTCTGACCGTTGAATGCAAAGTTCTGGTTTGTGTCAAAGGCCGATGAGTCACTTTGTGCGTAGACGCAGCAGCGTCTGTGGTGGGAACGCAGCACGTTGATCCCTGTTGCGTGTGGGTTTGGCGCGTGGCGCCTGCAGTGAGTGCAGCACATGGCGCCTGCTGTCAGAACGCAGTGTGACGCCTGCGTGAAGGTTCTGTGTGACGCCTGCAGTGTGTGTGACGCCTGCTGTGTGAGTGACGCCTGCAGTGTGTGTGACACCTGCAGTGTGTGTGACGCCTGCTCTGTTGACGTGGTTCTCTCGTCTCTCCGCAGCGCCATGTTCTGCGCCATCATGGAGACGGCCGAGCCTTGGTACGTGAGCAACGAGCGCTCACCGACGGTCAAGGTCAGTTCCGCCCACCACGTGATCCCCTGCCCAGCCCCGCGCCGCCCACCAGCCCAACGGTCAAGGTGACTTCCGCCCTCCCACGTGACACCCCCCAGGCCCCGCCCACCAGCTCCAAGGTCAAGGTGACTTCCGCTCTCCCACGTGACCCACGCCCAGTCCCGCCTACCAGCTACACCAATCGAGAGTCATGGTTGGGTTCCAGCAGGGGTGCCCGCAACTCCGCCCAGCCTCGCCCACTCGGGCCGCCCTCTCCCACCCATGCCGGCCTCGCGTGACTCCCGCCCACGAGCTACACACAGTCCCGCCCCTCCCAAGCCGCCGTGGATCCCCAAAAGTTTGGGTCTGTTGCACCCAGACACCTGACTTCCGCCCACCAGTCCCAGGCGCCGGTGCCGCGCAACAGCTCCGCCCAACTCTGTGTCCCACACCCCCATCGCGATCCCGCCTGTCAAACTCACTCATCTGCAGCACATTTCACTGAAATGCGATCCAGTCCCTTGATCTCGTGTGTACCCCGAGCGATAATACACGACGTGTTGCACGGCAGAACAACAACATCCTGACGGCGCGTCCCTTCGCGCGGCCCCACGACACGGCGCACACGAACGTCATCACTAACAAGCTGAAGCGCATCCAGGACTACATCCTCAAGAAGCACGACCCCGAGCTGCACGCGCATCTCGAGGCGCGCGAGATCTGGCCTCAGATCTACGGCATGTGAGTACCATGCGGACACAGTTGGTCTGCAGCACAACGTTGCACGTGGTTTCTTGATGATATGAGCAGGGGGGGGGGTCTTCTCAAAATGTTGGAACTTGTGTGGTTCTACCCTGTGAACGCGATGATTGTTCTGTGCCAGTGTTGGGTCTTGTTCGTGTGAGCGACTCACGAGATGAATTTCGCTTGTTGAGCGAT
>JAAUXT010118888.1_pt1:0-15000 | contig 20068 bp, 26 predicted proteins | sample 7278171 | NCBI WGS metagenome assembly JAAUXT01 (sample SAMN14350112, study PRJNA611818) | marine sediment metagenome | isolation source: surface marine sediment (1.8m) | place: French Polynesia: Moorea | collected 2018-08 | reverse complement strand
GCCAACATCGTCACCGGATTCTCGACGCTGACGCGCAAACTCTCCACCGGCTCCGAGTACAGCAGGGCCAGAACGAGGCAACATGGCGGACAACATGGCGGCGCTTCCGCCAGAACCGGAAGCAGGACTGGAGGAGGGAGGCCGAGGACCCTGGGAGTGGAGCGGATGTCAAAGTCGACGAGCGAACCGTCGAACCTGCTGACGGACGAGAGCCCTGGAGGTCTGTGGGTTGGGGTGGGCGTGCGTGGGTGCGTGCGTGTGTGGGTGTATGTGGTGTGTGTTAGGGTGTGTGCGTGTGCCGTCTGATACATTCACACTTGGTTCTTGTCTGTTCGGGCTGATTGTGTGTGTGTGTGTGTGTGTATGTGTGTGTGGTCAATGTGCGTGTGGTCAATGTGCGTGTGTTGCAGCGTGAATGGGGTGTACGTGTGTGTGCTGGGGTTGTTGGAGTGTGCGTGCGTTTGGCAGGGTTCCCACCGCACCTGGAAAACCTGGAAAAACAGGGCCAGACCTGTGTTGGCGTAGCTTTGGGGTGGGTGTGTGCGTGATTGTCAAGGTAGATTGAAAGGTAACTTGATGTGCACGTAGCATGCTTGCGCTGTGGCTGGAGTAACGCTTGGAATCGCTTTCATAACGTTCAGGCAATCGTTGGACCTGGAAACCTTGCCAACAATGGTCGCCGCATGAGTTCGTTTCTTGAGGGTATTCTCATTGGGGGAATCTGAAACGGTCACGCGCTGTTGAGGATGCAGCATCTCGCAACGTGCCCACTCGCGTGTCCAACGTCTGACGCTGCGTTCGTGATGACGTCATGGTTCCTCTTTTCTCACCAGACGTTTCTTCGTGCGAGACCCACAGGATGAACCCGCCTCACACGAACACAGGGTCCCAAGTACCAACCCGTCCGTTTCAAAATCACCCAAACAATCCCTTTCAACACAGGGTGGATTTCCATTGCTTGTTCTAATGCCGTTTGCTTTGCCCCGACTTCCGTGTTGGGGACTTCTGAGTAGCCGGGAACACTTCAGACACGTGTTCGTTGGCCGACCCGCTCACCTGTTCATTGTTCGTGCTTGCAGCGGAGCCCCCGTACTTCGGGCTCCCCCCTGCTGCGGCCGACCTGCGGGGGTCGACGGCGAGTCTGTCGGTGCTGGAGGACGGAGGGGTGCGGGCAGGGACCTCCAGTCCACACGGGTCCGTGTGTGTGTGTAGGTGGGTGTGTGTGTGTCTGTGTGTGTGTGTGTGTGTGCGTGTGTGTATGCGTGCGTGGTGCATGTGTGTGTATGTGTGGGGTATGTGCGTGTGAGTGTGTGCATATTGTCAGTGCGTGGTGTTGTGTGTGTGTGTGTGTGTGTGTGTGTGTGTGTGTGTGTGTGTGTGGTGTATTGGTGCGTGTGTGTGTGTGCATGCTGGAGGATGAACGGGGTGAGACCTCTGCAGAAGTGGAGCGTGGAGTCACTGGGTCGTTCCCAGTCTTGCAGCTTTCACATACGAGGATGTATCAACATATTCTGTCACTCTGCATGTTCAGCGTGTTTGGCAACAGTCACGGGTGGTTGATTGGAGACAATACCAGACTAGCTGATTCTTTTGTCCTTCTCAGTGCAGACTGGCCAAGTGACTTGGCCGCTGAACATGCTGAGTGACAGAATATGTTGATACATCCTCGTATTTGACACGACAAAATCTGAAGATGCTTGGCGCCACGGTACAAGCGGTGGCCCTTTGTTCAGGATGGCTGCCACAGAACTGGAACTGCGTGATTCTGATGATTGTTGCGTCCGTGGCAGGTCGATTGCGAGCGCGCCGCCCATGTCCCCGGCCGAAGGTCTGTCTCCCGCCAAGTACTCGACGCTGCCCGGGGGGCGGAGGGGCCGGAGGGTGCCGCCGCAGGTCAGGACGCGCGCGCACGCACACACTCACACACACGCACACAAGAGTGCACGCGCACCACATTCGAACACGCGCAGCACTGAAGCACACACACACACCACGAACACACACACGCACACACACACACAAACACACACACACACACACACAAACACACAAATGCACGAGCGTTCACATCTGATCGACTGCAGTGCATATCCTGTGTTGTTCGGTCGTGGAAAACACTTCCTGTGGACCTCATTGCATTCGCGTCTTACATTCTGCGTTTGTGTGAGCGATAATGAAGAGGCACGCTGTCTGAGCGATAATGAAGAGGCACGCTCACAACGTGTCGCGTGATACTTGAAGTTTGGTAAATTTATTCGTGCTCTGAAACACGTAGATCACGTCGCGTGATACGTTGGGGGAAAATCCAACACGTGTGGTTCCTTCTCCCGTTGCGTGAGCGATAATTTTGATGCACGCATTTGAGTGAGCGATAATGGGACCACGTGTTTGACGTGTTGCAGGCGTCCTCGCGGACGTCAGACTACGACGTGGCGGTGCTGCAGGGCCGCATGAACGACATGGAAGGAATGTGCAGGAAATGCGCAGACAAGATGGACATCCACATCGGTGAGGCTCTGCATACACACACACGCAGATTCGTGATGAAGGTGGCGTGTAGGAAACGGAAACACAAACTGACTAAAGGTCTAAGTTTTTGCAGTGTCTGGTCACAAGGGTCAATGGCAAAGCAACGCCCCCAGTGTCAGCTGTGTCACCAGTGGCAAAGTTCCGCAGAGCACTCGGTCATTGGAAAGCTTGTTTCACTGCAGAAAACAGATCAAGTTTCTTGAGGACAGGTTTGCTCATTAGGTTGTGTTGGGTGCTGCAACTGTTTGATCAACAGACAGCGGTCTGAAACTGTTCTGTACGTTGCAGACAAGTTGCAGAACGAGATGCTGCACCAGGAGCTGGAGAATGAGGACGAGCTGCTGCTGGCGCTGGCGGGTCTCAAACAGGTGTGTGTGTGTGCGTGTGTGTGTGTGTCTGTGTGTGTGCGAGAGTGTGTGTGTGCGTATGTGCGTGTGCGTGAGTGAGTGCGTGTGTGTGTATGTGAGTGCAGGTGTGTTTGCATGTGCCTGTGTGTGTGTGTGCAAGAGCGTTTGCACACGAGTGTACGAGTGCAAGTACATGTGTGCAGGTGTGTGTGCTTGTGCCTCTGTGTGTGCGTGTGTGTGTGGTGCGTGCGCGCTCATCCATGCGTAAGTGTGTATGTGCGTGTGTACAGGGTGTGTGCATGCACGCATACGCACGCGAAAGTGTATGTGTGTGCGAGTGCAGGTGTGTGTGCGTGTGCCTCTGTTAGATTTGGGTTGATGCACTGTGTGCACCCTGGAATTGAGGCCAGTCTACACTAATTGGAGAGTCTTTGACGCGCACGTATGACTTACCGTCTCTTCAGGTGCGGGACGTCCTGAAGGGAATCCTGAAGCCGGCCAACGTGTTCGATAAGGAGGAGATCCACATCACCGAGAACCACTACCGAGACTCGGAGCCGGGGGGCAGCTCCGTGGACCCGCCGCGCGGGTAGGTGGGGAGGGGGGCGGGGAGTGTGTGTGTGGCGGGAGGGACGGTGGGGAGGGGCGGTGAGTTGGGACCTGTTGGGGTCGGGAGGTGGTGAGAGGGTGGGGAGGGAGGACCCACTGCGTGAGCAGGTGGCGGGGCAGGGAGGAGGCCACCCCGCAGGTTGGTGGGGGACTGCACAGTGTGGAGAGGCCCGCCCTTTGGGTAGGTGGGGAGTGGGCCTGAGGCTGGTTCAACCTGGGTAAATGTCAGGAAGATGGGTGTGACAAGAGTGGTATGGTGGGGATGAGAATGGAAAGAACCACCAGTTGGAGGTGCAGTTGTGAGCAGGGTGAATGGGTGGAGCTTGAAAGATCAGGTGAAATGGAATTGGGAAGGGGAAGATTTTTGAGCAGCAGACCCGGCAGTGTGGAGTGTTGCGAACTGAAGCACGACTGTTTCCTTGCATTGCGTCGCACATGGTTCAGCCTGTCTCATTGACCCTGCGCTGTTTCAGGTCTGCGCGCCTCCCGCCTGGCGGCGCTGCGATGGGCGGGCTGGGCGGGTCCCGCCCACCGGGCGTCCAGTCGCAGAGCAGCATGGACACGACGGAGACGGTGTCGTCGGCGACGAGCTCGCCCGACTCGAGCTCGCCCGAGTACAGCGACAACCTGCGGCCCGACGACCACACCGTGCGGCCCGGCGGGTCCCACTACCAGCAGGTCGGGGTGTGGGCGGGGTGGGGGCGGGATAGGGGCGGGGCGGCTGGGCGGGTGACACAACTGGGGTGTGGGCGTGGCGGGTCCCACTACCAGCAGGTGTGGGCGGGGCTGGGTGGGGCGGTGTGTGGGGAGAGCAGAACGAACAACGTATCACAACTAACACAGCGCACAGGTCACTGAACGCACAGTTGCAAGTTCCGTGCACCGTTGGTTTGAAGAACTGGTGTCGTGTACATCTCAACTAAATATCCTTGCGTTCTCGCGGCCTACGATACGCTGGATGTGCTGTGCGTTGGATCATCCCCTGTCGGCGCTGCATCGGCTGCGTAACGCATCGAAACGATTGGCTTGAGAATACATCACTTGACGCAACCAATGTGAAGCAAGCTCTCCTCAAGCCACCTGCGTTTCCCGAATGCTGCGTCTTGCGTTCCGCGTCTGACGATGGACGCTGCGTTGTCGTTTGCGACGTTCGCATTTTCAGAAGAACAGAAGAACAAAAACTGCTCCAATGACGAAGCGCGCAACACATCCAGTGCGAACACAGCATCAGGTTCCATGTCGTGTATTTCAGGGTGGACGTGGTGGAAGGTCCGACTGTGCCCCTTCTCTCCCCTCTCACGTGACCGGAAAGCTGACCGGAAGTTCCGAGATTGAGCTGACGGACTTCCGGGACGACGGGGCGGCCGCCCAAGGTCAGGGCGGAGGTGTGGGCGGTGGCGGAGCGGCCTCGCCCGGTGCGAACGGGTCAACACGGGGTCACGGGCGCGGTGGCGGGAGAGGTGACGGGGTCACGCAGTGGGTGCTCAAGGTCAGCGTTCCGTTCGTGCGAGTGCGTGGGAGATTAGGGTGTGTGTGTGTGTGTGTGTGTGTGTGTGTGTGTGTGTGTGTGTGTGTGTGTGTGACGGAGTGCGCTCACACTTACGTTTGGTGTGTTTGCTGTATTTCAGTACAGGTCACCCCAAGGGTGTGTGTGTGTGTGTGTGTGTGTGTGTGTGTGTGTGTGTGTGTGTGTGCGCGTGCGTGCTGTTGTGTGTGTTGTAGTGCACTTCACGCGTGTCTGGTGTGTTTGAGTGCAGGTGTGTGTTAATGCGTCACAGTGTGAGTTTGTACACGTTGGTGTGTTGTGTGTCACCATGTGTGCGTGTGTGTGTGTCCAGGTCAAAAGCAGCACACGTCAGTGGACGATCCAAATGTGAGAGCTGCAGCTCGAAATTTGATGCTTCGTGCACCCTGGTTGAACGCTGCTCTCATTGGTCGCTGTTTCGCAGCGGTTGAAACCCACGTGACGCAGCGTCGCCCCGTTGTCTCGGTGATGTTATGACGCTGCGTCGCGACGCGGTTGTGTGAGTGATGAGACGTTGACTTTTACATTTTCGTGTTTGTTGGAAATTTGTTGTTCTGGTCTTTTCGAATTCACACTGGATGTGTACCGCCTCACGTTCCTATTCAAACCGACAAAAACGTTGCAGTGGAACAGCGACACGTGACGCACCCACTGTGATACAGCATTCATATTGTTCACGTTTGTTCCTTTCTCCTGTTCCCTGACCGCTTGTGGAGTTTCCAGTTTGTTCTCTTCGGCGCTTGGGTCCGCGGGTCGCAGCGTGTCTGTGAACGTGTCTGTGGCTTCAGATTCAATCGATGAAAACACCTGTCCTTGTGTGAACGTTTTCTCCCAATCGCAAATGGTGCAAACTTTGTGAAACATCAGCGCTGTTTCAAGCAGACGGAAAAATTTTGCTTTGAAACCAGCAAGTTGTAAGATTGTCACATGTACGCAAGACTCAAAGCGTGAGCAAAGTGGTGCTGCACAGTCAGGCTGTTTCAACGCGCCCATCAATGGCAAAGTTTTGACGCCAGCCATTGAACAAGAAGAAAGGACGTCAGTCAGCCACGGGCATTTGCACAATGTCCAACGTCGAACGTCGAACTTGTAGAATCCAGCAACAAACATTTGTTTTGGGAGAACAACTTTTTGACGCCAATGTTCCGATGCAACGCAAAAGGCTGACTGACGTTGACACCGGCGACCGACAGGCATCGAGTGTCCAGCGTCAAGTTTGCAACAACCAGCAACAATAATAAAAGTTTTGAGAGAAAAAGATTTTGACGCACACGTTCCGTAGCATCCGAACGCGCTGACTGTCGATTGCGAGCGATGATTCGTCGTCCAGACGCAGGACGCCGCTCAGTGTGTAACGGCCTTCAGAACACCGGATTTCCGGTTCCTGTTGCAGGGGATCCAGGAGAGGAGCGCCATGGCGCAGACGAGTAGCCGGCGCCGCTCTCTGGAGCGCCAGGATTCGGGCGAGACGGACGCCAACCAGAACAGCGCCGCCGCCGCCGGTGGCGCCGCCAACCGCTACTACAAACACAACCGGCAGCAGCGCGCCAACAACCAGCAACAACGAAGCAACAGCAAGACGGAGTCGACCGGAAGGAGCGCGTTCTCGTCTCTCTTCCGGTAGTCCACCGCTTCTGGTACTCACTTCCGGTTGCATTGACTTCCGGTTGGTATTTCCAGTACTTCCGGTCCTTTGTTTCCGGTGGGACTCACTTCCGCTTGTCGCTGCAACGTCGCTGGGAGACGGAACGTGCAAACATTCCGCAGGCCGGGTTCACACCACACGCGTCAAGCGTTACGCGTCCCAGGTCGCAGCGTCCTTTGACGTGGCTGGTGTGATCTGCGCATTGATATTCTGCTGGAACCTCCACGCCGAAGTCTTGAGCTAGTGACCATATTTGTCTCGCTGGTTTGAACTGTTTGAAAGAAGAGTTGGTTTCTTGTGACCCTGGAAGCAAATGCGTGAGTCCTGGAGCTGTATTTGCAATACCCTAAAGATCTACCCGGTGCAACACATGCAATTCCGCTTTGCGTGCAAAAAGAAATGGGAAAAAATCCCTTCCGTTTGTGTTTTAGCGCGACAGCAAATTTTTGTGGCGCCAACGATTGTTCCGTCTGATGGTTCAAAAATCAAAACGCGCGGATGGTGCAAAACGAAACTGAAAGCTGCTGCGAAAAAATTCCATGTACGCGTACCTCAATCTCCACAGTTTATTCCTCCGTTGTTTTGCAGATAGATCTGTGGTTCTTGATGTTATTTCCGTGTTTCAGCGAGTTTCATGCAAATTGTCCAAGAATTTTACGCGACAGAGTGCAACAGAGATGGTTTCCGAAGAGCTTTCCAACAACTGTATTTGTGGACTGGTGATTTTCCCACAAGCTGCTCGTGTGAATAATAGTTTCTGGAGCGAATTCAGAAATGTGCCTGATCCAAATTGTGAAATTTTGCACCGGAAAAACGAACTATTTTGTGTGCCATAGTGCCGTGTTCAAAGTGATATATTTTGGCCGTGGGGGGCGGGGGCGCCACCCTGGACGCGCCCCTCAAAAGGAGTGTTTCTCCTCGTGTAGTTTCTCTGTGAACGAAGACTAGTCATTTTACTCCTCTCCCACGTGACTTAGAAACAACGTGCACGTGACTTCTGTAATTTTGAGAAAGTAGGTCAAGAGGTCAATGTCTCGATTGTGCGGGTGGATCCCGTTGTACGCCTCGTTCACACTGCGTTGACAAGTGTTGAATTGTGCAGTAAAGCCCGCTTCGCTCTGGTGCGTCACGTGCCTGTGTCAGTGAGTGCAGTGGCGTCGCAGCGAGGACGCAACGCGTGACGTATCCAGTGTGAAACTGGCTGAAGCTGCTGACACGTGCGTTTTGCAGTGTGGACGGTGGGTGACGCATTTAGCTGTTGTACATAGTGTTGGAAATGTGCAGAATTCGATGTACATACAAAACTTCTACGAAGCGAAAACTTGACGCAAACCTTCTGAAGAAATGGATGCCAAATGAACCTTGAACAATGTCAGAGATCTTACACTGTACATAGATAGCAGAGGCAGGAAACAAGGGGCTTGAGCCTCCTTGGGACTTGCACCATAACACAACATGGACCGAACCCGGTCCGACCCTGGATTGTGCAGAGACACGTGTTGTCGGCGTCACACTGCAGGCGTAATGCGCTGCGTCCTGACGGCTGAAGCGCCGTCGTTTAGGGACAGAACGCATGACATCCGGTGTGAAACTGGCCCTGAAGAAATGCACGGAACCAGAAACGCATCAGTTGGCAGATTTGATCCTGTTCGCACTGGGTGTGTCCGCCCAAGCGTTCCTGCACACACGGCAGTGAGCGTCGTGTTTGCGACGTCTGCACGGCAAGCGAAGTGAGGCAGGGCAGGGCGTGTCCAGCAGCGATGAAACTGGAAATCTCAGCTGTCACCAATCAAAACTCATGGCAACCGGTGGAACGTGATTTTCCTCACAATTTGGGCATTTGACCCTTGTGGTTACCAAACTGTTCAGATTCCCTTTCATTCCCAGAAATACTTCCACCGTTCGTAGAGTCTGCAGGTGAATATGGTTCCACTGCAGATTCTCACTGCGCGTGTATTTGTGTTCCAAACTCAGCCGGTTTGAAGCAATGACATCGGAAACGGGATGTACTTTCTCTGATGATCCCTCCACGTGACTTGAGCACGTGACCCAACCACGTGGTCTCGTGACGTCACTTCCGCCGTGAGGGGATTCGCTGTTGTCTGTCGCACTGTGCAGTCTGCATGCACCTCGTCACCGTAGAGCATTAGGTAGAGTAGAGCTGGGAACCGTAGCGTCGTAGATTTTACAATTCACATGATGTCCCCGTCTGGTTCGAATTGGGAGAAGTTCCGAGTGGTGAATTTCGAACGAGCCATTTGAGCAGTTAAGCTGGTTGAAAGCTGCATAGAAAATGGCAGAACTTCGCACGGACTGAGGTCGGCTTGGGCGGGGACTGCTGTCGAACTGAACGTGATCGTGATATTTTCTCATGTTTCAATGACTGTGAAGCCTCTCTCACGTCGGACACGTCACGCATGACGTCAGAGGGCGTTGCGTCGTCGTTGTTGACCTGTACAGGACGCAGCGCGTGACGCGTCCGACGTGAGAGTGGAGCAGATCCGAGATGCTGTGCAACTTTGAAATGGAGATTCAAAAACAATGCAATGTAATAGTCTGGCCTGGTACATAGTGGAGGCGTCACGCGTTGCGTCCGTCGGCGGGAGCTGCGTCACGAGTGTGCGACGCAGCGTCTGTTTGAGACAGTGACGCGTGACGCCTCCCTTGTGAACCAGCGCCCTGCTCTAGCATTCCCTCAATGAACTGTTTGTTTTAGAGTTTGAAACCGTCTCGAATCCAGTTTTATTCGTTTTGTGATGCGTTTGTGTTTCGTCCTTGTTTTGTGTTGAGTTTTATCTGTTGGTAGTTTCGGATGCAATGAGGCTGGCGCTGTGGACACCGGTGTGGTGGGGTGGAGACCCCCCTCCCCTGCCGGTGTGGCAGGACGGAGTCGCACGTTCTCTTGAGTCTGTGCCGTGTTCTCTGACCACACTGTTCAGTTCTTCTTTCCAGTCAAGCAATTCGTTTCTTTTCTTCTTGTTTTAGCGCCGAGTCTTTTGTTTGCAAAACGTTCAAATGCAATGAAAATAAAATGGGTGAAAAATTACGATTGGTGTTTGTGCGTGCGTGTGTGCGTGCGTGTGCGTGAGTTCAAGTGCCAACAGGTCCCAAACCACCCAAAATCGTGGCGAGCGCGAACTAAAACCCGAACGGAGAACACAGAAAAATGACAGTGCGGAAAATTCGCATCTGGAATCTATTGTCACTTGAAATGAAAGACAACATCAGTGAGAAGATGTTTCAACCGCTGTTTATTTTGTGTTTGTGAAAAAAAGCAACGACAGATCCAGATTGCGGAAGACTGAATACGAAAAAGTGTGCAAATGTTAAATGCACGAAAAACGGGATTCTGATTCAAGTGAAGTGTTGATCGATGTGCGCAAAATACAATGTGAACATTCCTACGTTGCTCAATACAACACAACCTGAGTAAATTGCAGCTGCCACCTTGTGTTCAAATCCAACCACTGCAGCCCAGCGCCCCTCAAGATCCGAGGAATTTTCGTGGACGAGTTCAGCTTCGATGGTCGGCAAAGAAATAGTCTATGTTTGGTGTTTAGAATCCATGTCCAGATTACAGGGCGAATTTTGTGATGAAAAATAATAAGACTCATGGGGGGGGGCACAAACCATCACACCATTACGGACACACACACACACACACACACACACACACACACACACACACACACACACTGACAATATTCGTCGCGCTTCCGCGACTAAAAATTCAAGAATGACCTCATTTGGTCATGTTACGTAAATGGTTGTTCTCTTGAGATTTGGTTGTTTATGTCACTGACCTCGCAGTTTGATGATGGCCCTACCAAATCTCCCCATTGTCAGGTATCGCAGTGCAAAATGGCCCCACTGATAGGCACCATTGCTGTCTCTGCCGTGGTGCGGTGTGACGTGTGGGCGGCTCTACGGGAGCTCGGGGCGGCAGTGTCGCCCGCGCAGCGGTTCGCAGAAGGCCCCGCCCAGCATCACCCGACACACGCAGTGGCCAGGGCACCGCACGGCGTCGCACTCCTTCAGACCTGGGGAGAAGCAGGTGACACGGTCAATTGTAGAGGAAAAATGTGTCGTGGGTGGGATGGAACACAGAGCCTGAAACTCTAACAGGTGGTGAGGTGCAGGCAGGTGGGCTGGGAGGGAATCTGGCCTTGGCTTCCAGCGTGCTGTTGTTTTGGCTGCTGGTTCGAATTTGGTTGTTTGGTTCCCTCTGTGCATTTTGCAGCCTCTTCCATGAATCCAACAACTGCACCAACGACCTCTCCAATATTCCATGCAACCGTCTCACTCACACACACACACACACACACACACACACACACACGCACTCAATGCTCGTGCTGTTCTGTCAATCAACGCCCACACCTGCAGGCGGTGCTGATGTCGTACATACGCACACACGCACACTGCTACGCGCACGCTTCTCAGAGACCAACGACAAAAGTTTTCAGTCACGAAACACTTCACACACCCACAAACAAACAAACAAACACAAACACACACACACACACGTACGCTTTTTTTCTCTCTCTCTCTCTCTCTCTCTCTCACACACACACCACACGAGCGCGCACATCACACCCAAGCACACACGCACGCACACACCACCCAGGCACACACGCACACACTACTCACGTTTCTCGCACGTGACTCCCCCGTATCCCGACGCGCATGTGCACCAGAAGGCGTAGTGCATGACGCCGCGACACGTGGCTCCGTTCTGACACGGGTTCGAGTCACATTTCGACGTCCCTGCGCATGCGTAACAAAAGTGATGGAACCTGGGCCCATTTGACCCAGAACAATTGTGTTCGTTGTTTGTTCAAGTTGAAACTTGGGACCAGCACTAAGATGGCTGCGTGGGACCTGCCCCTGTCCCTGACCCAATCCAAAACCTGAGGCGTGAACCTGTGCACTGAACTCGAGCTCAAACTTCAAAATCTTAACAAGTTACGAGGAAAAGGAAGTGTTGGACGCCCAGCAAGTTTACCAGGAGAACGATGATTGGAGCGCCCCTCATACCCAGGAGAAAACAAATTTTGGCTCTTGACATGTTGCACCTTGAAACCACTGCTTTCTTGTCCAATGTTTACGGCAGGAACACACCAGCGCGGGACCAACTTCTTTTGTCCTGATGTTTCAAGTTTCAATGCCACCCCCCTCACCCGTCTGACTTCCCATCCCCTTCACCAATACAGTTCTCCCCCCTTAATTCGACAGGGTCGTTGCATGGAAAAACCGACTGATTAAGCGGGGCGACGTACTAACAGGTTTGTAATGCATGGGAAAATGAATTTTGGTGCACGGAAAAACTGACTAATTAAGCGGGGTGACGTACTAACCGGGTTCGAATTAAGCGGGACCGACTGTAGGGGTTTTCACACAGATGATGCGGTGCCAACATTTTGACGCGACGTCAGGAACAGACTGGACTGTTTTGTTGGTGCTCTCCATTGGGCGTCATGTTGAATTTGACGCCCGTTGACCCCAGCGTCAAGAAATCTGCCTGTGTGTAAACCCCAAATCTGAGTCTGTGAGAGACCCTGGCTGTACTCACGTGTCTCGCACCTGGTGCCGGTCGTCCCCTCAGGGCAGCGGCACACGAAGCTCTCGACCCCGCGCCGCTCGCACAGGCCTCCGCGGTAACAGGGCTGCGGGACGCACGGGTCCAGCGCTGGGTCCACGCCTACAGGGAACACAGGGTGAGTTGAGAAGTGTTGCACGCACACACAGGCACACACCACGCACGCACACTACATCAGGAGGTCAGGGGCCTGCAGGGGACCCCCCACACCCCAGATGATTGTGTGTGTGTGTGTGTGCGTGTGTGTGAGAGAGAGAGACAGACAGACAGAGACAGAGAATGAGAAAGAGAGTGAGGGAGAGAGGGACTGTCTGTGTGTACGTATGTGTGCAGTCGGGTGCGAATTTTCTGATGATCGACTGATCAACAGTTCAATACACCTGTTGTTTCTTGTGCCACTTTTCTGACTTCGAAATGGAGCCGGAATTCAACGTGGCAAATGTTGACTTGCTGTTTCGGACAATTTTTCTCCCAATTCGAACCTCGACCAATTGCTCAATTTTTTTCTGTTGGCAGGAGTGTGTTTCAATTGTTTCGATCATCCCACTATGCGTGACTCAATATCAATTTAGAACCAGCTGAAAGGTGCCGCAGCACGCGCGCGTGTATGTCGGGGGTCACAGTGATGTCTGTGTGACAGGGGCGCTCCACCACTGAAACAGGCCCTCGTACTACGAGGCTGGTTCCAAAAGTCTTTGACGTGCATGATCATCAACTTGATTGTTTTGTTTTGGTATCTACATTCTAAGAACAGCCAACACTGTGAAAAACTTTCTTTCCTTTAACAAAGCTCCAAAAGAAAACCAAACTTCTACCTTTTCAAAAGATTTCTCAAGTTGTTTTGACAGTGAACTGACTTGACTGCCCTGGCATTGATCTACTTTGAATCTGTGCTGCATGACAAAACGAAACACCAAACCATGCACGGCAAAGAGTTTTGGCATCAGCCTCGTACACTAACTTGACTGACAGCGGTCTCCAGCGAAGCCGGAGCGGCACCTGCAGCCCCAGGACCGCACGTACGCCGTGCCCCCGTGCAGGCAGTGACTGAACTGGGCAGTCGCGCCTGGAACAGAGAACGTGGAACAATGGTGGTGGTCCATTTGCGTGTGCCGGTTGCCAGCCGCACGCGTCTATGGAACGCGCCCTATGACGCATTCCATTCCTTTTTCACGCAAATTGCCAAAATGAGAAAACTGAAGGGTTTGGCGTCTGCAGCTGTTTCACTCACCTTGGAGATACAGGACGAAGAGTAAAACTGCCGTGGCTGCCTCAGACAAGGAACCCATCTGAAATCACACAATGTTGGGTCTGGAAGTTCGGTTGTAACTGTTGATGCAATGGAAATCGGCTCGACCGCAGTTCGTGAAAATTTGCTCAGCAAAAAAAAAAAAAACGTCTTCGAACGTGTTGCGGACATTGCAGCGGGGTTGAGGTTGGGTTCCGGGCTGCAGAGAGGGATGATCTGAGGTTTGCCACGGAACTTGCTGGAAAGGTCCAATGTTGCTCTTGGATGGACAAAAGATGTGAGTCTGCAGATAAATGTTTCAGGTTTCTGTTCAGTGTCGAGCGTCAAAATGTTCCGTGTTGTGCATTTTGAAGTTTTCCCGTTTCCGTTGTAGCTCGTGTGTTTTGATCAGAAGGTGGAAGAATATCTGTTCGCTTGTTCTTGAACGCTGCACAGTCGATTGGCTTTGTATGAATCGGCTGACACAATTTGAGTTCTGCCCCTGGGTCCACCAAGGATGTTCGGAATGTGCGCCGCGTACCTCATTCACACTCTTCACACCTCTCGTGTTTCTTGCGGTCTCGTGAAGAGACAGATCTTTCTGCTGAATTGTCTGATCAAAGGCCTCATCTGAAAGACGGGTGACGGTATCCTGGGGCCCGGTGCGACGGTTTCTTTGATCAGGATCCTGCCTCATCACTTCAGTTTACACACCAGTTTGGTGAAAAAACGTCAGAAGCAGAGTCATTGTTACTTTGTCAGGTGACAGTTGCAAGGGAACATCAAGGATTCTGAACAAGTTTCTCAATGATCAAAAAGCCACGGCGGATTCAGGTTCAGGCGCAGCGGGGTGACCCCCTTAGGGAGACACCAAATCGTTTCAAAAGAATTGACCCCACGTCTGTGGCGTGAACATGTTCTTTTCTGGGGTCAGGGGAGGGGGCCACGTCCTGGTTTCCTGCTTCGCATGTCCCAAGGAAGAACATTTGTTTGCACCATCAAGTAATCTAGTTTTCGTCACATTATGCCAATGCTGTGATCAGTACTCCGCAGGATGGAGTGGCTCAAGGACCTCTTTTCGAAATAAAAATAACAAAAAGAGGAACCTTTCGCATCTTCAAAGCACTATTTTGCGACAAATTAAAACTCGGGGGTTCGCCTCGCAGACCCGTGGCTCCACAGATTTGGTGCAAGAAATTCGTTCGTGCGGTTGTTGTGCTTTCTTTATCGGAATCTCACGCAAAGACACATCGCGTGTGTTCTGTGTTGACGTTTCAAATAGACCACATTTGTTTTGCTCCAAAAGATATTGATTGAGTGACAAAATAGCAGGTCAAGAGTTTTGGACATCAGTTCAAAGTTTCCAACAGTGATTTCGGCAGCCATTTTGTAAAGAAGTGTCCGTGCGTACGAGGATCTTTCAAGTCAAAGTGTCCTTCATCATGATCGGCAATTGGACACAGTTGAGCGCATTCTTTGTGTGCAACAAAAGAATTGCGCAAGCCAATTGCTTCTCTA
>JAAUXT010099719.1_pt1 | contig 20068 bp, 18 predicted proteins | sample 7278171 | NCBI WGS metagenome assembly JAAUXT01 (sample SAMN14350112, study PRJNA611818) | marine sediment metagenome | isolation source: surface marine sediment (1.8m) | place: French Polynesia: Moorea | collected 2018-08 | reverse complement strand
TAAAAATTAATTTCTTTTCACAATTATCAAACCTGTGCAGTTTGAGCCATTTTGCCGGATGTTGATTGCAGACGATTTCACCCGCCCACCCATCTCATTGGTTGCAATTTCATCGGAACTCTTCACGGAGGAGCCAATGTCCTTCCCAACCAAGCTGCAGTTGCTACAACAGCTTCACACAGGCACATTTTGGAAAAAAAAAGTCAAAAAACTGAATTTTTTGCACAGAGCGCAAACTGACTGAACCACCAAAATCCTTCCTTCACTTCCTGCGGTGCCAATTTGTGGTTGGCACAAGCAATCGAACAGCGGAGAGGAGCGCAAGTCGAAACTCACCGCCAATTGGCACCTGTTTGCGGTGCAATCGAATACGTCCCAGGTCTTCGAGGACAACCAAGGAAAATTCCTTTGCACTGAGCTCCACTGAGCTCCAAGCCTTGAGATGACAAAAAAACATTTTCATACGCTTTGGATTTTTCTAACAACGCAATTATTTCTGACGATTGTTGTTGAGTCAAAGGACAGTGTGACACTTGATTTTCCAGCCTGTGGCGCGCCACGTGTGGCGTCCTCTGCCGTCGACAACTCGCGACGTGCCGAGACTCGAACGCGCCCAATGAACTTTGCGCGCGCCAAATCCGAACACAGAAACAGACTTCGTCGTCAGGGAAGTTTTCTGGGCTGTACTGTTTGTTTGCCCCTCCTCAATGTGTTTTGAAAGGAATGTAGTCGGTAGAAGAAGCAGTTGTTCATCAGAGACGTTGGACGCTCGGAAGAAACTTGCTTTGGGCGCAGACTGGAGGAGAAAATCGAAGAAGTTGACACGCCCAAGATTTTGCAAACCGGTGAGAACAGACCACTTTTGCTTTTGTTTTCCCAACTCTTGAGTCAAAGGTAGGAAGAAGGGTGCAACCAAATTGGCTGACAGGAGTGTCAATTCGGAGGTCATTACAGGTAGATTCTAGATTCTAATTTTGTGCCGAAATGTTCAAAGGGCTCTGCAGACTGTCGTCTGTTGAGCAAACGACTCCAGCAGAGGCTGGTTGGAATCCATTTTCACAGATGTCTGCTGAGTTCACTCTTTCGGGAAATTGAGTTGGGGGGAGAGAAAAACATTCCAAACCTTTGTAAAGATCTGCTCAAGGTCTGTTTGGTGTCTGAACGGAGCAAAATGCAGGGAGCATGGACGACGTGCTGCGTAACCGCTGTGCTCGTTCCGGGGCCGACATCGAATAATTTAGCGCCATTTTTGAACAGCTCGAACTTTGGCTCCAAGCGAATCGTTTGAAATGTCGTGTCGAGACATGAAGAAGATGCTCTAAATTGCGATTGGTTTGCCACTGGTGTATGCGTGGACTGCAGAACTGGTTCAGCCCCACGAATGGTGAAGACAAAGTCGGGATCAACATCTGGAGGTTTGTGAAGAAAAATTCCCTCCGAGCTGCAACTGTCAACAAGCACCTGTCTGGAAGACACTTGGAATTTCCCGCACTTCTGTGTCCAGTTTTCTGTGCGTGTCTGGAATGGTCAGGCGCTCGTAGATCTATCCGAAAGTTGATGAGCATGGATCATTAAGGCTGTTGTTAGAAAGGTTGATTCAGTTTCCGAGATCAAGATCTTCGAAACTTTGTCAGTCAGAACTTGACGAGTTGAGTCTACGGCATTGAATGGGTTGAGTCAAGATTCTGGGTCTCGATTTTGCTGGGTTGGCATTGGTGTCCGTACAGACCTCAGATGTTGACGACAAATTCACTTTCAGCGTGAAGATGCCTGGTGATCAGGAAGAGTCGAGTTCCGCCGTCAGCGGTCAGGAGGTGGATCTGGAATGCTCAGAGTCGGAGTTTGATCTGTACGGCGAAGACCTTGAAGTCGTTCCTCGTAGCGGCCCCAGTGACTCAGGAACCAACGGTGCAGGTCCTGTGAGAAGTGCCACACAGGATCTGATGAATGTGGTGAAGCAACACAGAGAGGAGACGGGTGAGACATCAGACAATGGGACGTTCTTGCCAACTGTCACACCCAAGAAACCTCCGGGCGAAATGGAGTTGGACCCGCTGACTCCAACAGCGAACATGAAGGTCTTGATGAGCGCAGTGAGTCCAGAGATCAGAAACCGGGAGAAGGAGCAGGAAGAATCGAGGAAGGACAGCGTGGCGTCGAACGTCGAAGCCGATGTTGTTAATCGTGTGTCGAACGTTGAAACGAACAACAACTGCTACAAAGTGGTGGCTGTTCAGAGAGGAGTGAAACGCAAGGCGAGTCAGGGCCTGGAGGATCTGGAGGATGAGGACGGACAAGTCTCGGGGAGAAAGGAGAAATCGCTGGGGCTTCTTTGCCGAAGGTAAAGTTTGCTTTCATTTCGTGTCTTCTGCCTGATTGTTTCGTACGGATATTCATTGCAAACTTTGATCCCACAAATTGAAACAACGATTTAATTAATTTGTGTGTTTTCGGTTCAGTTGCAATCAGTGTTGGCATGTTGCGGTTTCGCTTGAATTCGTAAATCCGAGAATCGCATGCAGCCAATGTTTTTGTCGTGTCATTCGGTTTCGAAGGCAAACTTCTTTGCCAGGGTAACTTGGAGCCGTCGTTGTTCACCTGATATGTTTTCAAAATTTTGAATCTGAAGGCCTTTTATTGCTCTACAGTAATTGACACGATTGCGGCACAGCACGAGTATCTGGACAGATGCACGCACACATCGCTCGATTGATGTTATGCAGCGCCATTCATGCAAATTCAAAAAACACCTGACCGGCACATGGCGGGATACGAAGAAAAGTTCTGCTTGAATAAATGGACATCTGGCCCCGGCTGGCTTACTCATGTACAACATCCGTCTGTGGGAAGCCATACGGGCCGTCGGGTTCACAAAGGCGCACACGCAAATTGTTCGGGCTCAGCGTGCAAATGATATTTTTCCCGGTTCCGCTTTTGTAGTTGCACAGCAGAATCTGTTTTGCCGCAAAAGTAACGGACATTTGAAAAGTAAAGCGTGCAGTCAATGGCTCGTACTTTGAAACAGTCATGTGTTGAGGCGAACTTGGTCCCTTTATCCCTTCTTCAAACAGACAAGGTGTGGATTATCCAATTCTAGTTCGGTTGTTTACCTGCCAAATGGCTCGTTTGATGATTGACACATTTCTTTTGTTTCTCAGGTTTATGGGCAAATATCCCGAGTTTCCAAATCCCAGTGAAAACATTGAAATTTGCCTGGACGCCGTTGCTAAGGAACTGGGTGAGCATTAATTGTGGCTTCAAGATTTGGTCGGAAACGTGATTTTGGAAGCTGAAAGAGAGAACTGATCGCGTCCACAGGTGTCCCTGTCGAATTGCTTGAACAGCCGCTGTCGAAAACACTTGGTGATTGCAATTGGATCCCCAAAGTTCTTCAATGCCCCGCATGCGCACGCACAGAGAGAGCGAGTGAGCGAGCGAAAGAGAGCGCACTGTCCACACTCAAAAGTCTTTCCACTGAAGGCTGGCCCAGATTCTTTTGAGCACTCCCGACAGCACATCTCAGAATTCGGTTGTCTCCCACCAAGACAGCTGTTGTTCTCCAAGTGACCAAACGAGATGGTGTTGCAGGTGTCGAGAGGAGGCGGATCTACGACATCGTGAACGTGCTGGAGAGCATCGAGATTATGAGCAGACTGGCAAAGAACAAATACGTCTGGCATGGGCGAACAAACCTCTTGACGACATTGGCGAATTTCAAGGTAATAGTCCAATGTTGATAAAGATTCAAGTTTCTTGCTGCGTTCCGGACAATGTTTTCAATGCGGCTTCATTTGTTGACAGGCATTGGGCATTGAAGAGGGATTCGGTGAGCAAATAGAGAAGGTGAAGGACATCCAGCTGACGAGAGACCTGCAGAAATCCTGCGAAGACGACGCTCAAGCCGACAGCAGTGTCCGAGGTCAGAACCAAACTCGGCTGTTCCCAACGAAGTTTGCTCAACAGCAGGAGTCAACACCGTTGCTGTGCTGCTCCTTGATACCCGTGTCTTTTCTTCTGCAGAGAACTTGAGAAAGGACAGATCTTTGGGGATCATGAGTCAACGCTTCTTGATGCTGTTTCTGGTGTCAAAGGTGAGACATTGCCAGTGTTTGAAGAATTATGGAAAAAGAAAAGAACTTGTGAATTTGGACATGTGCTTGAGCACGACAGAAACACTTCCCGTTGTTTTCAGAATCAAGCCATCAATCTGGACCTCGCGGCGAAAATCCTGGTTGGAGACCCCAACATGGACAGGACAGCCAACAGCAAATTCAAAAGTGAGCTAGGTCACGAGACAACGTGTCAACCCCCAAAACACAGCAGCACGGATGAAGATTCGCGAACGTCAGGACAAATGTCAACAAATTTGTTTTGACTTGGTGTTTTTTCTTCACAGCGCAAATCAGACGACTTTACGACATCGCCAACATCCTGTCGAGTTTGGATCTGATCAGGAAGGTGCGCGTGACTGAGGTGCGAGGACGGAAGCCGGCCTTCAAGTACGTGGGTCCCACCGTCGAAGACCTCGACCACCCACCGCCTGTGCGAGGTGAGAGGACAGACTTTCGCCTTTTGAGTTTTCACAGTACAGAAGGGTTGCCAAGCTGAAAAGTCCTGTTGGGTGAAACTCGAGTTGCAACAGAAGCAACAAACGTGTGTGTTGCAACCACGCTTCGGGGAAAATGACACAAGCATTTTCGTTTTGCCAAGGACTGCCATTGCCTTGCTGACTTGTCATTTGTTCATGATTACTTTCAGAATGCTGTATGGCAGCACCCTCCAGCCTCTTGCCTGCTCCGATGGCAGTTCCTTCGCTTCCAGTGTGCAGAAAGCCGCCCAAATGTGAGTTGTAATGGTGTTCTTTCCAAAGAACGAGAACAGCCCTCTGATGTCGGAGAGTCCCATGGATTTGTGCTTACTGAGTTCTGCTCGTATTTTCCAGTGACGGGCCTCGTGAACGGAAACAAGAACTCCCTGCGCAGAACGATGAGTCAACAGATCATTCGAAGCAAAGGTGGGTGCGAACCGTTGCGAATTGTCTGTTCAAATCAGCTTGACGAGAAATGTCAGGGCTTGACTTTGGTTTGTTCTGTCAATGTGTTTTTCAAACCAATTGGAGTACTCGCGTTTGGTTTCAGGCGCACAGCAGTCGGGAAAGTTCGGTCGACACGCGTCGTTTGAGATGATGTGCGAGATTGCGGAGGGAGAGCGGAAACGCCTGTATTACGAGTCGGAGACGGAGAAAGCCGTGAACCACTCGCAACCCTCCAGTCCTCAGAGAGGTGCGTCTTAACAAAAGATGCAACTCAATGATCGAAGAAATGTGGTTGAAAGCTACATTTCAGTGGGCTGCAGATCATTCACAGTTTGGTCGTCAGCAAAATAAACGAGACAATCTTTCACATCGGCTTTCAGAGAAACAGACCAACTCGAGGGCAACACGGAAGGGCGACGTGCACAAGGTGAAGCAGAACCTGATCCACAGCTTGACGAGTGACGCGGCGACCAGTTCTCCGGTGCAGAGCGGCCGCGGCGTCAAACGCGTCGTGATCGTCAGCTCTGCGATCCCCGCCGCGCAGTCTCGTTCAAACGGCGAGTCCAGTCAGGGCCTCGTGTCCACAACAACCGATACGCGCCAATCAAGTCAGCCGCAGTCCCCGGTGGTAGCCACTCCCGTGGATGCCAAGAAGGACCAGATCCTCCTCCGAGCGCACCTGTCGCACCCGAGTCTCCCCGAGAAGCAACCCACCCTTCTGAAGCTGTCCAAAGCGCAGTTGGAGTCAGTATTGAAATCATTGTCCAAGCCATCCGATGAAAGCAATCCTGCAGTCGCGAGTGGTGAGCAGAATCAGGGTGTCGCCACTCGAGTTGTGGAGCCAGAGGGGCCGGCGACACAGCCAGTCGAAAAGAGCGGGCAGAACGGATTCCTCGTCAGCCCACCTGATGTGTCCAGAGCGCGAAGTCGGAAACGTCCGTTGGAGCAAGACTCGTGCGGCGCCGAGGAGTGCTACTTCGACGCGAAACGTCCGAAGAAGAATGTCGAGTCGCCGACCGCCGATCTGAGACGATCCCCACAGGCCGACTCCGAAGTGGCAGCCATCAACAGCTCCTCGCACGCTGTCGGCAAAGTCGTGAACGCGCTCAAGTCTCGCCCGTCTCCGCTGCGAGCCCTGCACCTGCAGCCAGAGTTCCAGCCACCGCTGGAGCAGAAAAGCGTCGAGTCGGGAGTGTCCGGAGCGTCTGGTCCAGCTGCGTTGGGTGCTGCTGAAATCACTCAGACGAGTACGCCGATTGGGGCCACGTCGTCCGTTTTTCTCAACTTGGCGGTTGCCACGCAGACCGCGCCCGCCGCCGTGAGTCGACCCAACGCAGACTCGACGCACAGCCAGAGCGCGTCACCGTCCACCTTCAGTTTCGGCAGCCGGGGCGTCGCGTCTCTGCGGAGCGACGTCGCTCCGTCCAGCGCCGCTGTGCAGCCCGCGACGTACGTGAGCGCCTCCCCCGGCGCGGTGCTGTCTCCCCTCGTCGTGGGGCCGCTCACCCCGTCCGCAGTCGTCACGACGTCAGATTACCAGGTCACCCCAACGTCCACCTTCGTGAAACCAACCAAGGGCATCATGCCATCACACGGCGCCAGAATCAACTTGGTTCCGCATCTGGCGTCGTCGGGCGCGATGCAGGTCGAATCTGGGAGCAGCGCCGCACCCGTCATCACGACGCTACCGCTGACGACGCTCAGCTCCGGAAGAGCGCGACTCATCACGAGAAAATTGTCAGCTGATCGAATCGTCGCATTGAGGACGCAATCCCAGGTCGTCGCGATGCCAGCAGTTCCCGCCACAGCTCAACAACCAAGCCAGATCCAGTCGTTGCCTGTGGCTTCGGTTGCACAGCAAACGCAGGTCCAGTCCCAGTTGATTTCAGTCCCCATGGCCGCGACCTCGGCAACGCAAACGCAGTTTTTCCGCATCGCGCCGCAGGCTCCTCAGCTGACGCCGACTGCGCAGGGCCAGGCCGCGTCCGACACGGTGTCGCCGTCTTTCAACAACACGACGCCGAGCGCGCCGCCCACGACGACGCGCTCCTTGTTCCAGGGCACGCCGAGCGGCAGCCTCATCCGCATCACGACGCACCAAATCTCGCCCTCCGCCTTCCGAGTCGTCAACGGACAGACGTACACGCCGATCGGCGAAACGCTCGCTGCGCGCAGACTGGCGCTGTCCGTCGATCAAACACCCTGAACACTTAGCATACAAATCGCACATTTCTGCAGTTTGAAGCCGTGATTTCGTATTGTCAGTGTGCGTCGTCTTGTGGGTTTAAAATCTGACTGATCAGTCATTTTCAAGTTCGCATTTAACCGGTAGTAGTTCAGTGCACTGCACGCGTGTCGTCAGATATCCCGTCCACGGCTGAGTTTTTGTAGTGTAAGGTCTCGTTGTTCGTGAAGTGTAACGCCAGATGTTGAGTGATTTCGAACTGTACAGGATCCGATTCTCACTTTCGAAGACTTTGTCATGCGTGTGAAATGATTTGTTCTGAGTGGTATCTTTTTAACTTTATTTCGTCGCTTTGCTGGGTGCTCAGATAGTGGAGAAAAAGTACTTAGGTGTTAAGTATTAATCAATAATGTTACGAGTGGGAAAGTTGTTTTGCAGATTGTCGACATAACCGACAGAAAAAAACAATTTTAGTCAAATTTCTTACATTGTATTTTTCACGCCAGGAAGCATTTTGCTTTCTTGTCATGACTGTTGTTTACCATTGCGGGAGAATCCTTCACACAGTGTTTGCTGTAATAATCATTTCAGTCAGTGAAAATGTGGTTCTGTTTCTGTTCTTGAAACCAGCGGTGTCACGGAGTGACTGGCTCCCACCGTCTGAGGACACTGGGCAATAACTCAAAGGCAACAGCGTCGAAAACCCAAAAGGCAAAAAAAAAGGAAAGTTGATTTTGACGTGACGACCTCGCAGGGTGGCACTTCGGCTTTCTTGTCTCTGATCTTCTTTTTGGCCCTCGGACCGTAATTCAACCAATCACAGCTCTTGGAGCACTGCATCATGAACATTTTCTTGAGCTTCCACACCTGTGGTGGGAGAACAAGTTCATTTGCCAATGTACAGCGAGTTTGGCCACATGCGCGAAGACCAGTTTTTAACTCTGTCCCAGATCTCGCCTGGTCGCAGCGGTACGCGTCAAAACGACGACCGTTGCCTTGGTCAGGAAGGCACGATTTTCATTTGTGAAACCAGGACATGATGCATTTTGCTCTTCGATTCACATCACAGCTTGTTATGGTTCTGGAATGCCCAGAGGAAACTTGACCTGGTACGAGAACAACATTCCCACAACAAAGCAGCCGTTCAGAATCCACGAATGAACTTGTTCAATAACAGCTCACCAACAAGCGATGTCCGCAACTGAAGTCGAGCAACCTCAGGGTACTCAATCGTGGGAAATTCCTTTCGCTGTGGCGACGACGGTGAACTCGCAGTGCCCAACATGGACGAGATTAAAACAAATTTTGAGAAATCCAAACTTTTCCAGACAAGTGCATTGACACCCTCCCGTGTCAAAAGGTTTGACAGTTGTCGAGGACTGAAGAAATTACGAGTGGTGGTGTGGTGGATCGAGGATAAACAGAAAATCACCGGGATTGATCAACTGAAGTTGACACAAAACATGCATTTGAAAGTGAGTTTTCTGAAAGGGTTTGGCTTCCCCAAAAAAGGTTGGACCTCGGGGTTTATTTCATGAGTCTGCAATGCCTGTCTCTGTTTCACAGTTCAGATTTGTCATCGTCCTCTCCTTCGTCTCCCTCCTGCTCGTCTTCACCTTCCGCCTCATCCTCTTCGTGCGCATCTTCGTCTTCCCCACCGTCTTCTTCCTGTTCTTCACCGGCGTTTCCCTCCTCTTCGTCTTCCTCCGGCGACTCCTCGACTGCCACATCTTCTCCGTCATTCGCGGCGTTTTCATCGTCGTCTGCAGCATTTTCTTCTGTCTCTTGTTCGCTGGCATTGACCTTTTCTTCTTTTTCTGCTTCTTGTTTCTCGTCTTCAGTGTCTTTCGTGTCGTCGTCGTCATCATCATCATCGTCATCGTCTGCTTCCAAGTCTTCAACATCTGCAACGAACAGAGATACAATTGAGCGTTGAGTTTGTAAAAAGTTGCCGCGTCATTCTTTTTTCTCTCAGAGAACCCCCCTCACATCATCGGCCAAACAGAATGGACCAACTTCATGACCTGAGATGCACACAAATTGTTTTCAAATGTTTTTCACGTGTTTCACATTTTTGCAACAGCCGAAGCAGAACTGGAAATTTTCGGCCCTTTGCACAAGTGACTTGGGCACAGTACAAAACTCCGACTGCGTTGAGGGCAGTGAACTTGAAACCTCCATGGAGGCGCTCGTGCAGAGAGCCAAATTCAGGGAAGCAAAACACAAATGTGAGGCCAACAGCTGCAGGAACTCACTGAATTGGGCGCAGGGCCACGATCGCTTCATGTCCTTGAAGTCAGCTGGGTCAAAGCAGAGCTGAGATATCTTCTCGTTTATGAAGAACATTTGGCCTGAGGAGTGGCCCTCGGGGTTTCTGTTCATCGTCCAGCTGCAATGTCCAGTGTGAGCAGCGAACATTTTGCGAAACACACAAGATTCGGACAAAGTTTGAATCGTCTCCAGAGACAAAGATCTTGTTGTTCTCTTCTGTAACCTACAGACAAGACACATGTCAGCTCTGGTTGACAGACCCCAAATTCTCTCATTACTTCGTCTACCTTCTGTTTTGAAAGCCACTGACTTGACATTTCTGCTTTTAATCTTCAAACTGGGAGCAAACTTCTGCACTTCTGCAACGGAATTTCTTGGGCAGCAGGCTCCGGCGGACAGACCTGTAGGTGTGGAAGGGTTCGCAGGTGCCGTCCTCGGCGAGTTCTCCGCAGCTGTAGAGCAGCGCCCCCTCGCCGTCCGTCCACATGACCCAGACGGGCCGCGTCTCGCGCAGGTACCCCCACCACGCGTCTGGACCCCGCACTTCCAGCTTGGACGGCGTCTTGAAGTCCGGCCGCTCCACCGTCAGTCGCGTCGTGACGCAAACTCCCAGGACTCGGGAAACTGGAAGACCCGGATGAAATCGTTTGGTTGCAGCGAACCACAAACGAATCTTGGTGTAAATGTACACCGTGCAACGATGTTCAGGAAATTGTGCATTAGCTAGAGAAAATTATGTGATCACTTTGCTCAAAGCCAGAGAAAATTTCAGATGCAAGATCAGGGAGAAATAGCTGGTAAGTAATCCGAGTTGTTGCTCGGTCACGGAAAAGAATGTTTTTCTGCAGAACCACGTCATGCAGATGTCAACAGATGCTGCCAAGATTACCTTTCTGCAAAAACAATCTGCATGTACTTGCCTACAGTGAGTGCGATTTGGTGACTGTCCTTCTGTACTCCATACACTCGAATATTCGTGAAAGCATTGACGAATTTGTCCAGTTTGTGTTGATGAGGAAATATCTCCACATCACTGATCACATGCCATTCTCCCATAAAGTCGGACAGGTTGAAATTTCTCTGAGTTTTCAGTTTATCCACTTCGCACGAAGTGATCTTTTTGCCCTGTCCACTCACGTAGAGTGTCACAAGTATCACAGCGACAGAACAAGTTTTCAAGTCGACCATCTTGAAGGATATGATTATACAATCTATCCCCCGCAAATATACCGCTGGATCTATGTATCAGGGTAAATACAGCTGTAGCTGCTGTTGAGAGGCTTTGTTGTTTTTCGCAGATGTTTTCCGCCTCTGCAGGTCTCGTTTAGCTGGATGCAGCCAAGCAAGGCCAGGGCAGGTAACTTGGTAACTTTGTGCACTTGGAGGAATTGCTGCTGAGAAGAAAGTTCAACGCCTCAGGAACATTTGTGCTGATCTGGATGTGTTTTTCATACAGAATGAACTCTGATGCCAGTGCTCGCTTCTTGTGCTGTTGAGGTTGTGTTCCTCGAGCGTACACATGACAAAAAATGTCTTTTTCACTTTGTTCATTTTTTCATTGGAACTTCTGAATGGTTCTCCATGACGATTTGTGACATTGTCAAACTCTATAGCTTTCTGCTTTTTTGAGCGCGATGAGGATAATGCCTTGATCTTGTGAAGTGGGTGTCTAGACAACCGAAGTATTCAGCCGCACCAGACAGGTCGCCTCGGAATAGAACGGCCCTTGATCATATCCACCATGTCAGTTTCAGGGGGCAGACCCATCAGTTTGTCGAATCATTGGAACATGGATAAAGAAACATTATTTGCGGTGGGGTGGGGTGGGGGGCAACTTGACCGGCCTTGGATCTGTGACCCCGAATTTTTGTGGACATTGCCCAATGACTTGTTTTCGTCAAACAAAACCAGATGTCAAAACGATCGACCGGAGACCATGGTAAAGTTAGTGTCCAGCGTTTTGTACGAGTTCGCTTGCTGAATTTTTTTTTTGCCGCGATGCACTGCACGAGTATCACCCGAGGAGATTCTGCTTCATTGCAAGTTTCAACGTAAAGGGTCAAACTGTGTGGAGTTGACAGATGTCAAACTGTGTTAGTTGTACGAATTCGTAGACGGGAAATGAAAATCATTTTTTCCTGCTTAAGGTTGCATGTCAAATGGCTTCAAGGTAGGAGGGACAGTTTTGAGCAAAGGAGCAATGGTTGTGTGGCTTGGTTTCTCACTCGGGTTTTCAGGTTCTGGAAGCGTCAGTTGGTGTGCTACGCTTGTGAAAATGCCACGCAGGCTGAAGGTTGTTTGCAGTGCCCGGCCTTGGTCCCGGCAATCAGCTTGGCTTTGCATTGAGTTGCTCTTATGGGCAATTGTGTGAAATGGAAGAAGTGGCAGAACGCGCACAATGAGGTTTCAGGCACCGCAGCCCTTATTTGACGATTCTCAACTGGTAATGAGAATGACCCAAATATTTATCACTGACATGGGGTGATAAATCAGTCGAGGTCTGGATCTGTGAACAACGCTTTCAGACTTCAGACGCTCCGGACACAAATTTTGGATTTCATAATAATTCAATTTGCATTTCCTTTTGAAGTTGGTCGCTCACCAAATTGCCCCCACAGCAGGCTGAAGTTGTAACACACTGTCCTGTGTTGTTGTAAACCACAATAAAGGCGATTTTGCCTTCATCAGTAATTTGAATTTCACTCCAAACTCGTTTTGTCAAAGTACGAAGGCCAGGATCCACAGCAGTGGCAGAAGTCACGGAAACTTCCGTCTTTGCAAAACACGAAAGTGATTCTGTCCTTGTAACATTCCCTGCCAGATAATTCGGGGAACATGAACAGACGCCGCACCAAGACTGCAAGAATGCAACGGAATCTTTTGTTTTTGAGAAACACAAATGTTGTCTTGGCGGTCATTTGTGACCAACAATCTGAACCAGGCATACACAAACAAAGCCTGGAAAGTATGCGTGCACCCGACTTTTTTCTGCGTTTGTGCCACATCGTGAAGCTGATCGTGCCTCAGTCCCCACCAAGGATGTTTTCTTATGCATGTCACCAATTTGCTAATGGTAAACGAATGTTGTACAAATTAGATGTCGAGTCTCTACATATGTTGTCTCATCCCAAATGTCAACTTAACCACCCAGGACCTATATTTATTGCCAGTGGACAAGGGGATGCATACAACTGCTTCTGCGGACGTCAAATCTGTAACTGCATTGGAAGCACCTTGTTGGTATCTGTCGGTGCCATCAAGTCAAATTGAAACCTCACCTACAAACACCACATTTCATGATCAGCAGCTTGTTGAGTGAAGACATCTGCAAATTCCTAATTCGACTTGCTGACTTGAGCGTGGGAGTTGATGGTAGATGTGTGACCTAAATTTTGTGAGTCGGTGAGTCTTTTGCATCAAGGAAGAATCAGTTGGCCGGAGAGCGCAGACTTAAATGGACAATGCCACAGCTGTGACAATGTTGCTTGAAGAAACTACGAGATTCAAGAGACTTTGACGTCTTTGATGAATTTCAGGAAATAACCACTCGCCGAAGGTTTCACACTTTTGGCCCTCAGAGGCACAGATTACACCTGGTCCGAACATTCATGCTCTACGAATTTTGTCTCAAGTCTTCCCTTTTGAAATGCATTGGTCCACTTTCTTTGCATTTAAACACTGAATGTGGTTCCATATCCCGACTTGCTGTTGATAGACATTGAAGATGAACTTTTTCCAACTTTTATTTCTGACGAGCCTTAAATTCAGGCACCGTTGTGGGGAATAGCTGGCTGTGGGCGGTAACTTTGCAGAGACAAGCTGGTTCTGCGAAGCTGGTTGGGCGTTTCTGTTGTCAGTGCACTGGGACTTGTGTGACGCAGAGGAGAGGTCTGAAGATCCGGCTGTGCGCTTTACACGAGTTGATGAAAGTGGGAGGAGATCTTTTGGAAGATGCACCCTGCAAATTGACAAGTGGTGAAAAAGAAGAGAGTTCTCAAAGAGTGGAGAAGGAAGTGTCTTGAAGTAAATTCCCTGTTGGCTGGCGTCATGAGTCTCAATATGAGTTTGGTTCTTCTTTCTCTCGCTGTGCTGGTCCCGCCAGGTGAGTTTTTCTCTTTTCTTTCTTCATTGCATTGATGTGACGGGCATACAAATGGAAAAAAATCGGTGCCCGTGCACGTGCACGAACTGGGCGTGGACTGAGACGTACATGTCAACAGAGGAAATTTTGTACCTGTATCAGGCCCACGTGAAGTAGTTTTTTGAAACGTTTTTGGTTTGAAAGGGTGTTTCCCTTTTGCGGCATTGTTCCTGTCAAAAAAGTGGCAAATGTCATGTTTTCAACAGCGACTAATGCACGTCTCCGCGTTGAAAACAAACTCCAAATGTGTAACTGAAAAAGAACTTTCTCAAATTTGGCAGAAAAAAACGACACCGTTCTCAGCATATCTCGTGACAAAAAACACGACATTCGTGGCTCATTTGTCATTTCAATTTGGGGAGAGGGTGTCTCAATGGTTGTTCTCGTTGTTTTCTTTTTGAATTTTGTGCATTCCTGGAATCTGTTTCGTCCTGTTCTCAAGTTGATCAGATTCGGATGTTGCATTTGTCTTGAAAATCTTCCCACCCCCCTTGCGCAGGTGCATCAGCCTACAAAGTAGGTGGCACTGCCACGCCACTTGCAACATGTGGAGCAAAAGCAAGAAGGGATCAGGTTGTGCCTGCATGACCTTTCTCTCCCGAGCGCGCGTCTTTGTCGTGGATTCCATTTTCCGAGAAGGCGCGACAAATTAATGCGAGGTGTGGGACGATATACTCCAGAACCTCGTCGTCCCTTGGGAGGGTCAAACGGACGCAGGACCTTCTGTTTAGTGCGCCTGCATTCACACAAGATATAACATCCTGTTTGTCCCAATTACAGCAGATTTTACGGCCGAATACTCATTTCAGCCTCGTGTTTAGGTGTGGATTGATTGGAATATTTGATCAATGGTGGTCTTCTGCTAATTGATATTGAGCATTACCCCCAGTCAGATTGAGTCCGAATGCGACGCAAATGGTGGCGACTTCGTGTCAAGCTATTCTTGGTTCCCTGCTCATGACTGTTCTTGAAACGAGAGATAGAGATTGGGAGAACATTTCAACTGAACAATTTTTGTCATTTTTAATTTTCGCTCGAATGTACCACAACTGGTCCTTCGCTGTTTTGGAGACAGCAGCAGTTTTCGTCACTTGAAACAATTAGAGCATCCATGCGAATTATTTCCCAGGATCTTCCGTTCAGCTTGCGTCCTTCCTGCAGGGCGCCGCCAGCCATGCAGGATCTAACTTTTCAGTGGTTCTCTTTTTGTGTCTGTCCACTCACATCCTGCATTGCATTCCTGGACGAATTTGGCGGCAGAATTGATGGAAGTGCACAGAATGACTCCACAACAGCTTTCCGCCTGAAGCTTCAGCCCCATGATTTGATCCTGAGGAATCGATCAGCTTTCTGAGAAAAACTTTAATGAAAATTATGCACAACATCCTTGCGGGCAATGTGAGAAGAAGTGATCAATGATCAGTGAGGTCACTGCTGCGGAGCTGTCTTTTTCCAAGAGATCGTCTCACTTGCAGACTTTGGGGTTCAGAAAGGTAACAGGATTCTGGCGATGTTGCCCAGAACGGTATCCGAGTGCAATTCGCCAATTTTGATCGTTTTCTTTTGAAAGACGCATTTGTGGTGATTGGCAATGCTTCATCAATGTTTCGTGCGCGTTTCGAGTCGATGGGGGAACAGAAAAGCAAATCCGTGGGTGTCGAAAGGAAACTTCTGTCTACACTCGCCAAAAAGAAACTTCCGAGGTGCGATCGTGGTTTCTGTCGGGCAATTCTTTGGCATTGTGGTAAGAATGTAGATTCTGAATGTTCCAACAGACAAATATAGCTCTTGTTCACGTCTGACCTTTGTCTGTCGCCAGAAAAGACCGTGGGTACCAAACACGGTCGATCTATTATTCTCGTTTTGACAGTCAAATACATTTGCGTCCTTTCAAATTCTCCTCACATGTGGGAAGTTGAAAATTTTCCTTTCTGTTTGAACCAAAAAATTGCAAACTAGCGTGCGAAATGCCCAGAAATCATACACTTGCACACATTGATGTCAAAAGTGGACGGAAATTTTGGGTATTTTGGGTGGTGACAAACAACCCACCAGTGCACACGAGACTTCACACAGTGCACGCTGGTTATTGTCAGATTTGAAAACGAGACACGGAAAAGACTCTTCTTTGCACACAGGAAGTTGTGCCGGATGTTTCTGATCTCATTGTAGAATCTCCATCCAACATGCAGTGTTGTCGGGCGGAAGGACAAAAGCTTCTGATGGCGCTGAGGTCCCGTCCCGTTGTTTCCCAACGGAAAAAAAGATTCAATAGCGCTGACCAGAGTCAAACTTTCGCCATTGTTTGTTGTCTGCTTCATGCTTGGAGCTCTACGTGTGAGAATCGGCCTTTCGTACAATTAAGAAAAACGAGCGCCTGTCGTAAAATTTTTCCCTCGTCTCCTGACACGCCAAATTGGCAGATTCGGGGTCTGATGATTTAGATGTCTACCTGGGAAGTCGGTCAGCGATCTGCAATGAGTTCCTGGAAACACGAATGAAGGTCGGGCCAGAAGTCTACAAATAGAGACTCCTACGAGACGCGACTACCTGGAGCTGCTCCCTTGGCACCACAGGTTGTTGCTCTGGTGGGACAACGGGACAAGTTTCAATCCACAACCTGAAGCTTCAGGCCTGTCACTGGACCTTGGTGTTTTCCCCAAGATCGTGGGAACTTGACATCCAGCCAATGTCTTTGCTCGCATGCTCTTTCCATCCAGTCCCTGAACAAGCTGAATCATTGCACCTCCCACAACGAAACCAAAACGGACGCGCGGGCAACTCAAGCTGACGTGGGTCCGGCCCTGGGGTGGATACCTTCACATGACACAGGACACCAACAATAACCTTTGAGGATTCGTGTAAACCTGTGCCACCGTGCTGAAGCAACACGTTCCAAACAATTCTTTTCAGTGTGGTGGCTTTTTTGCAGCATTGTTTGTAAACAAACAATGTGTTCACCACAGCTTTGCTCGCGTTGTCGTTGACAGTCTGACGCACCCTTCACTCTTCACTCATTTCCTCTCCGCCGGGTTCAGAATGGGGATTGGAGCCCAAATCGGACCTTGAGGGAACTTGGCACAACCGGAAGCAGTGGAGTAGTGAACCTCGTGCCACAAACTTAATTTGTTGGAGAGGTTCTTCGGGAACAACTTACACTTTGCCTAGCCAATGCCTGGCTGGACGCTCTATTTCTTGATACAAGGATCGACCAGCTGCGTTGATAGTTCGCCTGGGGGTCAGAATTTCTTGGTGTTGTTTTTTTTCTGCCACGAGTCGAGTGGAGCTTTTGCAGAATAAATGTTGTTCAACATTCTACGGAGACCATGCATGCAGGACGACGCAAACTCATTCGGACGACAACAACGACCATGGATGAGGGTGCTGGAACAGCGCTTTGGGCCCGCTGGAGTCGATGCCGAACACCTTGGCTTGGTCTTCGCTGAAGTTTGTACGTCAGGCCATCAGAATCTCGATTTTGCATGCCTGACCTGCCTTGGCGCCCCTGTGCGGTCTCACCGTTTGGAGAGCTTCCGGTGTACTTCATCGAGTCGAGTCTGTCGTCGAAAGATTGAATTTTTTCAGTTGTCATTTGTCTGCACGCACGTGTTAAACGAGTCATCAAGGATTCTGTAAGACCTCGGGGTCATAACTAAAAAGACATCAGGGGGAGATTCCGCCCAGGAGGCTCCTCACCCTCTGTGGTGGACCTACCCGTTATCAAGTTCGAGAAACGAACTCCGTTATGGAACTGCCATGTAATTGTTCGGCACAACTCAAATTGTAGAAGTGATGTCCATGAAGTTCACATACAGGAATCGGCAGGTCTGCAAAACTGGTGAAAGAATCCACTTCGCTTGTGTTCTTTCGAGGTTCATTTAAAACCTGCACGCCAGAAGAACCACGCGAGGGATGGACAGAATTCACCGGAGTGGGTTTTCCACAAGCTTCAATGATGTTTTCGGATGTACGCGTACGTTTGCAAAGTGAAGATTCCTTTCAATATACGAGACTGGGTCTCGTTGGAGGGTGAGAGAAGGCCCGTTGACGCTGCTGACGAAAATTCGTCTCTGAAAGACTGAACGGAACTGTGAAAAAGGTCTGCAGCCAAACTCACACTGTCATCTTGCGGGGAACATGACAAATGTCCACGGAGTTTGCTTGGTACGAGACTGCTTGGTTCTCGTTCCCTCTGAGTACCACTCTTGGGGTGGTTGCTTTTTGAGCAATACTTGGGTTCACACCTGATGGACCTTTTGTCTGGACAAAATTCTTTTCATTGCAGGCACCTGAGAGCGTTCACCGACACTGACCCACTTTCTCTCTGCGTGGTTCTTGTGGGCTTTCTTGAAACATACCAAGATCAATCTGGTCTTCCTTTTCCAAAAACTGTCACTGAGTAGGCACTTCCAGGTTTCCACAACGTTGGGTTCTGTTCCAACATCTTTACAAAGTCACTGCACGACATTGCTTTCAGACGCTGTGTCAGCATTGTTTGGGGACACGGTCCAGAAATTTCGCTTCCTTATTCAAAGAAGCACGCGAAACCTTCAGAGGATCCAGGGTCGGGGTAAGGGGTGGGACCCATCTCTGTCTTGGCCGGACTCTGACCATAAGAAACCTGTTTTGTGGGTTCAGGGGGCCCTGACGTCAAGTTCAACAAGAATACCCCGCATTGGACGCAGGCGTACCGCAGAGCCTGGTCACAACTCATCCTGTCATGGTGGTCAAGACCCCATCAAGTACAACCAGCACGGCGGGATGGACGTCCAGACAGATAACCATCACATGGTGGACATCCATGGGACAGATATGCACAAAAGTCTGTCACCCCCAAAGAGGTGGACAACCCAAAAAGTTTGCAGATGACCATCACCTGTTGGACATGACCGTATAGGGGGTGGGGTTGCAGTCGCCACCTGACACCTCGGGGGCGTCTGGATCCGGCGGAGGTGACACAAGTGCAGGCGTACTTGAAACTCGTACTCAAGACTGATGCAATACCATCGCGCTTGATGCAATCACTATCGGTGTCTCTCTGTGTACTTGGTTGCCTTCTCGAGGGGAGGAGTGTGTGAACCCAAAATTTTCGTGCTCAGAACAAATGCTGACAATCTTTTTCGAAAAAAAAGTTCAGTTGCTTTACTTGCCCCTAAACTCAACATTGATTTCATTAAGGAGGGGGTGGGGTGAAATCAACCAGCTGCCTGACTTCAACCTCTCCCCACGTACACACATACACAAAGTCAAGATTGATCAAGGGGTTGGGAAACCAAAATGCTTTTTGGTTGTCAGCCATGCAAATTTTGTCTGAACACTTTTTTCGGCTGTGGGTCACCTGGCGCTCGATAACTTAATCCCTAACCTCGTGTTGTTTTCACGTCAATCTGGTGATCGGGGTACTCTCCCTTCAAGGGTGGAGACCCCGTTTTCCGGGTTCCTGACTTTGCTGCACTCGAAAATCAGGAACATGGGGAGGTCGCGTCACATTGGAAAATTTTCTGTCACCTTCCATGATATGTCCCGTGACTGGGGGAAGGTCACCTGACCCAACAAGATGTGATACCAGGTGACTCCAAACATTTCAATGTCAGGAGCCTTCCCAGTTCCAGACATTAGACAAATTTTCTTGCACCTGATATGACCTACATGACACATCTCTGACCTGGGGGTGGGCAACACAATTGAAAAAAATCTGATTTTTATGTGACATGCAATTTTTTCAATGTGAAGAACCCGAAGCCCCAAGTTGCATGACACTGGAAAAATTGCTGTCACCTGATCTGAAATGTCTTGCACAAAATGTAAGATCAGGTGACATCAGAAGACCGGCGTGGTGGCGTGGTGGCGTGGTTGCCTGCCACCTTGTTCCGTACACGTGTTCTTGTTTTTGCGGGCATGGTGTGTGTGTGTGTGTGTGTGTGTGTGTGCGCGCGCACGTGTGTGTGTGTGTGTGTGTGTGTGTGTGTGTGTGTGTGTGTGTGTGTCGGACATTCCTTCCATGAAGCAGGGACTGAAATCAAGGACAACAACAACGAGCTCCCGATCCGCAGAAATTGCAACTTGTTTGTGTTCAAGACGGCACTGTCACCTGCTGAGCCACTGCCACCAAATTCCATTTGGCCCACGGTGGTTTTATGTATCTTCTCCGCGACAGGTTTTTATGGGTATACCCGCGTGTCGGGTATTGATAGGCAGTTCGGGTGGCAAAAAATCCACTCGACAGCCATGCATTATTTCGAGTTTACCTTCAGAACTCTCAAAGTATCAACAAAGACCTGTACCTTTCTCTCTCCGACATTTTGGATGAGGATGTTTTCTCAGAGAGAGATAGAGAGAGAGAAGCAAAATTTGAAACGCCAACATTTGGTACAGCAATAGAAACAACAAGAAGTTCCGGGCGGGAACCCTGATGGTCGCTCATTTCCGGTCCGTG
>JAAUXT010077498.1_pt1 | contig 20068 bp, 27 predicted proteins | sample 7278171 | NCBI WGS metagenome assembly JAAUXT01 (sample SAMN14350112, study PRJNA611818) | marine sediment metagenome | isolation source: surface marine sediment (1.8m) | place: French Polynesia: Moorea | collected 2018-08 | reverse complement strand
TAGCATTCATGTGTGCGTCTGTCCACACTTTGGAATGTAACCTCCCACCCGGAAAAGGCTGACAGAAGTGACGCGACCATCATCCGGGTCCGTTCACCGGACTTACTTGTTCTACGAACCGCCTTTGGAAGGTGTGACATGGTCTCGAGACAACTCTCTTCTGAGTTGGTCTCGCGACTCAAACCGCCCCCCGCCCTCCCGGGGTGAGTTGGTCTCAATGTGTTCTTGAGACCAATCGCCCAAAGTTGGTTTCAAGTGTTTGTCAACCCCCACGCCCTGAAAAGATGGCTAACGTCCCTTGGTTGACTGAACCTTTCTCTCCGTGGTTGTTCCAAGCATGGCAAAGTTGGGTGGGACGTGGAAAAGAAGGCTGTCCCAGCAAATGAATCCAAAGGAGGAACAACCCAATAACGTGGCGTGCCAAAAGCGTTCTGTGGCTTCGTGAGTGATCACTCCCAATTAGGGCAACCCCAAACCTGACCTTGCGTGAGAAGGAAACGTTTAGACTCCAGCCTGTCACTGAAGTTAAACTATCTAAGAACGTGCCAAGAAAATCCTGGCAAGAAAGTGAGGGCGTCTACCGGCTTGTACATTCTGTTTTCAGAGCAAGTATTTGAGCTCTGTTTGTTCTGGTGAGAAAGTAAGCCAGCGTGTAAAAGGGGATTCATAAATTACTCCGTTTCTTTTGTTGCGGTGGGGTGCAAGATCAGCATCGTGAGCCAATGCGCTGGGCCCCCTGTCCTCGGGTTTTGTGAGGTGGAGACGACAGTGGGTCTGCGTCAGAGCTCTTTGTTCTCGTGGGACGGTCTGTCCTTGTCACGTTGATCTGCCAGAGATATTCACAGTTCAGATGTTTTTATTGAATTTACCCTTTTCAACCATATTTTTTACCAGAGCTATTTTGGTCTTTTTGTTGTCCTGCAACACGAATCACAAGAACAAGTTTCTCGCAGCGACTGTGGGATTATTCTTGTTGTTCCTGGCGTTTGTCGAAAGTGTTTCGTGAATACTTGAATCTTTATGAGATTTAAATCTGTGTTGGACTTGACAACATGCATTGGTCGTTCGGGCCACTGCTGGTGTGGGTATCGAGTAAATCGTCGCCTGCTGCTCGTCAGCTATTTTTCTGACGAGTTGTTTTCCATCGCAAATGTACACGAACCGCTGTTCACTACCAACAAGCGGAGTGGCGCATCCTGGGGACCTCGACTCTTGTCAGCTCTCTCTCTCTACCAAGAGGGGTGCCTCGGCAAACCTTGTCCAGGTCTTCTTTTTTGGGGGGGTGGGGGGGGGGGCGATTCAGCGACTGTGTCCCTGGCAATCCAGTTTTTGAAGCGTATGGGTCGCTTGTTGCAGTGACTGTGGTGTCTGTCTCTTGTACCTGTGAAAAGAAGTTTTGTGGAAGGGAATGTCCACCCACTTGTCAAATATCATCAGAAATGATTCCTTATTCATATCTGGTCATGCCTGATGTGTTTACATGTGGAAGGTCCACACACGAATGTTCCTGTGGGGGGTGGGGTGGACACGGCATGGTCAAGGGGGGCGCGAGTGGGACCTACTGGTCAGAGGTTCCCACATGACGAACCTGAGCAAGGTAGGGCCAGGACAGGACCCACCAAGGAGGTGCATGCCCCTTGGGAAAGCAGCGTCACGTTACTGCTGCAGCGATGACAAGGCTCACTTGATTGGCATCTCTGTCAGACTGGCACCACATCTTCGTACTGCGTGGACCTCGATCCAGGGAATTTGTTGGGTGTGGCAGTTGGTCGGTGTACTTTATCCCAGTTTGGTCGAAGTTCTTTTCGCCAAATTGTGGAATCTGGATCAGAATATATATTCCCCAAACAATTCAGAACTGCAAGGTACTTGTCAGCACACGCAGTTGCCACTTCTCTTTCAATTCTTGTCAGAATGACACCATCGAATCAAGGCGCAGGACCAGCATTACTTTCCCTGGTTGACCTTGCACACAAGGCTCTCCGAGGGCATGTTAAGTTTGAAGACATCATTGAGGGTCACAAAAGCTGAGCCAGAGACTGACGAACAGTAGATGGCTCTTGGAGCACAGTTGAAATGAACATTTTTCTGGGGCTGAAAATGAAATGTCTTGTAGACTTTTATTGCGACCTGAAGGTTGGTTCCTTTCTCTGCCTCCAAGTGGGTGGTTACAAAATTGTGAAAAAACCTTGATTTTACCTGGTATCATACGCACCCGTACTTAAAGGGACCTTTTTGCGAGAATTACGTATATTGGCTTGTGCCTTGAAAGAAATATTGTACGAGGGAAGGTGTCGGTGCATTCAGTCGGCGACAGTTCAAGCACAGTTGAATTGGCACAGTGAAGTGAGCCTTGTGATAAGGGAGAATACAAATCTGAAAATGACTTCACAGTTCTCAGAATGACACTGAACATGTTCAAACCGACAGAAAGAATTTTAATTCGCACGTTTGAAGAAGTTAATTCAGAGAATTATGGTGGAATATTGTAATGTGCGAGTGTGGTGAATGACAGGTTGTTTCATCCCGTTTTTCCCTGTATTTTCAGGCTTCAACTGCTGTGAACACAATGGTGTCAGACCAGCACAGTGGTCGTCGCATCGACCAAGTCGGAAACTTTCTGCTATCGCGTTTATGCGGCACAAATGGTGTTTCAACCAACAGCAGCAGCAAGAAGCAGCAGCACGCTGACCAGGATGACAGTAAAGCCGGTACTGCTGATTCTTTGGGGACGGCAGCGACGCTGGCAGCTCGGGGCGAGGCCTCATCCTCCCGCCGCAAGTCTCCTCCCGTCCCCGCCGCCGCCGCCGCCCTCAAACTTGAACCTCACAGCAACTCTTCCTCTTCAACCTCCGCGTCAAACAGCGATACACATCGTGCCAAATGCTCCCCACAGGATGATGCTGTAAAAACGGAAACTGCGGGTGTTGACCTCACTGTGGACAGTGACAGCGTGAACGTGAATAGGGAATTGCCTTATTCACGTGATTGTGAGCTAACTCTCAAAATGGAAGCTTCCCAGGATTTGCAGACTGTTTCGCCAAACAGCAGGAGCCCGGTACCCAATGCCAAGGACGAAGTAGATATGAATTTGAACCGTGTGGACCCCAACGGAGCTGTATTTAACGGTCACTCTGTACAGAGTCCCGGCCATGACAGCTCTGACGAAGACTCGATGTCCGCGACAGATTTCTCCATTCGCAAAGTGAACCTTCAGCAGAACTTGCGTCGCGTAGGTCAAGTACAGGAGCCGCGAATACGAGCCATTCACCGTTACTACAGAAACCGTAGCTCGAGCGTATCGCCCATCCCGCCAGCCGACCCGCCCACTGGGAACCAGGGCGTGACCTCGCCCTGCGCCTCCCCGCACTCCTCGCCTTCCAGGCTTGAGCTCTCCAAGGTATTTACTACAACACAGCCACGGGAACAGGATGCTTCATAAAATTGGCTGCTCCCTCAAAAGCTCTGCATTCAACTTCTTTTTTTCGAACTTACCGATCTTCAGAGCCACAGCCAAAAACGAGTTTTCAAGGTCTGGCCGGAGGGCTTGTGTGCTATGGCGAAATTGTCTGTCAAAAAGCCCGTTTTCGCAAATGGTAATTTCAAGGGAAGTCGCCGAGGCATCGCATCTCCATCTCTAATGATACAGCCCAACACAGAGCACTGTCACGCCCACTGCCTCGAATGAATACACTTTTGAGAATTTACCCCGTCATTCTTGACATTTTTTGCCAAATCGCCCAAATAGATTTGAAAAAGAGAAATCCGCGGCCAAAAATCTTTTGAGGGCCTTGCCTTGACAATTTCACGAAAACTTTTCAGGAGAATCTTCTTGATTTCTTGGCCCATTGGTAACTGCGCAATTCTTGAGATTTTCCTTCTGTACTAACTTCGGTGCAGTAACCCGCGTCGTTTCTCTGCAGTGTCTGATGTGCGGGTTCCCGCAGCGCGAGGCGTCGGATTCGCCGTCCCCGTCGCCGTGCGCCAACTGCCAGCTCCACTTCACGAGAGCCATCGGTCTCCACAAGAAACACAAGCAGGTAAAGGCCCAGCAGTTCACGTTGTGTTGCGTCTGATTCCTGACTCTGTTGGGCAAATGAATTCGCCGCGAAGCGTGGTGATATTGCTCTTGTCCTGTATCTGGGTGATGAACTGACATTTCTGAGTTCACCCCATACCCCCGGAAAAATGTTGGGACTTTGTGAATTTTTCTCTGTTTCCTGAAAAAAATTGCACTTGTTTGTGTTTCCAGACATATTTTCTGGATTTCTGAGTTTGTAGATTTCTTAGTTTCTGAGTCCTCCCCCCCCCCCCACACACACACATTCTGGTAGAAAAATGTTGGGGCTTTGTTACTTTGTAAAATTTTTTATGGGTTTATGAGTTTCCAATTTACCTTCCCCCCCCCCCCAATCACTTCGTCAACATTCCTATTTTCTAGTTTTATGAGTTGTACCCCCCCCCCCAAGTAAAATATGGGATTTTGTCAATTTGCCGGATTTCCAGTTTTCTGAGTTGCCAGCCCCACCAGAAAATTCAATAAGGGAATTCATTTTTGTCAGAGTTTCCCGATCACAAAACTTTTGTGATGTGAATGGAGCACGGCTGATATTCCACTTGAAATTCTGCAGTTGTTTCTCATTCTGATGCCAAAATCAGTCAAATGATCGGGAGAATCTGATTTTTGGGAGACGTGTCGTTCCAGCGCTCTTTGTGCCGTGGTGCTGCACTGTTGGTTGAGAAACCGAAACAAACAAACATTTGACATGAGGAAGCAATTTTTCCGCGTCAGAAAAAAAAGAAAAGAAAACGAAGTTGGCGGCCACAGTCAAATTGAAAAATCCTTTGCCGAACATTCGTGATGTTCGCCACTGAGGTCCTTGTGACTGCAAAATGCACGGTCACCGCGAACAAGAGTGAATTTGTGATTCACGACTGGAGCAAAATTTTGTCCAAAAATCTTGCGAAGGGTTGCACCTGGTCGGGGTGCGCTGAAATGATGGATGGAGCTTCGTGTGTAGCTCTTGTGTACTTGACTCAGGACTCGTCCTGTCACCTCACACGTGGGAATTTTCCTCCCATGTTTGTAAGTGTCAAGTTGTTAGAATCTTTCGCTTATTTGACTGTTGTTAGGTTGTGAGTGTGATCTTTTCAGAGGACGCACATAGGAGGATCATTGACACGTGTGACTGTCCACGTGAACAGTCTCTCCAGTCGTTGACCACAAAAGCAACAATGATCAAATTGATAGAAACAACATTTCTTGAGAAACTTTGGTTTGGTCTGAAGTTTTCCGCCACAGAAACCAAATAATTTTTGAAACTTGCAAGTTGGGACAAATTCAGCAAACTTTTGAAGAGTGGTGCAGTCAGATTTGATCAGAGCAAGCAAAACGCAAAGTCAACATTTTCAAGGCTCTTCTCTTTGGATAGGAATTGAAGGTGGAGATTCTGGCTTGTTTGGGTTGTTCAGGAACAAGAAGAGTTCTGAAATGAAATTTATTTTTCCCACAGGACCCAGTGGTACAGTTTTATTTCAAAAGTTTTCCCTTTGTTTTTCCTTTCATTTCAAAAGTGCAGGCGTCATTCCTGGCATTTCAAAAATCTGATCATCCCCGCTCTCTGTTGTTCATTCTTGAAAGAAAATGTGAAAAAGAAATCACATCACATCACTGCAACAGAGTGCATGTTAGTTCTCTCATTTTCTTGGGGGGCCATCTATGGGAGTTTGCCACCCTGCACAAACTCTTTATGGGTCAAAAATATCGGGTGAGCCCCTCCCCCTCGCACCCACTGGGTTTGTTTTGATTCTTGCAACTGTCGGTGTAAGGCCCAATCCTGTGCAGTTCTTGCTCCAAGTTGCAGATTTTCCGAGTGTCTTGATGAAGCCACCGCAACATACAGAATTTGATCGCACATTTCAGCAATTTTGACGCGGAGACAGGGTCATTCAGAATGAGGTCGTTCTGATGAAAACATTGCTGGCGAAGTAAACACTTGCGCCGCGAGGCCACTTCTCGCCTTTCCCAAGTCACTGTGGAGGCAGGTAAACAGTGGGATTTCACACCGACGAAATGCAAGGTCATTCCTTTCTTGTTATGCTGTTTGGAACGCTGCCGAAGTACGCAAACAACGCGCTGTTGCTTCCTAACTTAGTGAGTCAAGTCATACAACGCCAAGAAAGGCATTGGAAAGCTGCGTACGTACACGGAGACTTTTCGGATGACGGGGGACAGTAATTTGAAGTCATTTATCAAAACTATTGCAAAGGTGTGGTCGGCGCTGAACACTCCCTCGTCGTTCAGGCAGTCTGCCACGTCGAATGGCCTTTCGGGGGCATCAGATAAGATCGCTGGGGTCGCACACCAGGATTCCCTCGTCGAGTAGCTGTACGCGTCGTGGGAATTGAAACCTGCTCAGTTGGGATTTGCCACGTTGAAACCAAGAACAATAAATCTCTCTCCGATGCCCTGTCTTTGCTGTGTGCCTGTTGCAGTCACGACAGAAAGGAGAGAAAAATTTGTGTGAGGGGGGAGACGGTTTGACATGGACAGTTTTTGGGCCCGGCATTTGTGTTTCGAAACGTGACCCCAGATCCCCTGCCACGGGTAGAAATATTCCCTTTTCTCCCTTGTGTGTGTTTGTGTATGTAGGGGGATCTGCAACACACAATGTTAAAAAAAAGATCCCTCAACTGCTTCAACCCACATTTTGCTGTGCAGGAATTGGGATTTCGGAGTGACCGCCGTTTGATGTCTGAACACAAGTCGAGCGTTAGTTATCGAATACGTGGGACTGGTTCTGAACTCTTCTCTTGACAATCATGCTGTTTACCGAACCATGTTCTTTTTATTTATGGCTTTATGTTTTGTGGTGCATATGTGGTGCTCAGCCAGCGTGGAAGACTTGCAGCGGAGCGCGGTGGGTTGAAAACGATGTTTGTGATTCGGAGAACCCACACGATACTTGTACACAAAACCCGCACGCCTCTTGAATCTTTGCCACTGTGCGCGAGCGAGTGAGACGGGCGTGGAGCTTGAGCGCTGAGGCGGCATGGTTCTGTTTGATCAAAACGCGATGTCTGAGAGCAATGCGGCGGGAGCTGCGGTTCTGGGGGTCGGCGTCGTCGATGACGAGGACGACGAGTTGAGGCTGACGATTGCGGCTTCGCCCGGAGCCCATCCGTCGCTTTCTCACAACGGCGCCGGCTCCTTGAGCTCCGAAACCTCCGAATCGACCGAGGCAGCACAGCGGGGCCACCAAGCTCTGCACCCGAACTTCGTGTTCGAACGAGACCGAGTTCGTTCTCCGCCGCCCATTACAATACTTCCGGTGTCGAACTATGAGGCAGAAGAGCTGCCGCCGGAGAGACCGACGATGGTTCGCAATTTCCATCCGGATGTTCAACACCAGAACCCATCAGGAAGGGTCGGACAGTGGCCAGTTCAACTGACAAGAACAGGGTTCATACAGGATCTGATCCAAACTGGAAGGAGGGGATTTGTTCAGGATCCTGAAGCGTTCAAGCATTACACCGTGGGACATTCAGCAGGGATCCCGCAGAGCCCCACGCAGCGTGTGGAGAGGGATGTTACGTCGGAAGTATTCAGACAGGCAATGGAGCGGGTCAGGCAGGAGTTGCCGGTGATCCACACCAGACAGTTTCCGCCTGAACTTGAAGGGCCGAACTTTGCAGCTGCACCCAGAGGCGCGATCTGCACCGACCGTCCCAACTGCCTCAGTCCAGAGAAGAAGGAAACTGCGCGGTGTCCGACTGCGGCGATGCCTGTCAAGCTGCAGCCGCCCGCAGCCCACTCCTCTCACTCGACTTCACTTAGCTCGATGCCGTGCTGCAGTTGTTGGTGCCACCTGAAAGCCAAGTCGAACTGGGTTCCCCACGCGCCGCTGTCACCCAAATATCACAGTCGTGCATTGGATCTTACGACTGTGCAAACGGTATGTTTTTGGCGTCGTCCAGAAAATGAAGACAAAGGAAGAAATGAAGGTTGTTGGTGATTTCAACGACTGAATTGTCAGTTTGCACGCGAGCTTTCTCCCTGACAGTGTTGCGTGAGAACTTTGGGTGATGGAAATTGTCTGTTAAAGTATGGTGAATTTTGGGCGCGGATGGCGTTCTTCAGTTTCTCAGAGCGGCGCTCAGTGACTTTGCAACAAGTTTCCCTTCCTCATTTGACTTGAGCGCAGTCGTGTCCGGGGGCATCCATAAATAGGTTGAGGGACGAAGGGGGTGGCAACGCTCGCAATAAATCATCAACTCGAGCGTGGAGAGAATCGCATGGCTGAAGCGATCTTCTTTGTTCTCGACGGCAGGGATGGTGGAATGTTTGGCTTTGTCAGAAATGTTGTTGGGCAAGAAGCCCTTGTGTTGGCATGATGTTAGTGGATTTTATTGCACAAAAAAAAAAAAGCGCCAGCAAGGAACATGATTGCGATTCTGTCACTGGGGGAGGGGGCTGGGAAACGACCGAACCTGGTGATTTTGTCGATGTCACAAGGTACATCGGAGAAAGAGACAACGAAAACAGGTTGGCGGATTTGGAAAGCAAAGCTCGCCCACTCTGGTGGAGGCTGGATTGCCAAAATGTCAGCTGGGAACAAGATGGGAATTTTGAGAAAACCTTTTGCCTGTCCTTTGGTGTTATTTGCCCTCACTCTGGCAGCAAAAGTTTCGGGAGGTTGTGAATATTGACGTGTTGTCTTCCCTCCCCCCTCGGAAAAAGTTCGTCAAACACTACAAAATGTGCGTCTCATTGTCGACGGTGGTTGTACAGTCGTTCTTGCCTTGGTGGTAGTTTCATCTGTTTTTTTTTTTTTTTTTTTGTTCTTGTCAGGTGCAAGATGAACCTGTAGATCTGTCGAAGAAGACGAATGGGCATCAGGAGTGCGGTGTGGACCTCAGCTGCGCAGTAAACGGTGAGTTCCAACCAGTAGGACGCCGATTCGACGAGGCACCAGTTGTTGGCGCAGTCATCACTTCCGGTGATTCAGTGTAAATTCCTCGTCGACATTTTGTTTGATCAGGGGAATTTCCTTTGCTTCTTTGGACAGATGTTCCCTCTTGGGTAGAAACAAGCAAACCAAATGAGAAAATGTATGAGTGGTGTGTGCCTCTCGTTCGTTGTTGCACACCTTTTTTACCCTCTTCTTTTGCGATTTCATGCCGATTTCTCTGTTGCGTGTTGTTTGGCTTCTTGGGTGGGAAAAGGACCAGGTCCTTCACTCTGCAAGAATTCATCCCGCGTGGGACGCGCGCCTCTCACGACATGAAGTGACCATTTGAGGATGTTACGCTTGGACGGCGGCTTTCGTGGGTGCATAAAAGATGTGGATTGATGTGAGACAGGAGAAAATGTGACTTGTATGCGGTGAACAGCGTTGCACAAGATTTCATTTTTCCAAAAAATAAAAACATGATGTAGCTCTGGGCGATGAAACTGCGTCATCATGGGACAGGGACTGTCACATTTTTGGAGCAGCCCCCAGTGTGGGGTCGTGCGGTCCTGAATTCACGGGTGTCATGATTGATGGATGGCGAGGGCAAGCTTCGAGAGAAGGCGTGCCTCCACGGGACGGGTTGGGCAAATCGTGGGCTTCAAGGTTGACGGGCTTTGCAGCAGAGGGCCTGTTTGAACTGAACGTTATCTTCCCTCAAATCTCTCAACTATTCGCAGAGAACGACGTTTTGCTTCTCTGTCACGACATGATGGCTTCAGGGCTGTGTGTTGGCTTGGTGGTGTGAACATTTTGACGATGTCAAGGCGGGATTCAGTCTTCATGTGGACCTAAGCGTGTACATACATACAGACACACACACACACACACACATCAAACACACACTTTTACAGCGACCAGTTTGCTAGAAACCCAGGAAGTTTTATTTCTTTCTCCTGTTTGTTTGTTTGTTTGTTTGTTAGTAACGTGAGGGCAACTTAAGTAATCGGTATCCATCTGTCTGTCTGTCTGTCTGTCTGTCTGTCTGTCTGTCTGTCTGTCTGTCTGTCTGTCTGTACACACCATGGCGTTGTGACAGGGGGGGGCAATGTCAGAAAAGTTCAGCTGCCCTGAGAATGAAACCTCTGTGACCCTCCCTAGTCACAATGTCATGGAAAAGTTTAGCTGCCCTGAGAATGAGACCTATGTGCCCCACCCCCCAGTCACAACATTATGGAAAAGTGTGAAGGTCACAACATCATGGAAAAGTTCAGCTGCCCTGAGAATGAAACCTGTGTGACCCCCCCCCCTCCAAGTCACAATATCATGGAAAAGTGAGGGTCACAATGTCATGGAAATGTTTAGCAGCCCTGAGAAAGAAACCTGTGTAACACCCCCCCCTGTCACAATGTCATGGAAACTGAATGTTGGACTTTGAACATACGGATGCAACTAAAGCGCAACACAATGCCAGAGGCATTCTCGTTTGTTTGTTTGTTTCTTTCTTTCTTTCTTTCTTTCTTTCTTTCTTTCTTCCACAACAAGTGCTGTCCGTTTCGAGGAAAGGTTCACTGTCATTGCAGGCATGTGAACCAGGATGTCGTTTTAGTGACATTTCAAGCTTGAAGTTCTTGGCAAGTCCGCACAGTAGTTGCCTGACATGAAAGCCGCCGCACATTCTTTGAAACAAATTTGGCCCTGGCGATGTGGGGAGAAAGAACGGAATGGAACGGGGCGCGACCGACCTGTCCAAGTGACTCCGCGAACTCTGATACGAATCGATCGAGTTCGATCATTCTCCATCACAACTCTCTAAATCTTGATGTTGATTTTTCACACATTGGTGTTTTGTTTTTTCCTTGCAGGATACAAGTATGAAGACAGTTCCCGAAACAACATCCCACTTGTTAGAATCAAGTATGTTGAAAATTTGACTGTAAATTTAAGGATTTGCAAGACAAAGAAGGCGGGAAACGTCTTTTTCGCACTTGCACCCTGCAGAAGGGTGTTGTGAAGTGAAATTACGAGTTTGTGCTTTTTGCGCACCGCACTAGCGGCGTGCAGGGGGAAGAAGCTGAATAAAAAAAGACAGACAGACATTCGCCCTCAGATATCTTCACCGAGGCAGCAATAACTCGCTGCCAACAACGAGTCAGTACAGCACAATTGATGTGTCAGTCAGCATCACGTGCGTTTAACTAAGTTTTGACATTCTTGCCTTTTACCTTCGCGTCTTTAGTCATGAACACGTAGCAATTAGGCAAGATGGGCGCAGCAAAGCTGAAAGCTTTTTGAGTCAAATCGTCAAAAAGCTTTGTGATCTCCAACTCAACGATATCGTCGTGTTTTTGAAAGAGATGGTCTCGGAATCGCGTCTTCTGCTTGGCTCTGGTTACATTCAACCACACCCCGCCCAGTTTTCTGGACTCACGTTTTTGAAGACCGCACCTCTTTTTGCCCGCAGGGAGTTCGGTGAGAAGCGCGGGTACCAGGTGGCGTTCGGCGGCGCGATGGCAGCGTTCGGCGGGGAAGCTGCACTTGACGCCGCCGCGCTGTCCCCGCACTCGTCTCCGTCCGCGTCGCCGCCGCTGCCGCTGCCGCCCGGGGCCGCCGGCGCCGCCGCCCTCGGCAAGAGGCGCAAAGTTCACCGCTGCGAGTACCCCGACTGCAACAAGGAGTACACAAAGAGCTCACACCTGAAGGCGCACAAGCGCACCCACACTGGTACGTCCTCAATCTTGTGTCGAGCAGTGAACTGGCAATGAAAAAAGGTGAAGCATTTTGTGTGCCAAACGGTTGACGTTACTCGGATCTGATCCAGTGGTTTGAAGTCTTTCACTGGGGGCAGAACGGAAAAACGTTTTGGGTGCGGTTAATTTCTTGTACTTCTGGTGGGGATTGAGATGATCAAGTTTGACATGCGTGAAATGTGTGCGCGTACGGACTGCTGTCATAACGTGTCACACTTACGTGCTCTAAGAACATTCAATGTCAATTGAATGTGACACATCCCCGTACGATTTAATTGTATGAACACCAGTTTGCCCCCAATTTTCCCCCAAATGGAATGTCTTTCACTCACGAACGGATAATAAATGCCGGTCGAATTTTCTTTTGCGTTTAAAATTGTAAGTCGAAGGGGTGTGCCGGAGATGAGTTGTGCAGTCTCAGGAGGCGTCACACTCTTCGAACGCTTCTCTGCGAAGCTGACAAACTCGCCACACACCAGGAAAGGGTTTATGCATCCAAGGCCAATGCGTAGCATTGTCACATCGGCCTGTCCGCAACATGCAGTGTTGTTTTGTTATTTTTCAGGTGAGAAGCCGTACGTGTGCACATGGGAGGGCTGCCAGTGGCGGTTCGCTCGCTCCGACGAGCTGACGCGCCACTTCCGCAAACACACGGGCCAGAAGCCGTTCAAGTGCCAGGTGTGCGAGCGCGCCTTCTCCCGCTCAGACCACCTCTCCCTGCACATGAAGCGACACTAGCGCCACAGGTAGGTGCGTCACTTCCCTGCACTTCAGTGGTTGTGTGTCTTTTCCCCTCATCTGCGGTCAAAACAGCCCTCATAGTTGGTCTCCTCCGCTAGTGAATCTGCAGTAATTGCTTGCAAATCATTTTGACAAAACGAAATGAGTTGCTCTTTTTCGAAGCGATTTTGACGCACACATGCAGACATGCGCGGATGCATGTAACGTTCATTTGTTAGTTTCAGTTGTTGGCTTCCCCATTGCAGAATTATCAGGCCACATTCCTTGCAGAACTGACATTTGTCTCTACATTCTTTCAGATTGAAATGCAGTATCAACACTTGGTGTATGCTAGTCAGATCCTTCCAGTTCATGTACGTAGCCTGATCAACAGTGATACTTTTCTACAGAGCACAACAGGATGAGTGTACCACACTTTGTCTGTCACGATACCGTTCACCAGAATGCAGACTCGTTTGTTTACAACAGATGAAGTGACTGACAAGTTTTGAGAGAGAATCATTCACAGAGTTTTGTTCTCGCGTGAGTTGTTGCTTGTTTAGTTCTTGTTCACTGGCACCGTTCCATTTCACCGATGAAAGACGGGACCTTTCATGGGAGAATTTCTCAACGTGGAGGCGAAATGATTTCTGTCAGTGTTCGCTGGCCACCTGTGAACTTGGAGACCTCAGCGCATCAGACGCACACGCCCGATTCGTTCTTGTGTACATATTGGTAATGGCGACGCTCATCGTCATCAGAGCCAGATTCTTTGTGGTGATGGTACTTCACTTTTTTTGCAATTTTCGTACACGAAATAGTATCCAACATAATTTAACTCGTAGGTTCTTTGTGCTCTCATGTGATAATGTAGTCTCTGTTAAATACTCAACAAAGTTTGTTTCTCTTGAAAAGAGAATTTTCCTGATCGTGATGCTGGACAAATGCACCCAATCCGAGCTGTGCTGTTCACGATAGGGTTGTGTTTGTCGTTGTCCAGAGTCGAGTTCTTGTGTTCCATCTTCATTGGTTTGTTTCTCATCGTTACATTCATTGTGCACTTCTGATGTGAAAAGAAACTCACTTCGTTTGCCGACGGCGGTAAAAGGACATTTGCGTTGTTCAAAGATTCAACTTCAACACCAGATGGAAAGTTCCAGGATACTGTGGCGTTGCAGAGCCAGGATATATCAGTAGACTTCCATCAACTAACTCGAAAGCAACACACGCGCATCAAGTGAGGCTGTAAAACATCTTCAACATCACTCAGTATGTCTCGTGAGTTCGTTCACATGCATTTGTCTGCAGTATTGATTTCCGTTCTTACACTGGGCTTCGTTGGGAACGCCTGCCGTGTGTGTGCGTGTGTGTGTGTGTGTGTGAACAGTATTGTAATTCGTTTGGAGTCTCACAAAAATACCTCTCGGTTGTTCTTCTGGTTTCTCAAGACGAGCAAGCAATTTTATAGTGTTCAGTCCTTTGCCTTCAAAAAGATTTTGTCTTGATGCGTTCGGTTGTGTCAGCGAGCGACTCGAGGTGACAACTGCTTCAGAAAAAGAACTGCAAACAACGAATATCTTTTACATTGCTTCGAATGATGTAAATGCATTGTGACACAGCCTGCGTTCTGCGGAATCTAGTTCCAGAGAGTCGTTGTGTCCTTTGGATAACATCTAATTTCTTCGACAGTAATCGTCACAGAAACCAGGAAACCAGTTGGGAATTTTGTTGGTTTGATATGGTATTGGAGAAAATTTTGCGTGAATTCTGCGCACTCGAGCGAGCGCTGTTCCGTGCGAAGACCGACTTTACGAAAATGGTGTTGGAGATAAGCATCTCTCGGATCGTTGGAAAAAAGTCTTTTGACACAAACGAGACAACGGGATTCCACAAACTTTGCTGTGTCGCAATCCACTGTGCTTCCGCAGTCAGTCATATCAGCGTCAGGATCTTTTTACATTTTCATCCTCTGAACTATGACTTTGAGTTCTTTCGACAGTCTTCCCAAATGAATCGAACCAATTAGCGACGAGAACTGCTGAAGTTGCGTGCACCCCACCCAACCACCCTACCCAGTTGGCACGAACGTCCGTCTTGTGCACAGCGAGTGACGACATCTTGTTATTTTCGTCTTGTCCTGTAATCGTTTTTTGTTGTACATTACGGAACTGGGAGTAACATTGTTTCAGTCCCAAATGACAGAAATTGCCTTTGTGCGTGCAATGATTGATCAAATGTAGTTTGTGAAACGCGTGCAAAGCACAACTCAAACAGAATTTTTAATTGAATGGCGCGAATGGTCGCTTTGTTGAAAAGGCAAGTTTCGTTCTCAATTTTCAGTTTCCTTTTTCTGTCAGCTGCGAAGAGAAAATTGGAAAGCAGTGTGAATATATTTGACTGAACGTTTGAACCTCCGCACGTTTGTAGATGATCTTAGTTTTGTCGTGTGTTACTGTTCGTTGTTACATTTCAAGATGCTGACGTAGCGTAGAGGTGGTTAAGGGTACTGATACACGAACGTTGGTCTTCATAGCCGCTGCTGAACTGTTGCGAAAAATCACTGTTACATAACCTTACATAAATAAACTGCATCTATACTTTACAGCAAAAAAGTTTGTTTCATCATCAGTGTTCGGTGCAATGGTAACTGTTGATGTCCGATTGAATTCGAAGTGTTCAGACGGGTGATCCGTTCTAAGTTTCAATTGATGAACTCTACAAATCTGCATTTTGCGGTCCGAGAAATTATCCTTCGAATTGGCTGTAGGCTTTACGATGAATTCTTCAACTGCACGCCGCCAAGCTCACCGGTGACCAACAACGCCGAGAAAAAGGTTTCTGCTGCTCTTGTTGCGTGCACAAGGTGTTGTCCTCACGAGCAACAGGTGCTAATCCACCAGAAATATGTATTGCTGCAAATTCACCAAACAAAGCGCACTCGTCACTTCACCGGGAACTTCCAGATCAAAAATGTTGTCCGCTACGGTGGAGTAGTTCGTGTGACGCGCCAGCGACGCGACGGCGCTGTTGCAGCCGAGTCTGAGCAGGCTGCTCGGGTTCCTCAGTTCCTTCTCCACTATTCGTCGGGTCGTGGCGTCCACGTCGCCCAAGTCCACAGCCGGTGTTTGACTGAGCTTCAGTTTGATGCGACCCAGCTGCTCAGTTGCGGGTCTCCACCCGAGCTGCAGCAACACAGCAAGTGAAGACAAGCCTTTTGACATCATGTTGTCCAAAAGTGAGACAGGAAGGTCGATTGGGGGCAGGGAGTGTCCGTGCTGAAAAAGATAGAACAAGCACCAAGCGTAGTTCCCCGAAAGGGCGTGCTCCAGAGGAGTCCAGTTACACTGATCTTTGATGTTGTATTTCGCGCCCGCCTCCAGTAGCTGCTTCACTATGATCTCGAACCCATTGCACGCAGCGATGTGGAGAGCAGTCCGTTTCGACTGTCCGGCCGAATCGAGGTCGTGGCCGCGTGTGATGATGTCGCTCACGAGTTCGGCGGCACCCTCCCGTGTCGCGTAGATGAGCGGCGTGGCGCCGGTAAGGTCCCGCAGAACGGGGTCGGCGCCGTAGCGGAGCAGAACGCCCGCGGCGCCGAGGTGACCCGCCTCGCACGCCACGTGCAGCGCGCTCTTGCCGTAGAAGTCGCGCAGGTCGCGGTCGGCGCCGCACTCGCAGAGCAGGCGGCAGAGCACGTCGTGACCGGAGAGCGCCGCCTCGTGCAGCGGAGTAAAGCCCTCGCGACCCCATCCCCGCCGCGTCACGTTCACGTCGCTGCCTAACGGTGCAACAACAACAACAATAACAACGTGCATAACAACACGCCATCAACAGATAGTGCCCTGAGAGACACAAAAATGCAAGGTAATTTTGATCCACACTTGATTTTTTGCGGATCATCGCAGCGGGGTGTCTCACGCACAGCAGGAGGAACTCAAGCTAAAGTTTGTCGCACCTGTTTGGAGAAGGACGCGAGCGATGTCGAGCAGCCCGGCGGCGGCGGCGATGTGTAGCGGCGTCACGTCGTTCTCGTCGCCGACGTTGACGGCGCTGTGGTGGTCGAGCAGAAGGCGCACGAGCTCGAGGCGCCCGTCCCGCACCGCCAAGTGCATCGCCGTCCGTCTGTCGAACGCATCATGCAAGTTTGCAGTGTCGTTTAGTTTTTTTTTTCAATCGATTTTGAGATCCAACAAGATTGGTGACCCACGCATCCACGTGCGATAATCCTGAATTTGACGAGTCTTACCCACAGCAGTCCTTGACGTTCGTGAGCCCAGGTTTGGAGCAAAGCAGTTCAATCATCGGGAAGTCCTGCTGTTCGATCGCTTCGTGGAGCGGCAGGGCCAACTTCTTTGTACTCCTGGAACAAACACAAACCGAAGGGTGAGGAGGTGCATGTCTGTGAAACACACTCGTAATACCGGTAAGCGTAAGGACGAGCCGTCTCGGAACCCATACGAGTACTGCGCGCTTGGCCCCAGCAAGAAATGAGAAGCAAGCGAGACGTACCCGATGCGCTTGGCGGGGTTGCACCCCGCAGCGAGCAGGTCCTGCACCAGCTCCGTGTTGCCCGTCGCGACGGCGAGAGTCAGCGCCGTGTCGCCGCCCGCGTTCGCCGTGTTCACGTCGACGCCCATGGCGAGGAGCTCCTTGACGACTGCGCGCTGGTTGCAACGCACTGCAGCGAGTACCGGCGTGTCTTGGTCTGAAAGATGCGCCATGAAGTTTATTTTTCTTATTTCGGACCCAGGTCGAGCCACACGCACGTCTTCGGAAGGACAGTTGTTTTGCGGAATTATGTTTGGTCAAAAAAGACCCCGTGACTCCAAAAACACTGACACTCTGACAACGCAGTGACTGCATACATGGATAAAAGGCGTTGGTGCACGAAGTTACCGTTTTGTCTGCCTGCATTGATGTCTGCGCCCTGCATGAGCAGCGATTGGACGACGCAGAGCACGCCGCGCTGACACGCCGCGTAGAGCGGCGTCACCTGCTCATGCACCGCGTTCACCTGCAGCAACCAGAGCGACAACTGCAAACTAATGTCAGCAAAATATCGTAGGGGTTTCAACTTGAGAGGGAACAGTTGTGTGGCCCCATGTGAATTGCCGTGGACAAAATCTCTGACAATTCAGATTGTGCGTGAGGCTGGTCATGAGAATGTTGGCATCCCAAGCTTCGGGTAAATATCAATACTATACACCCACCAAAATGTTTGCTTTTGTTTTTGAGCTTGAGTCATTTGCTGTATCTTTATTTTCTTGCGATTTCCGTCAAGGGTCAAAATTTTCACAGTTGCATCAGAGGCCTGAAAAGTTTTTACTTTTTGTGCTGAAGACTGATTGGAATACGAGGCCATCACCACGTCCTTTGAGGCAGGTTTCAGGTGAGGCTGCTTCTTTCGATTCGCTTGTGCGGCCATGAAGCCTCACACGCAGCAACGTGTCCACAACGCAACACTGCGTGCCACGGTCCTGACTCGGGGGCAGGGGCGAAGTCTTTTTTGTCCGTGTGAAAAGAACCAACGTGACAAGTTTTCTATATTTTGTGTTGTGAATACTGAACTCAGAGTGGCTCTTGACATACGCAGCAAGTCTCACAAGAGGATCTGTTCGGGGTCTGCTCATGCAGGTGGGGACAGGGCATGCTCAAGGTCGCTTGCCCAGATCCTTTGATTGACGTTGATTGAAAGAGAGAGAGAGAGGTTTTTGTGGGCACAAATGCCTCACATCTCCACCTGCACCAGTAGAGAAAGAAGCAAGGAAGTCAGCCATGCATTTAAGTCCGCGTCTTTGCCGGGTGCATAAATTTGTAAACTCGAGAGATGTAATCGGCGTGTGCACCAAGCATTGCAACGCTTTTTGCATTGCAACGCTTGGCTTTGTTCAACTTGAAGCGAATGTTCGCACACTAGAAATCAACTCACGGACACTCCAGCATCCAGAAGACGAAAGATTTCGTTTATGTCATTCTGTCGAATGGCGTGATGCAGCAGTTTAGGACTGGCCTCTTCCACAGGTTCACTCCACAGTTGCCCCATACCTGGGTCGTTCTTGTAAACGACTTTTTAGAGCGCGACCACAAACATACTTGAGCGATTTTTCTCTCCAGCAGCAATGGAGGTTCAAGAACTTGTGAAAATGGCTGAGGCAGTGGAGCAGGTTGTGGGGAGCCCAGCTGCTGCAGATGAGTACTCACCGAGATGCGCAAAGTAGGTCACGTGAGTGCGGAGCCTTCAGCCCCGCTGGAGAGGACCTCCGAGCGCTCGCGTTTCTGACAAATGTGCTACTATATAATCGAGCTGGCAGTGCGTGGGGCAGTTTTTCCTTGTTCAAGGGGCCGCACAAAAAATCTATCGAATCATGTCTCCGATTAGGTTAACACACTTGTAAGTGTGTTAACCATCATAGCTCACAGATGTTGGTCCCCTTTTCCATACTTTTTCATACACAGACTACATTTGCTTGGTCACTTGCTTGGTCAAGCCTCATTAATTTTCACACAGTTTTGTTACTTGCTGAGAACAAACTCGGATAACAACACGAAATCTTGATAGCGACCAACATCTGTGGGCCATTGAGTCTGAACCCCTGAACTCAATGAATGCAGCACGCATGCCTGGACAGTGGGCAGCGCCGTTTGTCCTGACAATCAAAGACCTTGGTTCACCATGAGCGACTTGAGTCAAAGTTTTCAAAATGCAAAGTTTTTCAATCAAAGTTACTCTTGATTTTTGGACCACGTCGTGGACAATTCTCTTGCGCTGTTTTCTTGAGTATACTTGTCAAATGTGGTGTTTTCCAGGACTTTTCTGTTGCCACAACCGTTTCCACCAAGAAGACCAATGGCTCTCACTCGTTCTGTTTTGTGTATTATTTTGTGGTTTGATGAAATGAAATCAAATCAAATCCAAGCTTGAGCGAAAACACGGGGAACAACCCCACGGTGCGATCACACACCATCCGGAAACGCTTCATTCGTCTGCCATGGTGCATGTGCGCGGGTCTCAGCAAGGCTCCAAAGCACTGTGTCATGAATGTACTCATTTGTGTGGGTGTTCGTCCTTTATCTTTGCCAAAGACAACGGATGCACTGGTTCACCTGTCTCATTCTCCAGCAGCAAAACGTCGAAGGCACTTATTCTTCCGTGATGAAGAAGAACAAAGTGGCTTGGATACTTTCGTCCACTGGCAAAAATCACGATGTTTCGTAATCCAAAATAGGATATCCAGTGCGTCAGGACAAAAGTTGTTGTGACACCTGCTGCACATCCTCCATGAATTTGTTGAATTTTAATTCCTGAAAAAGTTTTTGTCATGCAAATCGTTTGCGTTGCCCATTCACAAGAGGAAGGCAAGTTTTCCCAAGGCCGCCCTCTCCCAAGGAGACAACACCAAATGAGGCTGACTCCAACAGAGAGAAGGTTGCTCACTCGGAATCACATGGTTGTTTTCCTTCTGTTTTTGGTTACACGACGAAAAAAATACCTCCATGGAGGTCGCGGTGATTCGAACTCTGGAAATACCGGGAAATCCCGCGTATGATGTCATAGCCTCATTTGCATAAGTAGGTCGCATGCTCGGAAACTAGGTCACTGAGCCAATAGGTGAAATAAAAAATGTCTCAGATACCCTCCAAGACCAC
>JAAUXT010139819.1_pt1 | contig 20072 bp, 19 predicted proteins | sample 7278171 | NCBI WGS metagenome assembly JAAUXT01 (sample SAMN14350112, study PRJNA611818) | marine sediment metagenome | isolation source: surface marine sediment (1.8m) | place: French Polynesia: Moorea | collected 2018-08 | reverse complement strand
GGTGGAAGACAAGGAGGACAAGGAAGAATTGATGAACAAGGAATAATTCATCACATTACTGACGCCGCAAGGGACTTAACACTGCAGTTGACTAGAGCACTGCTTCTTATTATTATTTTTAGGCGAGAGTAAAAATTGCTCTTGTGCGTGCGTAACGCCTGCGAAATACGCATTCGATTTCATCAGAGGCTAGAAATTCTGGGACTCCCAGGTGCAAGTAGAACAGTGTTTCCATCTCGAGTCCACCAGAAAAAGTCCAAGAATACTCGAACGACAAATTTGACAGCACCTTGCGGACAAGCATCAACGAAAAGATCAATTGTGATCACAAAGCTACATGAATCCAACTTTGTGTCTGAGGCCAAGTCACACGAAAGCACCGACTACTTTTCCGTTCGAGGCGGACCAGAATATGAATTGGAACGATTCGTTTCAGTTTTTGATCGCACCCGCGTCTGCAGCAGTCGCAGTCTCAACACATCCAGCGTCCGTCTCAGTCTCAGGGAAATGAACACGTTCGTCCACATTCATTTCAATGATGAAACTTTCAACAAGTCTGTCGCTCTCGCTCTTCGGTTTTCTCTTGCGTCTGAACCTGGGTTTGACTTTCACTTCACGCTTCCCCTTCCTCGAGACTTCTGCTCCATTGCACGAAGCAAGTTTTACGTCCCTTTTCAACTCAGCTTTCTCCGTTGTGCTCGCCGTGTGAGTTCGTCGGTGCCGCGCAAACGACGACTGATCGGCGAATGCCCGTTCACACACAGCGCACCTGAAAGGCTTTTCACCCGTGTGTACTCGTATGTGCTTCACCAAGCTCCCTTTCTGTGAAAACCATTTCCCACATACGCCGCACTGATGCGGTTTTTCACCGCTGTGCACAATCCGCACGTGACTCGCGAGATTCCCGCGTTGACGAAACCTCTTGTCACACAAGTCACACCGGTAGGGTTTCTGCCCTGTGTGCAACAGGCGGTGCTTGTCCAGTGTCCCCTTCTCGTTGAATGCTTTGCCGCAGTCATCGCACTCGTAAGGCTTTTCTCCGGTGTGAGTCCGCATGTGCAGAGTCAGGTGCTGCAGCTGGGAGAAGGCTTTATCACACAGGGCACACTGGTGCGGTCTCTCCCCTGTGTGCGTGCGCTTGTGCACCTCCAAGCCTGCAAACAAACAAAGTGCACATTTTACTCTGTGTGGCAGTCAGTGTGGAAGTGTTAGATTGAAACTTCGTTGCTGCAATGTGCCCTTAGCTTCCTCGCCTTGACCCAAAAGACAATGCGTACGATCATGTGCAATGTGACACTTGACTGTAGTGGTCAGAGAGCGAATCGGTTTCACTTGCACTTGCTACAAGTGTTGTACCTGAGGGATATAGGAAGGATCGGTCGCACTCCTTGCAGTAGTGGAGTTTCTCCTCGTTCACAGGCCTCTCCGCGCGCGCTTCGTCACCCACGTCGTGCTGCGTCGCGAGATGGCGCGCGAAGTCCCACTTGAATCTGCAACATTTGTGAGTCTTGGGTCATCCTAAGATTTGGCTTCAAGATCAAATGAGAAACGAGACAAAATCAACAGTCGCCTGAGATTGAAAGGGGCAGCCTGAATTCCTTCGTTCACACACTGATTTCCATTGGGATCAGGAATAAGGAGAGTTTGAGAGAAATTTAGACGAGCTTCACCTGAACTTTCGAGGGCAGACTGAGCACTGGAATGGTCTCTCATCCGTATGCACCGCGTAGTGTCGCTTGAGCTTCGATTTCTCGAGAAAGGCTCTGTTGCAGATTTCACACTGAAAAGGTTTCTTTCCTGTGTGAATCAACTTGTGTTGCTTCAGGTTCCACTTTTCGTTGAAGGCTTTGCCACACTCGTCACAGTGGAAAGGTCTCTGTCCAACAACTGAATTTTTGGTGCTGGTTTCACAACTGCCACTGAGCATTCCATCACTGCACAGTTTACTGGCGTCACAATTTTTCAATGGCGCGGGACTGAGGTTGGAGGGTTGAGGCGACGTGGCGTTTTCCAGCGACGCAGCTGGCCGGAATACTGAGCTGTGATTGTCTGACGCAGGTTCGTTTTCAGTCAAGAGACTCAGATGTTTCGCGAGAACATCGAATGGATATGTTTCATGGTTTGCAGTCACATGGTCGTACAGCAGTTCTTCCGACGAGAACACTTCCCAACACAAGTCACACTTGGATGGTTTGACCTCAGAACAGACCGAATTTTGTTGTGCGAATTGGCGTTGTTCGATTTTGACACCACTTGCTTCAAATCCACTACAGAATTTCAGTCTGTCCGCTTTGCCAGGGTGCTTGAAATCGTTGACATATGGAGGTGGTTTCTTTTCAACAGGATGGGATTCGCAAGTTCTCTTCAAATCCTCCGTGTGCTCCAGATCTACAATATCCTGCATTTTCGTTGGACTTATTCTCCCCTCTGTCTTTTCCTTTTGGTGGTGAAGATGCAGTTTCAGTTCTTGTTGACTGGGGAGCAACAAGCAGCAGGATCCACATTCCAACGCGTTGATTTCGCCACGCAAGAAGATGCGCAACTGTGTGTATCAACTGTCAAGCTGTGTGAAAGCAAGATCACATCCAAGCTGTCCAGGCACTCATAGCTTCATTATCGCTCAAAACTGACGACACAAGTGAACGACTCGCCTTCATCAACAAGAAAATATGTGCTTAGAAGATGTCTTTTCTGTGAACTACACTTGTCTGTGTGATGTTTGACCAAAAGAAGAACTCACGGAGATATTTTGCGGGGTAAATTTGCCACACGCACGTATCCCAAAACGTAGTTTTCCCTGTTGTATCGGAGGTTTAGAAGTTCTTGCGCAAAATTTGCATTTTGCGGATTTTTATGGAGAAAATGAACATTGTGTCGGAAACATGTCTGGCTGTTCTTGGCCTGCAGTGAAATCTACTGTAGATTTACAAAGTATTTTGGGAACATCTGTAGTCTCAGCTTGGAGCGTCACTTTATCTCGAACCTGACAATATGACAAGAAAGACAATCGGAGAAATGTGCGTAAAAATACCCGCGGTTCGGAATGGACGTGACAGTTTCCAGCGACAGGTTTGGATTGTGAAGAGTTTTTTTTGATTAATATCACACATGGAGAAACTTTTCTCAAAAAAATGTCCTGGAGTAATGAAGGCAAATATATTTGTATATTGAATACGAGTTTCTTTTGTGGTTTGGACGTTGTTTCTCATAGCAAATCTCCAAACACGGGAGCATCTGTCCGACTAGCAGTCGAGTCTCCTGTTGACAGCCGCACCTCAAAAGGGAATTGTGCAGCCCAGTGGTGCCTCACATAACTGAGGTTCACACAACTCATCCACAACATTTCTTTGACTTGCCGAGCTGACTGACATTCTGTTCTTTGGGTGACGAAAAGTGTCCCGTAGACTACTTGAAAAACTTGAATGTGCCTTGTGTAAAGTTGTCTTCGAGTTTTTTTGGCCGTTTCTTGCAGCTGTAATGTCAGCTTCACGAGTGTGCGTTTGCTGTGCATCTTCAGTTTGACATTTTTGTGACCGGCCCTGTCGTGGGCAGCAGTGGAGGCTCAAGCACAGAGACAGCGGTGCCAGCTCGTGCCACGTAGACACACGATCAATTGAAGGTTCAAATGAAACTGACTCTTTCCACTTTCAGGTCTTTCGTGGACACATGTGATCTGAAAGTGTTTCTGACCCGTGACTGACGATGGAAATGTTCTCAGCAACACCGCAGCTCGACAACAACCTCTGCAATGTGGAAAAAAGTTCCAACATGGCGGACGGCAGGGAACTGAGCGCCGTCGAACCAAAAGACCCTCCGACCTGCGAGAGTTGTCTCATGATATTGGACCAGGCACACGGAACATTTTATTGCCGCGTGTGTGAGGGAGGAAACAAGACCGAACACGGGGTGGCAGGAAACAACACAGCGGACCTCCAGGACTCTGACGAAGAACTGAAACCTCTTGTTTGTCACGCGTGTCACGTGACGTTCGACAACGAGGCAGAAGCTGAAGAACACAGATGTGTTTGTGCTCAAAGTCACGACGCAGCGACCAACGACTCACTCAGAACGAGTGTTGGTGCAGCAAGGAGGCAGGAATACAACCAGGATCTTCACCATGTAGTGAACTCCAGTGCTTCCGGATTGGACCTGATAGTACACGTCTTTGTTCCTGGACTCAGCAGCAGACCTGTGAGGTGCAGAGTGAGCCGAGATGGGGTGGATTTGATGGATTCAGACGCGTACGTGGAGAACAACAAACCCACCGCACTTCAGTGTGACAAGTGTTCGCTGCTCTTTTCTGACGCGGACGTCTTGTCAAAACACGTGCTGAATCATGATGTGGACACCACGAAAGGAAAAGGTCGCCGGAAAGCGATGAAGCTGAAGTCCACTGAATCCGCAACCAAACAAAACAACGAATCCGCGTCAGGACGCAAAGTGTCAGAGCTTTACGTGTGTGCTTCGTGCAGGAATGCCTTCTTGGACGCGAGCAGCATCAACCAACATTTGCAGCAAAGTGTTGAATGTTTGGAACTGTTTCGGACCCCATTGAACGTGAATCTGTTGATGCACACGAGGCCAGTTCTGCCGTGCACCTGGTGCGATGGAGTCTTTGCAGATCAAGCCGCCCTGGACCTGCACGAGCGAGAAAAACACGCTACTGATGCTGGAGATGATGTCAACGACGTGAACAATGACACAGAGGATGATGACGATCAGCTTGACGAATCGTACGTTCCCTCGGGAAAGCGCTCACGTCCTGTGATGAGACACGTCAAACCCCCAACAAAATCCCGGACGTTCCGGTGTCACGCATGCGACAAGACATTCACCACCAGAGGGCAGTTGGTGAAGCACCAGAAAAGACACAAAGATGCTGAGAACAGCAAAGAAGCAGAGCCCACGTCATACGAGTGTGATTTGTGTAAAGAAACGTTTTCCACAAAGAGAAAGTGGCAGCTGCATCAGGAGAGTCATTTCAACCAATCAGGGGCTGGGCAAGAATTGAGCGCACAAGACGCGAGTCACGTGAACGAAGCAGAAACGGGAATGACGTCATCAGGGACTCAGGACGCAGGGAAATCTGGTGATGAAACCGACACGTGTGCAGCGTTTGAAGTGCATGCGGAGAAACTCGAGCTGGACGATGGAGACGAGAACACTGAGGGCGAACACGCGTGTGAAGTCTGTGGCAGAGGCTTTCAATCGGAGGCCCGGCTCAGCAAACACACGCACCAAGCACACGAACCCTGTGACATCTGTGGCAAAGTCTTCCCGAACAAAACCCGCCTCAAGTCGCACGTGCAGATGCACAACGAAACTCGCCCCTGGGCCTGTGACGAGTGTGGCAAAACCTTCAAGCGACAGAGCTCCAGGGGGAAACACATCCGCGTTGTCCATCTCAAGAACGTGTGCTTCCAGTGCGAAGAGTGTGGTAAGAGCTACTCGCAGCGGAAATACCTGCAGCAGCACAAGATCAGGGAGCACCACGACGGTGACGTGCAGGCGCCGTTTTCCTGCGGCGAATGCCAGAAGCCGTTTCTGACGGAGAAGGACTTGGCCGAACACATGCCCGTTCACACCGGGGAGAAGCCGCATGTCTGTGACGTGTGCGACAGGGCGTTTGCGACGAAGGGGAGACTCAGCGAGCACAAACGGTAATAAAGACCAAACCATCCTTGTCTTCTCAAGAGACACACATCGTCTGCAGCCGCCCTTTGCTCAACAGACAGTAAAATCCATACCGGGCTGAGAGCACTCCGGCGAATTGGATGGTGACGTTCCTGTGTCACACGTGTTTCTGAGCGATAATTGGTTGATCTGCAGGTACCACACCGGGGAGCGGCTACACGCGTGCGACGTGTGTGGGAAACGCTACACAGCCGCGACGTCACTCAGGGACCACCAGCGCTCACACACCGGGGAGAAACCCTTTCAGTGCGTCATCTGTGACAAGTGAGCAAAATTCAGATGTGGTCAGTATGTGTGTGCGTGCGTGTGCGTTTTCGTCAGTGTGTGTGTGTTTCTCTGCGTGTGTCTGTGTGCGTATGTTCTTCTGTGAGTGTGTGTGTGCGTGTTTTCGGTGCGCTTGGAAACTTGTTTGAACGTGATGTGATTGGTTGTTTTTCTCGCCACCAGGTGGTTCTCGCAGAAATGCACGTTGAAGACGCACATGCGCAAGCACTCGGAGGAGAAGGCCTTCCGGTGTGAGGACTGCGGCAAAGGCTTCCACGTCAGAGGTACCGTGCCCGGCGCACTGTGACAACCACGCCTGTGAAACAGTCATGAAACTTCTTGAACTTTTCCTGATGACGGGCAGTCAGTATGTCACCCGCAACCCGCCACGATGACCCTGAAATAAGAGGAGCGCGCGCGTTTGTGTGTGTGTGTGTGTGTGTGTGTGTGTGTGTGTGCGCGTGTGTTCTTCTGTGAGTAGGGAGTTTTAGCAAACAGCCCACAATGGTATGCTGTGATAGTCAAAAGTTACGTTTGCATTTCTAGGTTGCGGGCTGTTTGCTAAAACTCCCGTGTGTGTGTGTGTGTGTGTGTGTGTGTTTCTGTGTGTGTGTGTGTGTGTGTGTGTGTGTGTGTGTGTGTGTTCTTCTGTGAGTGTGTGTGTGTGGTGTGGTGCACGCATTGAAATTGCGGGCGCTTTGTCTCCAGTCCTGTGTTCCTACACGGTGTCTCATCGCAGGCGACTTGAACACGCACCGCCGAATCCACACGGGGGAGCGGCCGTACCAGTGCGAGCAGTGCGGCCAGTCCTTCAGTCAGCGCGGCCATCACATCCTGCACATGCGGAGACACCGCGGCGAGAAGCCCTTCCCCTGCGAGGTGAGAACACGTGGTGCTCCGACTACAGGGTGGACGGCGTAACGAAATGACCAGACCCTGAAAGCAGAAGATACAAGTGTTTGGTCATGTCAAGTCCCACCTGAAATGGCCAAATACTCAACAAGGCTCTGAGTGGTATTTCCAGGGGGTGTCTGGCCATATGAGGTCAGACCTGAAACATAGAGACATAGGGTGTGTGGCCTTTCCAGGTTGGACACCTGCGTCTGGGTGGGCCCGTGTCTCATTTCGTTGCACCCGTTCCACACAAGATGCGGCACGAATTGCGTGTCTGTGTCAAAGTCTGCGTGAACTCGCGCGCGCACCGACTTGCACACGAGTGTAGTGATGGTCTGAGGCTGCTTTTGCGGACTTCTCAACACAACTTACGTGACTTATTGAGTGTGAAACAGGCCTCAGTACTGAAACGCTGCTGAGTGGTGTTCCTTTCAACGACGAATGTGCACACTGTATGACACAACATATTGCACTGTTTTCAGGTTTGCGGGAAGTTTTTCCGCTCCAAGATGCAGGTGAAGAACCACATGGTGGTGCACACGGGCGAGCGCAACTTCCAGTGCGAGCGCTGCGACAGGAAGTTTCCAAGGAAACAGGGGCTGCGCAAACACGTCCCGGTCAGTTGCCATGACAACCCTTCTGATCAGTTACCATGGGAGAGTCCCATGGCCGCGCGGTCCGCAAAGCAACGCAATCAGAACTCACAGGTGACCACCTGAGGGAACTGGGCGTCAACAATGGCGGGAGATTGGAATGAAAATGGTCCGCTCTATTTGCGAAAACCCAGCTGTCTAGTGACACTGTGCTGCCAGAGTGATGAAGTATTCACGGTGATACACTCAGGTGGGACAGTGGCTTTTTTACGACCAGTGAAAAGGGATTCCCAAGCCAGGCAAAGTCCGAAGAATCGCCTGAGTTTGGACGTAACCATTGCGCTGATGCACCTCGGTTTTGTCTCCGTGGACACTTCCTTGAACACCGCGCCCGTTGTCAGCGAAACAGGAAGGAGACACCGGCGCAATGCATGAAGGGAAGTCCACATGTTGGCCATTCCTTTGTTATTATTCGCACGTTTGTTGCAGATTTGCCGCGGGACGAACCACCTGGTGGGCGCGGCTGCCCTGGAGCCGGTCACCATCGAGAAACCGCACGAGTGCAGCATCTGTGGTGAGTGGAGCCCTGCACGTGCAAAAGCGTTGTGCAAAGCTCACCGTCTTTCTTGCTGCATCGTTGTGCCAGACGTGGTTCTTGGTGTCCCCGAAACGTCATTGTGGTTTCAGGCAAGTGCTTCAGTCGAGCGGACAACCTCAAGGTGCACATGCGCATCCACACCGGAAACAAGCCGCACAAGTGTCACGTGTGCGGAGACTCGTTCGACCGGAAGTCCTACCTCGTCAACCATCAGCAGAAGCACGTGGTTGCGGGCGATGTGTTAGGTACCTGACCGAGAGTTTTCGTTGTCGAGATTTCCCATTCTTTCTTCACATAAGCTCAGCCCGTGTTGAGAACTCTGGTCTTTCAAACTCAATCCTTACTCGTTATTTTGCAGTCGCTGGTCCGACTCACGGAGAACAGGGTGGCGGGGGAGCCACTGACCCTGCCCAGCAGCCGACTCACGTGCTGGTGGGCGATATTCAGGCGAAGCTGCACCCAGGACCCATGTTGCAGAGGCCCGAGGCTTCGGACCACGTGCTGACGGGCGATATTGCAGGGGTTTCCGAGCAGCAGGCGGCGTACGTGATGGCCAGCATCAAACCGCCCATGTTCACATTGTGACAGTGACTGCAAACGAAACTTGACGGACATAGCGCGCGCAGCTTGTGCACGACTCTTGTTGCGACAATGAGGCACTGACCTGCTTCTTCGCTGGTATCATGGCGGCAGTCTTGTAGTTCCAGAATCAGAAAATGTTTGGCCGTGCATTGGCTCACCTCGCTGTCCCGCGTCCCCAGGGGTGGGTGCGGTAGGGAAGGATGTTGCATGACAGGCTCCACGCAAATGCGTCTTCCCGATTTGGATCTCACATGAGGCTTGGGACTCCTGCTGGCATCAGCTTTGTGCACTCGGAAGTAATGACAACCAACATGCAAGCACCAATGCACACTCACCAACTGGAACCTGGGTCACTTCGAAGAGATTTGACCATTTTGTCGGCTGCAGTCGCGGTTTCCCTCATTCAATCGCTTAGACATTTACCAAAAGTAGAATCTAATTTACTTGGTCTGTTGCCGAACTTTGACATTCCATGGACAAGTCATAAAAGTTCTGCTCCAAGAGCGTTGTTACAAGTTTTGTGGGAACATAGAATCTCATGAAGGATTTTCCTGGGTTGTACACTCTACCGCTGAACCATTGCTGAGTTTACTTTTGTTTTGAATCAAATAGGTTTCTGAAGGTTGACGGAAAAGAATTTCGCCAACAAAGTTTGGGTTGAAAGTGAACGATTCTGGTTGTGTTTATTCGTGAGATCGTGTCTAAAAGTGGACGACTGAAAACGACAATAGTTTCACCGAGTCGCAGCACCAACTCTGATTTGAAGAAAGTTTTTTCCGAGCGTTGGGCAGAAGCTGCACAAAATGCAACACTCATCAGAAAAACTTGCAGGCCAGCCTTGAAATGTGACATTCTCTCTTGTCAAGATAAAAATCTGCAATGGAAACCAAACCAAACTGTTGCATTCATTTGAAATCACGAAGCAATTTATTTGAGCAGCGTTTTTTCTCAACATAAAACGACAATCATCAAGCCTCTCAGCGGCACATCGAGTGCATGGGGAATGACTGCAGTTGTGCAGACAATGAGATGACCAGGAGGTCACATGTCGCTCAGGCTGTAGATGAAGAAATCTGTAGCAGAGCCAAAAGCCATAAAACAAAATAGCAGCCCTATATCTGTAAAATCTGATATCCGTAGTAGAGCTGCAAAATAAAATGGCAGCCCCCATGCAGGTATAATGGCTGCCCCTACATAAGAAAATTAAAATGGCTACTCTCTCTCAAGAGCCCAAATGAGATATTACCTCCTCAGCTGCCAGTACACAAATGATACTTGTTCTGATTCCCAGGCCCTGTTGAAGCCTCTCGGCCAATCAGAATCCATTGTACACTCCAGCCCTGAACCTGGCATGGCATAACTGCTCATGGGGGGGGGGGTCCCTCAGCATCACACATCACAGACAGACACATACTGACAATACTAGTCGCGCCTTATGCAACTGAAAACCAATACATTGCTCTTTCATGGGAATGCAAACCACAAAAGGGAGTCTCTCTGACCCCTTTGTTTCGGGACATAGAGCAATGATCCAGTGCCCAACCAGCTCCAGTAGCTGACCAGCTCCAGTAGCCGACCAGCTCCCAATGTATACCCAATGGGAAAAAATCTGAAGGTGGTCAGCTACTAGAGCAAACTTCAGATTTGCTCCAATAGCTGACCACCCTCAATTTCACTGACTTGTTAATGGCAGATCTTGATGATCTTATGTGCATTAGAAAGCCTGGATTTTAAGCTTGAGGGTGGTCTGACATTGGAGCAAATCTGCTATTATGATGACAAATGTTCTGTGGGTTTGCACAAAAGGTGATTGAATTGATGGCAATTTCACCCCTTTGGGAGCATTGCAGGTAACTGACAATATCCAATACAATGTTCATGTTTGATTTAGTGTGTGGTAAAATGTTTTCAATATGCTGTGTGTGTGTGTGTTTTTGTTGTCAATCTTATGCAGTCATGCATTGTTTGAGAGACTGGTACTGTTGAGGCTGGTACTGTTGAGCCTGTGTGTGATCAGGGTTTCTGCTGTCCAGGATTAAGTCAGGTTCCTGTTGAAATGATGTGTGATCAGGTCCACATTCTCCAGAACAGATCAGGATCTGAATATTGAGGGGTCAGGCTCAATAGAACTGGTGTATGGCAAGGGTTGTTTGTCAGCTGGTGTGTAATCAGGTCATGCTGCTGTGGTGTGTTATTGCAGTTCTGCGATGGGTCCTTCCCAATTGCTTTATGATCAGAGTTCTGTTCATCTGGTCAGGGTTTGGTTGAACTGGAGTAATTTTGATATGTTGTGGTGTGGACATGGTCCTTTCAAACTGCTGTGTTGTCAGGTTTCTGATGTAGTGTGTGGTCTGGGGTTTGTATATCTGGTGTATCAAGTCTTGTTGAACTGTACTGTTTTCCTGGTTTGGTTCTGCTCTAACATTATTCTGTCTCACTGGTGTAAGGTCTGGGGTCTGTTGACTTGGTTTGTGGTCAGGTTGTTGTTGAATGTCAACAGAGTTGCAGTTTTGCAGAGCTGGAGTGTGAACAGTCATTTTGTGCTGGTTTGTGCTCAGGCTTCTTTTCATCTAGTGTGTCACAAGAGCCTTGCTGAGATGGTGTTTCCTCAAGATTCTTTGAAGCCAGGGCGTGATCAAGAACTTGATTTTCTGTATAGTTTTGAGGGGTTTGTTCATTTGTTGTTTGGTCAGTAAGTTTGTGAGCTGGTGTGAGGTTGGAATTTTCTTGAATAGGCTTCTGGTCAGGGCCATCTTGCCCTGGGCTTTGGTCAGGATCTGGAACTGCAGTCTGGTCATGGCTGTCTTCACCTGGTGTCTGGTCAGGGTTTTGCTGAACTGGTGTGTGGCAAGGGCTCTTTGGATCTGCTGTGTGATGTCTTGCTGAGCTAGTGTCAGGGAAGGGAATTTTGAGCTGAGGGGTCTGTGAGTTTATTGCATGGTCAGGCTTCTGTTGGTCTGGTTTATAGTAAGGTTTCTTATGAACTGGCACAGACTTAAAATTCCGAAGATGAGGTGGTGTGTGTTCACAGTGGGGTTTTGTGGGGTCCAGGTCCTGATGAACTGATGTGTGGTCAAGATACTTCTGCACTGGTGAGTGGTCAAGGGTCTGTTGATCTTGTGTCTTGTCAGAGTGTTGAGCTGCAAATTCTTCAACCCGATGACAGGGTGTCTGGGCAGGTGTTTGTTTGTCTGTATGAGGGTCAAAGTTTTGTTCAATTGGTGTCTGGTCAACACCCTGTTGATGTGGTGTGGGCTCACAGATTTGTATGATGTCATTGTCTTCCAAGGGCAATCTGCTGTGTGATGACTGCTTCTTTGCTTGTTTGACTGAATCTTGTGGAACTTTGCTCTCAGGGTCCTCTTCAGCAAGTTCATTGGAATTGTCCTGTGACTTGTGTAGGGCACCCACATTCTGTGTGGGATTGTTCTGGGTGATTTTACTTGATGTGCAGACATTTTTCTGGAGTTGTGAATGTACTGATTTTCCCACAGCTTTCTTGCTGATGGCTTTGCCAATTTCCATTTCACCATATTTGTTTGTCCCAGCAGTTTCCTTGTTACTTGATTTTGTCAGACACCTGTGTGCAAAATACAGCCTGAATGGTCTATGTTCAGTATTTTTGTGTCTCCTCTCAGCATCCTGTTCCAATGCAACCAAAAAAACATTTCTGCTGACCTTTTTATGAAGCACCACAATGCAGCAATTCCACCACCAAGAGAAATCAGGGAGAACAAAACTGTGGGAATAATCCATGTTGCTGGGTCTGCAATTTTGTGCAAAAAATATGATGGTTTTGACTCACACAAACACATGAACCACAACAGTGAAGTGTCATCTCACAGCTGTTCCTGGCATTCTGTCCTCTATTGTCTGTAATCTGCCTGCATGAATATCATGTCCATTTGCTCAGCAGAACACAAATGCAGCTTTTGCCTGAGCTCTTAGGACAAGTGGATGTTATCCAACTCAGCACCCTGAGTAACCAAACAACTTCTTTTGCCAGCATCTAGGATCTTTGGCTCAGCTCCAGCTCTATTTATTCTGGCTAATTCTTTACGAGTCTTTTTGTCACCCCAAGCCCTGGGCAGGTGTAGACCCCCAGTTCTTTGGCAGGCTTGTGGACATTGCCACATATGTCATAACCAGGACAGACTTATGACAACAGACAGCATGGGTCTTTACACTTGTGATTCTGCTGGCCTTTGCAAACTCTCATTGCTATGAATGGGTTGTGAGTTGTGATCAGTGGTGAGAGAGAGAAACTGCCAGGAGGTTGTCTCCAATTTTGCAGCTGATTTGAACTGACAATTTCTCAGGGGCATTCACATGATGGAGCTTTCCACAAGCATGTCTCAAGCTCACTGAATGGTATGAGAATGAAATGGATGAAAAGAAACAGACAGGTGAGGAAAATTCAATGGCACACCTGATTCTCCTCCAGACAGTTCCAAATCAATTGTGGTGTTCTTCTCCACAGGAGTGTGTCCAAGAGCTGAAAAGACTGTACAGTTGTAGGCTGCCCAGAATGGCAAATTACAGAACACAAAGAAACAGATTGAAACTGTAAAATCACATGATTGTCCTCCAGCCAAACTCCCATGCCAGGTTTTCTGCTGGGGCAATCATGAAACTTGTAAATTGGGGGTGCCATGACCAGGACCAATTTAGATGTGATCATTTGATGCACTTCTTCAGCCAGATTCTGGATACATCTCAGCTGATCAGTTTACACTGAGGGGTGATGGAGAGGGAGAAACATGCTCATAGGGGACACCTGCATCTTTGGAGAGAGGGGAGATGTCCAGAGTAATGTGTCTTGCTGGATGATACCTCAAGCCCAACACAATGAGTGCAAAAAAGGAGTGCACCTACATGGCAGAATGTGCACCAGACCAGGGAGGGTCTGTGGTTTGACCAAGTCCTCCACAGCAGCCCTGAACCCAAGGAGGCAGGCTCCCACTGTCCCGACCAGGTTCTGGACACAGGGGCAGCTGGTCTCCCTTTCCAGAATCCACAGTATTCCGCTGGAATCCCTACGTTGCCACTCCTAGGAGGGTGAGGCTCTGTTGGTCCATCCAATGTAGACTTCCTCAGGCCTATTGAGCAGAAGTCTCAGTTCAACACCTACCTTCTACGCTGGTATATTCCACATCTGCCAGCTTGCTTTGGGCCATTCAAAAACAATGGGGGCGAGGGGCACACAACTTGAAGTTCAGGAGATGCAACACCTCAGCAGGACTACAGCTCACTACACTGTCACTCAGTTCTCACATTCATTTGTTTGCGCCCAGAAGCGCTCGCTTCTGACTGGGATGACTTGACCACGTGGAAAATGACAGGCAGGTCGGAACACAGGCCTCTACCATGTTCGGGAACTCAACCGCGCAAACGCACGCTGTCTATCTCTATCAAGTGTGGTGGTCTCAAATGCACCGCTGTTCTGGCAAGAGAATTCAGGTTTGAACTTCCAACACACTTAGTCAACAGTCACTACTTCAACAACAAGGAACCTGGCATCAAAGATTGATTGTGTCAACCTCTGCACAAAAAGGAATAACAAAAACAAAGTGACTCGAGGGGCAATATGTTTTGCTTGCTCTCTTGTTGTGTGAAAAGAAATGCAATATCTGCCTGACATTGTGCAATAGTTCAGTTACCTTCACAGTTGACAGCCTTCCACGGCACCCCGTCAGAACATTGGGGATGAAACCCAGGGTCAAACCTGACACGTTGACATTGTTTGAGCCAGCACAAGGAGCCACATTGCCACAGGGCACTTCTTTCAACAAACGTATCATTGTGGCTCAATCTAAGGCGTATGTCTTTTCGTGGGCAACACAATTTTCGTTGTTGGTCACAAAACGTTTTGGCGCTCAATGTGGTCAGGTGGTTTCCATGCAACCACACACTTCTCAATGAATGCAGTCTTCCAAACATAATGTCAGGCAATTTGGCTATCTTGTTTCCAGATAACAGTAGCTCCTCTAAACTGTGCATGCCATTGAAGATTCCTTGAGTCAGCACAGAAATACTGTTGTGGATGAGTGACAGGACCCGACATTGTTCCAGACTGAAAAATGCATTGGTTTGAATCCTGTTGATACAATTGTAACCAATGAGGAGCTCTTTCAAGTGTATCAACCCCTTGAAAGTGTTGATCGTGATCCTCGTGATAAAGTTGTGCTCCAGAGATAGTTCTTTCAGACGGAAATGTCTTTGGAACATGTTTCCTTGCAGTGTGTGGAGTCTGTTGTTCTGAAGATACAACTTGCGCAATGCTTGTACACCAGAAAGCATACAAACCAGAAGTGTGGAAATTCTGTTTCCTTCAATATTGAGTTGCTTGAGTCTGTCAAGTTGATGAAAAGCTTTTGGATGAATAATTGAGATTTTGTTTTCATCTAAGTAAAGGTACGAAAGTCCAAAAAGACAATCAAATGCATTGGCGTCAATTTCAAGAAGCAAGTTCCTTTCAAGATGCAGCTTCTCAAGAATTTCAAGCCCATTCCAAGCATAAGGAGACATTGTAGATATTTTGTTGGCCCTTAAATTTAGCTCCTTCAAGAAACATAAGAAGGCAAACATGTCCTTTCCTATTTTTGAGATTTGGTTTCCCTCTAAATTCAGCTTTTCAAGGAATTCAACATCTTCCCAAATTTTTGGGTCCATGTATGACAGGCTGTTTGCTGCAAGGGATAGTGTTGTGAGTCCCCGATGGTAGGCAAAGGGTTTTCCTTGGAGAGAAGTCAAACAGTTTTTGTCCAGGTAGAGCTCATCCAAAATATTGTAATAGATTTCTGTGCCCTTCAGGGAAAAGAGGCCTTTACTGTTGTGTGCGGGTGGCCCCGGTTGGGCCTGCCGTACACTCGCCGTCGCTTATGGCACGGAGGTCGGGTGCAGCCTGGGCTGCAGCGGAGTGAGTAACTCAGGCAAACAGTTCTGAGTTTATTTCACTCCAGCAAACAGTAAACTGCTCTGCAGGGGCATTGTGTTTGAGGCTCTTATAGTTGGTGCGAGGTACTGGCCTGGGGTGCAGCTTGGGCTTTGCACAGCTCCGCCGAAGCAGCTCCACCAGGTACTCAGCTCCTCGCGGAAAGCTGGAACACTGGAACGCTCATGTGGGAAGAGGCAAACTCTTCCACATGACAATACATATCAAGACTCTAAATCTCTTGATCATTGGCGATAGTAAAGTTTTCTCGTTGTGTTTAAATTTATCAGGTTCACACATATTAGTATGCTCACCTGTGGAACCTATTCAAGGATTTTCAACATCAGGGTCCTTGTACACATTGGGTTATTTGGCCTTTATCTCGATGATAAGATTACCCAGGCATGAGAGGCTGTCAATCGCAGTGGCGTACACACCCGATACGCCACTCAGTGCTCTTCGGGAACACTGAATCCCTCTCTAATTCCTAGTTCCTTCATGAGAGTCTTTACCCACTAAGCTTCGTATAGATCTGTAAGATCAATACCCTCTCAATCTTTATGTGGTGATTTTAAAAGGAACCTGTCAGTACTTAATGCACACAAGGACTCACACGTGTGGATACATCTATCCACCTCTCGGCTGTGAGTCTCCTTCCAAAATCCACATTTGTCCACAGAGAAACCAATCAAAAGAGTCAGTCAACTAAAGTTCTTTACCAATCAAACAAAGGAATCATTAGAAGACAAAGTAGAAATGAATTGTGGGTTCTAAATTAGAGGTTTTGGGTCCAAGCACAGGCTATGTCATACTTTTCTCATATGTTCAGGACCAGTTGTCATGTGGAAGAGTTCACCTCTTCCCACGCAAGCAGTCCAACTTTCACCCAGGAGCTGAGTACCTGATGGAGCTGCTTCAGTGGAGCTGCATGAAGCCGAAGCTGCTCTCTAGGACAGCACCTCACACTGATTATAAAAGCCACAGACACATGCCCCTGTGAGAGGAGAGTTTCTCCACTGGAGTGAGTAATACTCATAAACTGAGAAGTTCACAAATGAGTTGTTCACTCAGCGCAGCTGCACACAACCGGGGTGCCGTAAGTGACGGCGAGTGTACAGGGGGCCCAACCGAGGCTAACCACACACAACACTGTGCCAGCGGTGCTTTCCGCATTTTCGCGCCTTTATATATCAGACCATACGGCTTCTTTCGGGCACACCAAATTCTGGTTGCCTGTTCGATTCGTCCAACAAGAGCACTCTCGTTTGAATCACACTACAATTATTCGCATGCATATTCATACAACGATTTGTACACCACTACTGTCGAAAACTCTTACGGGATGCATCCTCTCAAGATGAACATCTCTCCAGGTATTTGCTTCAATTGATGAGATTCCATTTTGTTCCAGATGGAGGCTCTCCAGAGTGTATGGCATTTTGGAAAATGACCCTGCTAAATTCTGTGCCAATTTGTTGCCTGACAAGAACAGCCTGTACAGAGAGTCAAGCCCATTCCAAGCTCCATCCTCTATTTGTGAAAGTTTATTGCCCTGCAGGTTGAGATATCTCAAATCTGAAAGATGTCTAAATTTATTATTGTCCAGTACTTTCAAATTATTGCACTCCAGTGATAAATATTTCAGGCTTCTCAACCCAAGCCAAGCATCAACACTGATAGTTTCAATCTGATTGTGTCCCAGACAAAGGTCTTCCAGATTATGGAGGCCAACAAAACTGTATTTGGGCAAACATGAGAGTTTGTTTTCTTCCAGAAATAACTTTAGCATATTTGAAAGACAAATTTTGTTGAATTTCTGATATTTTGTTTTTCCTTAAATTTAGGCACTCTAAGTTTTCTGCTTTGCAAAAAGCAAAGGACCTTGCAATCATGATTGCATTGTCTTCTAGTGAAACTTCAGTGAGCTTGTTGTTGATGTCCTTGGGAACATCAGTCAGCCTGGAACTTGCTCTGCTCCAATTGCCACAGTGCATGGCTTCAAGTAGTGTCAAAAAACCTGGAATTCACACAAAAGAGGAGAAAATTACACAACGACTTACCCTGCCCTTTGACAAGTGCTTTGGAAATCAAAAGAGAAGTTTCTCATTTGAGTGCAGCAGGCCGAGTTGGACAAAAGGTGTCAAACTCAGGGGCAAAGTTGCTGGACTTTGTTGGCAGTGTGCGATAGATGAAAGCGAAAATTTGCCAAAATTTGTTGCAACATCAAACAGCCATCAGAACCTGGTCACAATTCTCAGAATAAACTCACCCATCAGCCATGTTGCAGAGGCAAGGGAATACATGCACAAGTACAAGTACATTTCTCATTCTGTTCTCATGCCAAGAAAATGTTTGTCTTCTATGATTCACAAAGTTTTTCTCCTTGGCAGAAAGACTTGACACTTGAATGACAGAGAAGCTTGAACAAAGCCTTTTGTGCTTGATCTGTCAATTCTTGAAAGAACTTTTCTCAGAGCCACAGATCAAGTTTCCATGTGTCAAAATTATTTCTTTTGCTCATTTTGTCATCTTCAAGAAAGTACCAAAAGAAAATGTGAGGGATGGACAGCTCTGCACGATTTTGGGACGAAACACAGCAGAGCGACACGAGTGACACGAACAGCCACGAAAGAAAGAGGAAGAAAGCTTCATATGAACACAGAACTTTTCAAAGGTGTTTTCGCATTGGGTGACGCGCTGTCTTTTTTCAGGCTCACGTTCAATGTTAAGTTTTGACTCCCACATCAAAAAACAAACAAACAAAACTGCGCGGTACCCACTGTGAAGAACGTGCAAGGACCATTCAAAACAAGGTGCAAGGATACAAGCAATACCGGATGAATTTCAAGCCCCCTGTGGTCAAAAAGGTGGTGCCCCCAATTCCCTGTCTTTGATCCATTCTCATTTTGTGGCCAACACAAATGTTTCAGCCGCGCTGATTGGCTTCCCCATCAAGGGACCTGTCATCCTGCTAGACCCCAGCCAATTCACCACTGCGAAAGTCCCCCCATCCCTGAGCCACTCTCCTTCCCCTCCCTTCCAATAGTCCGCTCTCTTCTATAGGTCCAAGCCCCGGTGAAAAATCTCCTCTCCTGAATGCCCCTCCCAATCCCCATGACTCCGAGCGTGGGACCTGCGAACGACAGACTGATGCTGAAGAACCAACAAACTGGGAACTGTCCTCACAACACCAATCCTGGTGCTTTGGACCAGAAAAGAAGCAGCCTCAGCACAAAGACAAGGACGAGTCTGGGACTTTGGGAGAACACAATATGAAGAGCCAACACAACAAAACCCCATGACAAATCCAGGGGGATGGGAGCAAGAGGGGCAAGTTGTAGTCCCGAACCCATTCACAACTTGGTGCTACAAGCAACACCAGACGAATTCCAAGCATAGTTAGTGCCCCTCAACTTGGATCTGTTCTCTTTTGTGTGGCAGACCCCAAAGTTTTACCCCCTGGATTCTATGCCCCACCAAAGAGCCAATCACCGTGATTGTTTGCGCCACCCACCGGGTAACTGGGGCACCGCACGCGAAAGCAAATACTTCGAGTTTGCTGAAACTCCCAGTGAAACCAAGAACGACATCCGCATCTCGTCCAATGAGCACAAGATTCAGCACCAAAGGGTCAGTCCGCCACAAGTTGCAAGAGGGCATGACTGACCAACAGGTTGTACGTCAAATCACAGGTGAGTGTCCTCGGTCCACAATAAGCTTCATTTTGTGTATATAATCTGAGGAGCATTGGGTGGATCCGTTGTGCTAATCATCTTCACACACGAGACTTGAGACACGAATTCCTGCCTTGGGTCATTCTCGGAGTGAGCAGGGTCCCCTCTCAATGACTTTGTTTGTTGCCGTGTGCCAAGCTTATCAAGAGAGAAACACCCAATTTTTTCTGCAATTTCAGTGATGTGGGTGACTGGAGCCCAGACGGTATTGATACAAGATACGTTGTTTTTTTCGCAGATTGGACTCGTTCGGAGACAATGTGAGAACGAACTCCTGAACAGATGCGTTCATATCCAGATTCAGGGGATTGAGGCGAGCGTTTCTGAAGCAGCTTTGAATACAACGAGCTCCACAGAGTCAGACCTGCTCCTCCGACCTGGCGCCAGCACTCCTGACAATCCCTCACTGCATCCATTGTCCAATGACAATTCAATTTCAGATTCATTTTGCCGTTCGTCTTCGCTCTTGACGGGTGTCGGCAGGCACGCATTGATGATATTTTTACTCTTGAGAGCAGAAGGCAGGTTTGTGTGAGGGATGACTGAGCTCCAGGGGGATCTCAATGAGAAAGACGAAAAATGTTGTTTCTTTTTTTAGGTGATTTGAGATGGGTTGCACGATTTGAGCCAAATCGGTGCCAGCCAAATCGAAGCACCTATAAGCAGCCTCTTCCAAAAGTATGTCAGCAGCAGTTTCATGGTCAAGATGAGAATTGGTTTAGGACCTTTTGGGCTCTTTTGGTTCATTTTGGGTTGGGGATAATGCGCGAGGAAGGAAT
>JAAUXT010033064.1_pt1 | contig 20072 bp, 21 predicted proteins | sample 7278171 | NCBI WGS metagenome assembly JAAUXT01 (sample SAMN14350112, study PRJNA611818) | marine sediment metagenome | isolation source: surface marine sediment (1.8m) | place: French Polynesia: Moorea | collected 2018-08 | reverse complement strand
GGGAGGGGGGAGCAGGCTTGCTGGTTGCCCCTTGGGACAACCGGGGAGGCATTTGGAGGCTTGCCCCTGTCAATCGGAACACGGGGCCTGTCAATGGGGCATGGGTCTACTGGCTGTGCCCCATTGACACGTGTCAATCGGGCACGCAAGCTAATGGGGCATGTTACACAGGGAAGTTGCAAAAGATTTTTGACTGGTGGATAATGTGCTTTTTGTACTATTTTCCTGTTCTTGACTGAATTGATTGAATCCGGACAATGTCATTGACTTTGAAACTTTTGTTTTGAAGAAAACACACACGAATCGAATAAAAGCGGACGAGATGAAGTTCCAAAACAGCAGAACAAGCTTGAAGGATGTGAGAACATCTCGGAACGAAGCTTTCTCCTCGATTCTCCGGGGTTCGTTGAAACAAGGACTTTGGAAACGGACTCACAGGCTGTCGCGTTCTTGTGTCAACACTCAGATCTGTTGCACCACATCGAACTTTCAAGAGTCAAGAGAACTGCAGTTTTGTGAACACTGAAGTGACCTTTAATGAACTGAATAGAATGACATTGGAGGTTTCTTCGGTGTTGACAAACGAGTGGGTTGCACCTTTGACGCAAGTGGATCTAATAGCAGGTGAGTCTGATTTTCGTCGAAAAAAGGAGTTGTCAACACACAGATCTGTTGCACCACATCGGACTCTGAGGAGAACTGCAGTTTGTGAGCACTGAAGTGACCTTCAATGAACTGAATAGAATGACATTGGAGGTTTCTTCGGTGTCGACAAACGTGTGGACTGCACCAAGGTTGGTTGACCAAATCGCAGGCGCCTTGAGGGCGAGGCGCTCTTGTGGGAGCAGGTCGTCGGGCCGAGGCTACCAGCTCAGGACAAGAAAAGAATCACCCAATGGTACTTTGGCAGAACTTTTTCTTGTTTTGCTTTTGAAAAACTTGTCTTTCTCGCGGTCATGAGTGATAATTTTTTAGCACTCATGACCCGCCCACGCGTACAAAAAAGAAAGGAAAAGAAGTTCCGGGCGGGAACCCTGATGGTCGCTCGTTTCGGTCTGGCCCAGTGGGTGGGGGTATGGCCCAGTGGGTGGGGGTATGGCCCAGTGGGTGGGGGTCTGGCCCAGTGGGTAGGGGGTCTGGCCCAGTGGGTCGGGGGTCTGGCCCAGCAGGTGGGGGGTCTGGCCCAGTGGGTTGGGGGAGGTTACATTCCAAAGTGTGGACAGAAGCCGTTGGCGACACCTGGATGGCCGGTTACGCAACCATCAATGAGAAAAGTGGTTGTGATGGCAGGAAAAAGAATTGCATTTGACAACACTCATTTAGAACGCGAAAAAAGTGTTGTTTGTGTTTTTATCTTGCTGTGCTTTTTATTTTAACAAATATACAATTGTTTTGTGGGTTGGGGTTTTTTTTTCAAATTTTCTACATGGAGAAATGTTTCCTCTCCACTCAAAGTTACTCGCGAAAAAGGAGGTCTTGAATAGATCTACTGGTGGGATGTACACCGAACCCATGGAGGACCAAAAGACAACGGCGTCTGCATGTCTCGTTCACCTTCAAGCCATTCTGCAAAGTGCGCCAGAACATGCAGCACCCACGCAGCGAAAAAGCGGAAAATGGGCAAGTGGGTCTGAGCTTTCTTTGTGGATTTGCACGGGGACTTAGTAGACAAGTGAGGATTGAAAGAAAATGCTCTTGGCCCCACGATATCGCTTTTTATTTGAATTGAAAATGTTTGTTGTGAACGAGGAATGTTCGACATCACATCTCGTATCATGACCAAAAGGTGCATCGCCTGGATGTTGTCGTCCCGTTTTCTCCAGGTGTTTTGCCGCAAGACGTCAAGAGCGTTTGCATAATTAATGCTTTTCGTCTTCGTGTGCAGTTCTCAGGTAAAGAGTGTGGAAGATTTGTGCAATTAGTCCACCTCATGCAGCAGTGCAGTGTGATCATTTCTTCCTTTCCGATGTTCCGCAGACGTCTGCTTTGCATATGTGGATCACAACAACTGAACTGATCACAACAGACAGCGCTAAAAATGGTAAAAATTGTACAAACAAGGAGCGGCTGAGTCTCCAGGGGTGATGTTCTGTGGAGAAATGAAGGGGGTGACCAAGATCTACTCTGCACTCTGCGAAAAAAAAAACACACCAAAAAGCAAACGAAACTTTCCTGCAAAAATCCATTCCTGAGAATCAAACTGTTTGTGTTCAGGCTGAAGATACGCTGCACTTGGATCGAACCTTCGTGCGGACAAAACTCGTTTTGTCTCGAGTGTGGACGTCAGGGTTCTTCCTGAAGGAAATCCTCACACCGTGCACTGTCGTCGACCTGAGACGCCCATGTTCCCTGTCCCTTCCTTCCACAGAATCCACGCGTTTCCAGTGACTTGTTTCATTGTGCCGTGTCCACCCATGAAAAACACGTATATTTCTGTCCCAAAATTGAGCACCAAAAGTTGGGGTGCATCTGAAACATAGGTTGAGATTATAATATTTTTGATATGGTATCATACAAGAAAATCAAGGCAAAAGTTGGGGTGCGTCTCACGCTTGGGTGCGACTTATACACGGGTGAATACGGCAAGTCGCTTTTGGGAGGAGCACCTCGTGGTAGTGCGGTATCGGGCCTGTTGTCGCACCTTTCTCCCCTGACTTCACCTCCTTCGTGTCCCCCCCTCGGTGTTACCCACTCAGAGATCCTGAAAAAAGTTCTCACCCAAATTTTTATATAAGTCAGAATCACGTCTGTGAGATTGTCTGCTTGTTTTATGTTTCGTGTCAAGGGACTTTGCATCCCCAGTTGCCTTGAGCACTGCTTCTTGTTCGTTTCCGCATTTGGTCGACGTTGTAAAATCCGTCCACGTGCATGTGCTCGGGACATGCCTGTGCGTCCAGTTCACGCGAGATTTTGAATCCAGTGAACGCAGGCACAATGTGGATTCCCTGCAGAATTACACACCAGATTCCGGGCGCCATGGCACGACGTGTTGACGCGAACCAGGTTTGTCATTGCACGTCACTGATCAGATTACTCAATTCTGGACTTTGCAATTGACAGCAAGAAAGAAGAGCGAATCCACTGCGCTGGGTGCAACAGCCGAGTCGACACTGTGATTCCAAATGTTAAATTGACAAATAAGGTGTAATTGGAGCAACAGTCTGGGGCAAACAAACAATTTCCACTCGCTTGCCACGCAGCTGCAGTCATCTGCAATTTGAACAGATGCTGCCTGTCGATTGTACCAGGGCAAACACGTTTTCCTTCAACACTATAAAAGTTGTGACACTGGAAACACGCAGCTGTTCACCCACTTTTACAATGCGTGCTATTGTCGTGTAACGTGACTGGATCTGTGTGCTGAATCGAGCGTGAGCTCAGAAACAATCAAACTGACACAAACAATGCATCAGGTTGCATCAGGTGACCTTGGATGAAGGCTCATCTGATGCAACCAGTACGCAATCAGAATATATCGAGTATGTACCAATTAAAAGATGCAATAATATCTGAGGATGTGTGAGACTTGGGGCAGTTGCCCAAGTGATTATATTGACTGATTGATTGATCTGTATTGAACTGATTTATGATGTTTGAAATTGTGTATTCTTGATCGCAACCTTGGGCTTGACAAATAAAACTGAAATTGTTGGAACAACAGACTGAAGCTGAATTGAACTGGTTTGAGTTAGGTTTATGAGACCGTGTTGATGTTTGGTTTGGAACTCGTTGAGAAGGCGACTCTACACAACACTATTTTTTTTATCAGAACTGAACTGCAAAAATTGCCGCTCATAAGAAGCGGTATGAAGTGATGTCCCAGGTGCAGCAATGCCTCGCTTTGCCCGACAACTTTGCCCCGGTTTTACGCTTCAGTGTCCGCCGACAGTAGCGAGATTTAGCAAACACGTCCGGTCCTTTTCCGACGTGCCCCAATTGCCAGATCAGTGACATACCAAATACCATTTGGTCACTTGTCATTGGTACACTGTGTTTTAATTGAGTTTTCTGGATGACTGATCTGGCAATTCGAGTTTATCCCGCACGTTTGCAAACACTCGCCAGTGTTTTTGCCTTTTGTGATGGCACATTTCCGAAGTTGGGTGTCTTCTTCAAAATTTCTCTCCCCAAAACTCTACTGTTTACAGCCGAAACATCTCCCTGCCAAATCACTGAGCGTGGTTCTGGAGAGTGTTCAAATTCAGACCGCAGCTCCAGCCGGCTTTTTTCGGCAGCGCTTCATAAGGGAAAGCTTCTCACATGGTCCAGCAGTGCTACCAACAGAAGCTTGTGCACAACACTACACAAAAGCTGCTTTGTTGTTGTGATGTTCTCTGAACACGGATGCGTGTGGAGACTCGAAAGTGGCCACTCGTACGCGTACGCTCAGGCACGACGCATATCGAGTTCGCAGCTCTTTGGATCAGGGATCTAATTGTCCCAAAATGGCCAGATGTTGTCTGGCAGTAAAAAACATTGAAAGCTCTGGATTATACTGGAAGTTGTTTGTGCAGTGCCAACTTTGTTAAACAGAATAAACAGAGGAATGTTTGCGGTGGGATTGACTGGATTATGGTCCGGTGCTGCAGTCATGCGCACTTCGACGCCGATAATCCACTCACGGGATCTCGAGTGAATTGCGGGAGGCGCTCAACTCTGACACTTATCGTCCATAATTAACAGATATTCTGTGCAGTGTCCTGGAAGCAAGGAGAGCTGCTGTTTTTGTCCAGTGACACACATTGTAAGTTGAGTAAAGCACACGTGCATTGCACAGCGCAAATCATTGCCTCGACTGCTTGAGATTCGAAGGATTGATTTTTTTTTGTGACACTGAGCTGAACAGTTTCGATAGTTTCAGCTGTTGCTTGGGAGGCAAAGTAGTTTGTCAAAACCACCCACAGCTGCTGTGATTCTGGACATTTATTCTCTCGCACAAAAACCCAGTTTTGAACAATGAACAACTTGGAGAACATGAGTAAGAGCATGGACGACGCTAGTTCGTTGGGGCAGCACCTGTGGGCGCACGGCCACACCCTGCGCCCGATGCTCTTGTCGCCCCACCAGAGCCCGTCCCGCAGCGGGTCGAGGAGCCCCTCACTGGAGCGGAGACAGCACTCGCTGCCGCGGACGTCCAGGAGCCCCCGCCCCGAGCGCAAGATGCGTCTGGGTCTGCAGAGCCTGTCGGCCGAGTCCGGAGACGGAGGCAGCTTCGACCACCCGCAGCAGAAACGGCGACTCGTGCTCAAGACGTGCCACGGTTCGTGGCCATCCACGTCCTCGACGTCCTCCACCAAACGGTACGTGCAAAGAAGCCGTTTCGCGGCGTGTTTACTGCGACAACAAAGACGCATCATGGTCCACTTTATGTGGAGGGACTGTGTGCGTGCAAACATGACCATTTTGTGTTGATGCCTCCGTGAAGACTTTCTTTCCCTCCTCGAATAATTTTCTGGAGTATCGACACTCACACGTGAGGCTCGTATTAGATTGACTCACAGCTCCATTATTGGTTGTTTGCCCAAACAAACAGCTGGTGATTTTTCTGGCTGTTTCGGCCTCCGGATTTGGAAGAGCCTGCTCTCCACGCCTGAATCAGTGGTTCACTTTTATAAAAGCAATCTAAATTAGCCATTTTCGCGTTGCTGTGGCGACGAAAGTTTCCATGCTGGTCGTCTCGAGATCACGATTAATTATTCATCCCCCCTGGGAAGTGTCTCTCTCTTTCCGAATGGAAAGCCGACTCCACTTGGTCAATTAGGGAGTTCGTTATGCACATGCAACACGTTCCCCCTTTCCGTCCTTCAATGCGCGCGGGAAAGCAAGCACCTGTCCTGACTCGGAAACGGACTTCTTGTTGACGGTCAGGGCATCCCAATGAATTTTGATGTGTGCGCAGGAGCGCCGGGTCAGCGTTGACAGACACTGCAGGACGAGCGTCTTGCCTGAGGCCTGACACCTCGCCTTGGTGTGATCGAATCATGTCCGTCAGTGAATGCTTCAGCAACTGATCCTATTTTTTCTGGTGAATCTCAACAATAAACAGCATCCATAGTCATTGAACTTTGCACAAAAGACTCTTGCCATTTGAGTCTCGATTGCTGCGTAATCTCGACCCAAATAGTGAGTATTCGTCTTTCGTACAGCGTTCAATAATCCTCTCACAGCGTCTGAAGGAGACGCGCACAGCACCAGAGCCTCATCTCTTGTTTTCTGTTGGGCAAATCTTTCACACCAGGAAAGTGCGTTGCCAGTCAGTCAAACTGTTCAACTTAAAACAACAACTTTCATTGCAACAACTTTCATTTCAGCAGCAAACAGTGAAAAAATAATCGTTCGCTCCAGACGCAAACTTTTGTCATTTTCTTTGCAAGTGCTCACAGTTCGATCTTGAGCAAACCTCCATACGAGGAAACCAATTCCTTCGGCTGAAATAAGAATTGAGTTGCAGGGGGAAACACAAAACACATGAACAAGGAACCGGCAACTGCACCAAGACTTTGCACACAGTCGCACACGCACACACACACACGCACACACACATACACACACACGCACAAAAATAGCCCCTCCCTCGACACGAAGACAGAGAGCTCTCTTGATGGATGTTTCTCCCAATGCAGTTGTCTTATCTTTGAGCTTGTTCTGTCGTGTTGTGCATGTAGAAAATCGAACGTGCACTCTCTTTCACAGAGGAGACCAGACGTGTTCACACAACATACGTATGTCCCGCGTCGTGTCAATACAAGCTTTTCGTGTCACGAGTTGGGATTGGTGTCATCAGAAACCAGTTCAGCTTCACTTGGCCCTTTGACCAACAAAAAACTATTTCCTGTGCGTGTTGCCAAACCAAACAGAACCAGTCGTGTCGCAGTCTCCACGACCTTGCAGTTGGAGGGAAACGCCTGGCTGTTGGAGGTCTTCAATTCACGAGGGCGTCGTCGTCAGTCGGCGCATCGTGTTCTCGCCGGGGCGCGACTCGGTGGCTCCTGTTTCTGTAGCCCCCGGCTGAGCATGCGCAGAGCAGCCGCAGTCGAGACGCCGCGCACCGCTGATTATTGTGCCTGACGGGCGAAGAAAAATGTCTTCCTTTTTGCACTGTGCACTGTGCAGGCAAGACATGCTGAGTTTCACCCTGCAATCTTTTCCAGAACGAACGCACGACTCATTTTACATTCAGCCACAAAAAGTGAGGCAGATTTGGATTTGTTCACACCGTTTTGGTCTGCTTCTCTAGCTCTGGGAGAGAGACCATTTCCTGCGGCAGTTTACGTTTCTTTTGATTGGTTTTGACACGGCTGCTTCGACGCGGTCGTGCCCGTGGGTCCCGGATCAAGGTTCTCTTTCACCAGGAAGGATCCATGAAGGTGTGAGCACACAGGTGCCGTGCACCAGTTCAATTTTCTCAATCTCCTCCACAATCATGGAACAAATCCATGAAACGGAGAACGCGTGGTCCCGAACGGGAGGGAGCTCAACTCCAACTTTGCCATAGTCTGAGGTAAAATTTTGTCAAAAATGGGCACGTGAGAGGGACTGGCCCCTGGTCACCACCTGTGGGACACGCCAGATGACACATTCCGCCCCAGGTGTGGTTGGGGTCCAGCCAATGCAAACGCGCTCAATACAGTCAGCTGAAAGCAGGATTTGAATGAATTGTGCATTTTTCCACAAATGTATCCATTCTACCCATGTCAAGCTGGAAAGAGACGCACATACATCGTCTCTAAAAATCTGCCGAGCTGCTGGCTGCCGTGTGCGGCGGAATAAAGCTCATGTTCACGTATGCGGGCGATCACTGCATTGCATGCAGCTCGTATCTCTTCACCATCGAGTGGGAGAGAAGGATAATTTCAGTAATTGTTGTTGTGAAGTGTTTTCTGCCACATTGTTGTTGACGTGCTGTTCGGACGTTGGACGAGGAAGTATTTTGCGAAGAGCCGTTCGTGTTTGTGGTCATCCAGAAGTGCCAGGAGTGGAAATTCCCCTTGACAATTGACCGCCCGCGAAGGCTATTGTTCGCGCCATCGTTGCCCCTCCGAACGAGGCTTTTGTGTTGGGCAGAGCAGGGCAGCAACATCTGGACGGCATGTTCCTCTGATCTGTCCTTGAACATTGAGTCTTTCCTTGAATCATGCAGATCCCCGAAGAGATGTCAGGAATGTGGGCAAGAGCAATTCCAACTTCCCTGAGATCAAGAACAAAGGTTGTTTGAATCCCTCTTTTGTCGAAAAAGCGCAGTCATGAGGATCTCCACGGATTCCAGCTGAAGAAGCCTGTTTGCTTTCCGCAGACTACACATGTAGGAGCAATGTTTCTCAAAAGTCTCCGGCAAGGAGCTGTTCTTCTTCTACCAATAGAAAATCTTTAGGATTTTGCTCATGAAACGGACTCTTGAGTACACGCTGGGAACAAAGCGCAGCGGAGAAAACAATCAGAACTTCATTCCCCCCCCCCGCCCGACTGTGACTGGGCATGCGTGCAGCCGCCATGACAGATGCAATTTCTGAACAGATTGTCAGATACTGAAATCAACCCCGGACACAAGGACACGCACTCGGGCCAACAGATTTCTGACTCAGGAGCCACTTGGGACCCACGTGAATGTTATCGGGGTGCTCAGATGATCACAGACTTTGTGGAACAATACAAATAGGCTTGGTTGAAGATGAAGAAGTAACGGATCCCCACGAGGCCCATCTTCTCATGTCGAATCACGCAACCCGAGCCCCAGTCAACAAACAAGTATTGATCCCATTTAAATTGCTCGGAACTGAACAGCCCATCTCTGTGATTTGATGAACAAGGTCTTGAGTTCCAACGAGCAAGGTCTTGGTGGAAAAGGCCGTCGACTTGAACTCAAGGACACCAAGTCATTGCGACTTGAGGTGCCTTTTGACGAGCCCACTGGGCGTTCAGCCCATCGATTGATTTGGTTCGATGTCTTCGTTGTATTGAACCCCGTCACGAAAATAAATCGGACACAGCACTGGCTTCCTAACTCGTGTAAAAATTCAATGTCGCGCAATAGAGGAGGCGGCGCGTGCGGGGGGGGGCGTCGGGGGGGGGCGTCGGGGGGGGGGGCGTCGGGGGGACGCCCAGGGCTTGGGTACGTTCGTTATCGGAGGCGAGCAGATTCCAGTATCGAGTACACACGCGAGGAAATGCCATCTGATATTTCGATGACAGGATGCAATTTTCTCATGACGCTGATTGGATTCATTAAGATGGAGTGTGTGACAAATCGCTGTTGAAGCGATCCCTTTCGCATCTCTTTTTTGCGGCTGTGTAAAGTGACATGCGGTTTGCTTGCACTTCCGCACGTCTTCCTCACCTGTGGAGTGTGGTTGACGTTGTGGACCCGCGGCCTCCATCATTCATCGTGTCTCTCGTATTTCTTTGTGCAAATCTGTGTCTTCTCCGTGAGAAACGCTCAGGACGGAACACATGTGGTGTGTTTTACGCATGGGCGTGTGCTGTCTGGTTTGCTGAACCTCCTTCAAGAATTAGCATCAGTGACGTAGATGTCTGGCTTTTTGTAGGTGTGCGAAGTCCCTTTAGGGCGAAGCACCATGTGGTAGTGCAGTATATGGCAAGGTGGATGAAATGTCCCCTGCCCCCTCCCCTCCCCCAACCCCCTCCCCCCACCAGATCCCCCTCCCCTGCCAAAACCCCCTGGTGGGGGGGTGCAGTATGACTGGTGGAAGACAAGGAGGACAACGAAGAATTGATGAACAAGGAAGAGTTGATGACATTACCAATGCCGCAAGGGACTTCGCACTGCAGTTGCCTTGAGCACTGCTTCTTGTTTCAGTTGTGACAGTGCATCAAGTTTGTCTACCATGCAGCGCTTCTGTTTTCGCCTCAATGTGTTTCTTTGGGTCACAAACTTCAGAATCAGTCCCTTTATTAGACAGTCGTGGCGCGCTTGCCACTAAAGGCGAAAGGGTTTTCTTTTGTTGTCCTCAGGGTTTTGCTATTTTAAATCTTACTGTTTCATTCAAGTAACAAGCTCATGAGGTTCACGAACGAACCGGAGGTGATTGATGATTGCGTGTTTTTTGCCTGCCGAATCGCTTCAATCGTGTGCGCTGCCGAAAGGTTTCGGTTGAACTGGGGAGGTTGACGCGTGGGTTTGGTGTGGAGTCTGGCCTGCGAGTTTTCGCTCGGTCTGAGTGGGCCTTTGGGTGTCCTTTGTCACTTTCACCCGGTGCTCATTATGCTTGTTCGCAGGTGAACAATTGTTCGGCCTGGCTTCAGGTCGTGCAAGTGTTCAAGCAAGAAACGACGGGTCTGTCTGTCTGTCTGTCTGTCTGTCTATTTGTCTGCGGGCTGGCTGGCTGGCTGTCTGTCTCTCTGTCTGTCTCTCTCGCACTCTTTGCTTATCCTTGAGCCTGTGTCTTTGAAACTCATTTCTCTCTTTGTGAACTGTGTTCTGTGACCGTATGAATTGTGTGAGGAGCGATGATGCCGAAACGAAAATGTCATCTCTGCTCTGCCTGTGAAGGTGACATTCGCTTCTGCCCGATGGCTCTGCGCGAGTTCGAAGTTAATGTTTTCATGCCGTTTCTCATTTCCTTGAGAGGAAAGGGAACACTTCGCGAGGAGTTGAAGTCCAGGAGGAGATCTTCCACACAAAAGTCAAGATGTTCCTGCCAAAACACTATTTTCAACGTTCTTCTTTTGCTTTTGCACAACGTAACACGGTTCGCGAGTTTTAGCGTCAGCTTCTGTGGTTCGTTACGTGGCTCTCCACAACAGATGTCAGAAGGTTGTTTTCTGCCTTATCGTCCAGCCGGAACCTTCCGTGCATGATTGTGTCGTGTCACATGTAGTGAAACCCCACTCGCTATGTCATTACATTTGTTGTTATGGATATCAAGCCGTCGTGTTTCGTCTTCGTACACAGCCACATTCACCAAAGGCTTGATCTGTTGCTAGTAAATAGCAGGAATCAAAAGCAAGGACCCGACACCACACACTCGTCAACAAGTTCAGCAATATTGACGAGGTCACAGTTCGCCCGTTGAATTGTGGGCTGGTGTGGAATCAACAGATGGACTTCAGTGTACTCTTCAGATCGAGCGTGTCTTTTGTCTTTGTCGGCTTATACAGCGATGTGTACCAAGATGTCTTCGGAGCGATAAGGTGCTGGGCCGTCCAGTCGTCCTGAGAAGTGTTGGACGGTTCACTTCTGCCAACCCAAAGACTTATCATCTGCACAAAAAACAGGCGACGCACACATGTCGCCTTGGATAGTCCCGACATGGTACGGGCAAGTGCCGTCCATGACAGCTTCAGAATGGCAATGATACAGAAAATTCGGGTGCCGTTGCCTCGTGAAAGTGAAAACTTGCTGGTGTGACAAACCACAAAAGTTCTCGTGTTGCACTGAGCGGGTTTCTGCTGCAGTTCACACCTCCTAGGAACAAAAGTCTCAGACCTCATGTTGCTCGGTCTCAGACTTGTCTTTGCATGTGGAGAACATGTTGTGGAGAGTTACAGCTGGTGCCATGGCTTACGCTCGTGTGGCTCCAGGGCCTTGCAGACAGAAGTTGAACCAAGTTGAACGCAAGGTCGGAGAAAATGAATCCCCCTTTTTTGTGCGGGCGTATTTTGAGCAGATCAACAGTTACTACGTACTTTTTGCGGCGTAAGCGGGTGGATGTGTCTGCTGCTTCACTTGCATCGACGGCAAAATAATCTCGGGGGAATTTTCACGCAGATGTCTTCTGAAAGTCAGAGAAGTAGTGCTCAAAGCAATTCTGGGTGCAATGTCCCTCTGACGCAAAAAAGACTTGAAGCTGAGACATCTTGGAATTTTGGGAGGGCGAGTTACATGGGGGCAGAGGTTGAGGCAAATGGGGGGGGGGATTGGTTCATGGGGGGTTGGTACATGGACGTGCGTTGGTATACAGGGGGTTGGTATACAAACGAGGAACATGACATCTGGCTGCATGACCTTGTCCATACCACACCACCACCAAGTGCTCTGCCCTCAAGGGACATCGCAATCTTGACTCCTTGAAAATTTGGATGTACTGCTCTGCTCCTGTGCGCACACGTACCGTATTCACCCGTGTATAAGTCGCACCCGAGTGAAAGACTCACCCTCAATTTTTGCCTTGGTTTTCTGGCAACAGGTTGAACTGAATTTTTTGTGATCTCATACCCTCGAAAAGATGCACACCCACTTTTGGTGCTCAATTTTGGGGACAACAAGGTGGATACGGTACTCACGTGTGCATGCGTTCTCCCTTTGTGTGACTTTACACTCACCAAAGCGGAACTTGCAGAACATAAAGCAGATGAAGGTGGTGGACCTGTCTTCCGTCTCTTCGTTAGGGACACAGACAAAAAGACGACGGGCGGCCCTCCTCTTTCAGAAGTAGCGGCGACTGGCACATACCCTGCGGACAGACTTAATGCACATCTGGCAGCTTCTGTCTTAATCATGATTAGCCTTCATCTATACGCTTTAAATTTTGATGAGTACTTCCATCTGGGACAATCAAGGCTCTTGGGCATTTGATCGAGTCAGAGATAATTACACTTAGCCAGTCATTGCAGGGCGTATTGTTCCCGTTTAATCCACTTTGGGTTGACAGTATTTGATGAAAAATGCCTCGTGACAATCCGAGTAACTCCCATGGGTGTGTCGTGTGGATTAAGCGGCCCAGGCATGCAGTGTCTTTCATGGGCACACAGCGACACAGCGGTTTCAATTCTTCTGAGAATGAAGAATAAAAATCCGCACACAACAACAAGCCTGGTAATCACCTTGTTGACACTATGCACTTTGCGAAAGTCGTGTTGGGACTTGACGTCAACCATGATGCCAAAATCTTGGTTTTGGTTCAGGTTGATAAGATTGTTCTCTTGTGGGGCACCTGTGGCGATCCGTGCCAACCAAGTCTTGGCTGTTCATACTGAAGCTCCATGGCGGAGAGTCTTAGTTTTTGTCAACACTGCTCGGTAGGAAACAAGGAGGAACGTTTTCCTGCAAAAGAGGAAACATGGCGGAAACGGAAAACTTTCGTGCAGATTTTGGCGCATTTCGGCCAAACCACATCCACGCGAGTTCTTTTGAGCAGGCAGACACAGCGCCTTCAGTGCGAAGCCTTTGGAGCGCACACGATTTCGCGCTGACTGAGCACAGGCCTGCAGAACAATTCAACATTTGCCGTCTGTTGTGTCCGCGTGTTGTTGCGACAAAATAACTCGGCCATCATGAATTTGCTCTGAGAATGGCGCGGGGTCGCCTGGTCGCAGCGTTGGGTTGGAACAGATAGAAATCTACAGCTCAACACGTCAGCAGAGGACTTGCAGCATGTCAGAAGGATCAAAATGGCAAGATCGTCTTCTTTCTTTGGAGTCCGCATGTGAGTAGCTTTGGCAACAGTGACATCTTTTCCACGGCAAGCGGGAAAGTGTATGGGTAAAGCAGTGCACAACCCCCCCCCCCCAGCCACATGACCCATTCTGGTTGTTGTTTATCTCATCCACGTCTTTTTGAGTGCCGTGTAGATCTTTTTGCACCGCAGACATTGACTTCCAGTCCAGGAAAGATTCTGATCAATTCCGGCACACATAAACCCTTCGTATGTCCTGGGGAAAAGCTAGGGATTCTTCGCTTATCAAGCACTTGGAAGGATGCAACGCATGTGTCCAGACATTTGTTTTGCGCTTGACCCCAGCTTTCTCAGTTTGATCACTTTTTGCACTCGACTTTGCCTCCGTTGCCAGATTATCACACAGAAGTGTCGCACGCTGCAGGTGCCCACGGTTGCACGATGTGAATCAGCCTGTGCAGACTGACAATGAACTCCTTCCAAACACCAGGGTGCAATTTCAATCAAAGTCTCTTTCCAAGTTGTTTTGCAGTCATTTCACTGCACTGAGTGAAATCCTCACATTTCCTCTCATTATCAGCCGAGGAGTCGGGTTGTGTGCCTCATTCTTTGGGAGAAGAAGATCTGTTTCATGGAGCCAGAGAACATCAACAATAGAGAAGTATCTGATGTCGTTTCCGGTGTGTCATATCTCGTCACATCTCGTTCTCGCGTGGCTCCCTCCAGCCTATTGTGGTTCATCGAACCTGTTTGTGCAGAATTTGAGTCTTTTCATTGTGGATCAACTTTCTCTGCAAACTGGTGCGTGAGGAGCAACAATCTCTGCTTGAATTTCCTCTCGCCAACGCTGAGTTGAAACAATTTTCCACCGAGTAAGAACCATCGGCGGTAAATAGGAAACTGACGAGAGAACTCTCCAAAGGCAGGTGGAACGGAACATTTTGTTGACAGATGCAAATCAGCTGGATTTGTTGACGCCTGGGCTCAGAGCAGTTCTTTGATCAAAGGGAACCTCGTGTTTCCCGTCATCCATACAGTCACTCACAGCTACAGCTGCTCCGCGGAACCTGGATACGTCCGCCTCAGCTTCGGCACCGGAAAAAGAAACATGTTGAAAGGTCAAAGTGTTTGTTGTAGCACGTTCGCGCTCATGTCCTCAAAGGAACAACACACAATGTGCATGCACTGCAGATTCCACAGTGCTGAGTTTTAGTATGTTTATGTATGTTTTTAGTATGTACGTCCGCTCTTTTTGCAACGTGCGTCAATTGTCACGCAGATCGGTGACACACAAACCATTTGGTCACTTGTGATTGGCTCTCAATACAAACTCGCGATCTGTGCCACTGAGGTACCACATGCAAGGATTTCTTTGGCCGTGCTAAAACCTTCCAGAGAAGATGTCTCTTCCGAATGCAACACGGCTCGCGCGTCGGTGCGTTTGTCAAAACGAACAGCTGTCACGTGGAGGATCTTCGTTTTCCTCTGCAAAATCGTGAAGGACCACAAAGTCTACTCCGGAAGGACAGGAACTGTCGTCTTCAGTTTAAAATGAACACAGCTGAGAGAGCAAGACACAAGGTGAATTTTCTTTGAAGTGAAGCGTTTCTCTGATTGGTCGGGAGTTGCGCATGTCTCGGAGAGGTTCAGCAGGTCACATGACCTGGGCGCCGGGGGCGACATCCGCTGATTGTCCCACCGGGCTGACGGCAAGTTGATGCATTCTTGACAGGCATATGTACAGCTCAGGGACCGACGGGCCCCCTGTTATGATCTCGCATGAGAGACTCGGGGAGGGAAGCACCTGCTGCCAGGAAGAAGGGGAAGGCTCTGTTTCTCTGCCTGCACCTGCGTGCTGCAGGAGTCTGTCCGCGACGGTGTGATCCTAATGAGGAATTATGCACATTGAGCTCGGGATCGTGTTGCAAAACATTTCCATGACAATTGCGGTGCACTCCACAAAAGGCTCATCATCACAGCGCTGATCTGAGTTTTCCACTAATGACCCTGACAATGGATGGTTCAAGATTATTCAAACGAACAACAAACAGGAACCAAAATCCACAATGTCTGTGAATTGGAAAAGGAGAATTTTGAGCTCTTGATTGTGTACCTACGATGCAGCTCTGGCGAATTGAGTTCCTTTTTTTCGTCTCAATCAACCCATGCGCACTGAAGTACAGACATGTTTGGTCACATGTTAAACTCGTCCTGGTTCTCGTGTCTTGATCCTCAAGCTTCTTTTGTCTGAGAATCTGAGCCTTCTTTTATCCCGAGTTCACCTGGATGTGAAAGTGAACTCCCGAGACCTGTAGTGCTCGTAGAAGACAAAATGTCGTTGCGCACACAATCATATTGACAGAACGGATTACCAGCAAAGCGCTTTGCAAGAGCAGTGAAGCTAAAAATACAAGCAAAATAAAGGGGAATGGCAAATCTGCAATTCAATTAGACACATCAATAAGCCTACAACAGCAAATTCAGTCCCTTGCAGGGTGTGTGTGTGTGTGTGTGTGTGTGTGTGTGTGTGCGTGTGTGCGCGTGTGTACAAGTGTGTATATGTGTGTGTGCTTGTGTATGCGCGTGTGTGTGTTTGTGTGTGTGTATACCCGAGCCCACAGACCGACCCGGACGCCATGTGGCGCCACCGGAGGAGCGCGATCCGCCACGCGGCGGCGCCAGGAAACGACGACCCCTCGTGACGGGAACCGGAAGTCCGTCTGTTCTGACACCGGAAATCCCCCACCAATCACGCCGACACGAGAGATGTGTGCGTCTTGGGAACGCTCCGCTGCGGAAGTTCACGACCGCTGCAGTGACATGACAGCAGGACGGCGAAGACAGCCTTTGACTTCAACACACTTGCAGCAGAACGAGTTAGATTCTAGTTTTGTAAAACTTGAATAAGTACAGTGTCTCCTTGGCCAATTCCTGGTCCGTTGACGTCGCGTGTGCACGCAAACACGTCAACATTGACGTTGATGCAAAAAGACATTTGGTGAAAGATCGCACAAAAAAGAGCATGAACACCTGGATAGACAGGTGAAGAGGGAGGAGGTGAGTGGGTAGAAACTTCCTGACATTGGGATTGTTCATCTGCAACTTGAAAAAGACAAACGAGGACAGGACTGCGGGCTCCATGTCGATTTGTCGCAACTGGGACAAGAATGGCTGACGGCACCACAATTCAAATACTGACAACAGACAGTCCAGCTTAATCAGACGAACAGCACAGATTCTCGTGTTGTGATGCAAGAAGCCTCAGCCTTTGCATTTGCACACCTGAAACGGATCTCCAGTGTGTTTGTTCCACTGCCTGTGTTCGCTTCCTCTCTCCTCATACTCGTATATTTTGTCCCAGTTTTCCCTGCAGGTGACACGCAGCAATATCATACACAGAGTCCGTGCAGAAAATGAACCTGATTCTCTTGACAAGAAACCAACATCTTCTGCAAATTGGCTCAGTTGTCATTGCGAAAACATGATCAAGACATCCAGGGCATGAGACCCACACCTGAAAAAGGAAGTTTTGGTGTGCTTCCTCAAAGACGGAAGAAGACCACAAGTGCCAAGTGCGCACAGACGTGGAAACTCTGAGGATTCTGTACCTCATCAAGTTGCGGGAGGGAATCTGGGTACTCAGACTGCAGTGGGGACAAGTCAGGTCACACACTTCTTTTATTGAACTCTCACGAATTCTTTGTGAATGTACGCTCCATGATGGACTGTGTCACCATGGCGCCCATGGACCTCGCGAGTTTCAGATTTCTTTTCACTCTGGACGGACGGGAAGATTCTCAGAGATGATCCTGTAGACATTCGGGGAAGGTCCCTGTCAACGGCATCGATTTTTCAAAAGCGGTTCAGGGAGCGTGAATCGGTTTCAGATGCATTCACTCATTTGATTGATAGTGATTTCAGATATATATATTTCCCTCCATTCAAGCTGAAATCGATGAAGCCATACCCCCCCCCCCCCGCTGTGTTAATCAGACAGAACATTCTCGGCTGTCGCACGCACTTTGGGCAGGACTCGGGTTCGTAGTATCACCAGTATCACCAGAGAAGACCAGACATGAAGTGCGCGCTTTTCAGCGAGCGACTCATCGTTTTTTAATGGCTTCGCTTTCAGGTTTCATGAAGCATCAGCGCTGGGGAGTTTGAAGTGCGCGCGCCGAGCATCGTGATGCGTTCGCGAGGCTCGTACTGCAGGGGATCCGCTCCATTTCCATTGGCAAATGGGGCACCGCACGCATGAAACGAAAGGCTGTGTTTAAACCTCCCTACTGTCACTTAAGCTCAGATGCGTCCTGTGTACTGTTGTGCGCGGCAGTACGGGCTCGGCGTTCATGGGCGCGATGCCCTACTGACGCCTGACCGCGTCCTGAGACCTTGTGCCCTGCCCCCCCCCCCCCCGCCACAGTTCAGTTCAGTTTGTCCGCCCCCACCCAACCTTCGGTTCAGTTTGGAGACGTGTTCTTGTGTTCAACACGTGATACAATGAGGCAAGAGACAGACCACGAAGGAATGGGTCACTGCAAATTCTCCAGCGGGTGCACAAAAACACACAAAACTTCCAGGGGCTCAGCGCTGTCAGTTGGTAGATTCTCCTGTGAAAAGTGGTGAATCATGGACTGTCAAGGACTGCGCTTCAAACCGACATGTCGTTTTATCAAGCACAAAAAGGACAGCGAGCATTCTCCCAGAACAATAAAGTCCTCACTTTGGAGAGCTCCATCCCCTTTGAAGGCAACTTCAGTGTTGTGATTCAGTTTGCCTGCCTGTTCGTGTGGTGACATTTAGTGTCCTTCCAGCTGATGCGCAACACAACGACAGCTGCAAGAGCTTTGACCTTGACGCAAACTCCTTCAATGCAGCTCTATTTGAGAGACTTTTGGATGCTTATCTTGTGGAAAAATAAAGGCTGAAGCAGACCTGAAGCCTGAATGGGCCCTTTCTCTAATCTCAGGGGCACCAAGTACACACACTGCGCGACAACAGACTCGAGTGAAACTGTTGTTGTTTTCAGGAACTTCAGTTTGGATGATGTGGTGTTCTAAAACTGACAAGACCTCCGTACCCTGTCAAGTTTTCCTGAAGCTGAACGGACCCCTTATCCACACCAAGCGCATCCACGCAAACACACACACCAAGGTCACAGCGTACCAAAAATGGGTATCACACTTGTGAAAGGAAAAGCAACTGGGCGATGAGTAGTTTTCTGCAAGTTTTCTTCACACAGACAGTTAGGTATGTCACTGTGATTGCAAATGGGTTTCAACCCCATTCATGTGTGGAATGTAAAAGCCGTGTGTCGTGCACACGTGGTGTGGATTGGTGGTTTCCCTCCACTCATTGTGAACCCAGAGTGGAGCTGAGAAGCACTTTGCTCACTTTCAGTCAGGAACTGAGACGAATCGCAATGAAGCTTTCCTTGGCTTGAACCCTCATGATTATTGATTGCTGCCTGCGTGAACAGAGTCACGCACGAACACACAGACGAAGTCAATTCATGTGTGCGTGCTCGCTGGATCACACACGCACACACAGCAGTTTCCTCACTTGATTGTTCAACTTCTTCTTTCATGCAATCAGAAGTTTCAAAATCGATCACTCCTCACGCACAAAAAAAAATCATCCAAAAGTGCAAACTTTTTCGTGAACAAAATTCAGCGCTGGTTCATGTGCTCACAACAACTTTTCTCGGGGGGGGGGGAGCGCTCTGTTCTTGTGCGCGTGGGTGATCTCCACAATCAGGTGCACAACTGCGCAACTCATGTCGTGACTGCGGACAGTTTGGGCGGCGCGACGCTTCGGGTCAGCTTCGATTGTCGACAGGATCCAAAGACAGCTCCACCCGCCCGGTGTTGGGTTTCGATTTCCGTTCTGCGAAAATTACATGTTGCTCCAAATGGCAGTTTTGTGTTTTGCACTCAAAGGGAGCGGTTTCATAGTGTTTTGCTAATTTGATGCTTCCTTTTTACAACAGATTGTTTTCGCAAATGTATGCAGTGTCTCGGCGTGTCAGTTCGAGTGTAAATTCAGGAAAATTCAGGAGACTGACCACACTTGCAGAGATTCTCCGGACAAATTTTCCCTTTTGCAGAAGATGTCTCTTTCGTACTCAACTTTTTTGAATGTCTGAAATGGACACTGAAATACACCACGTATTTTCCCTACGAAGCACACAGCGGGTACACAAATGGTTTGGCTGTTGCAGATCTGATGGCAGGTTCCTATGTAGGGAACAGATTTACCATTGGGAAACACAGCGGACCAGCCATGGCGTCGCCCAGACGGCGGCACGTCATTGTGCGATGTTCCCTTGTGCGCGTCGTGGTGGTGCGCTTTCGGCAAGGTCAGCCACATGTCATTTCCTCCCTGTTCAACCCTTCACACACACACACACACACACACACACACACACACACACACACACACGTTCCACCCACCACCCACCGTGGAAGACCAACTGCTTCCTCTAGGCAGGCCTCAAACATTCCGTGTGTTCTACAGTCGACTCTCTTTACCGTGGACACCCATGCGTACATAGCTTTTTGTCCATGGTTGACAGAGTGTCCACCTTAAGGAGAGTCATGAATATTAATAAGAAGCAGTGCTCAAGGCAACTGCAGTGCGAAGTCCCTTGCAGCGTTGCAGTGGTGTTAATGTCATCAATTCTTCCTTGTTTATCAATTCTTCCTGGTCCTCCTTGTCCTC
>JAAUXT010145802.1_pt1 | contig 20073 bp, 25 predicted proteins | sample 7278171 | NCBI WGS metagenome assembly JAAUXT01 (sample SAMN14350112, study PRJNA611818) | marine sediment metagenome | isolation source: surface marine sediment (1.8m) | place: French Polynesia: Moorea | collected 2018-08 | reverse complement strand
TTCCAGTGTCACAATGTAACCATCCAGGGCAGGAAGTGCACTGTTGCTATAAAGTGCAATGATGCATTCTGACACAAATGGGTGAGTTTTGACATGGGGTCCGAAGCACCCATAGAGCGTTTTGGCATGGACGACCGTCGAGTGGAAAGTGTTGATAGGTATTTTTGACTACCCTACCCTTCTGACACTCCGACAACGTGCAACCCAAAATATTCGTTTCTGTGCAACTTGCAACCCCGTCTGATTCTGATGATTTCCGTGGTTGCAGTTTGGATATCTGGTGCAGAGAATGTGTAAAGTCCACGGAGAGACGGCGCCTTCTGGTCACCCCGATGTGGCGCGATTCGCTCTTCCCATCTACAACAGCGAGCCAATCCAGACTCTCTTGCACCAGGTGCCTGTGAGTGGACTGAAGTGTGTCGAAACCGTCACCTGTCCAAAGTTGGCTCAAGATTGCAAGAAACTTCGTTTGTGTTAGTTCACAGTGGCTGTTGACTTGGATCACTTGTTCTTGACTTTTCAAATTGGCCTTCTGTGCTCTTTAGCTTTCATTTGCCGAGTGGTTGGCATGGGAATCGCGAATCGATCCGAGCGGGGACATTCTGAATGATGATGACAGGTTGGTTCCTCTCACTGGTCTCAAACATTCCCTGCTGCATGTGATGCGTGACAAGAGTTGACTTTCTGAAAGACCCAAGCGTGTTGTGGTTTCAGGCATGTCTACTACGAGTGGGCTGTGGAGGAAGTATTCCTGCCGCAGGATGTATCCGCCGGCGGCTGCGGAGGCTCCTACAGAGCAGCCTGCACTGCGGTCGCCTTGGAAATCATCGAATGTGATGCCAGGTGATGCACCTCACAAACTTGAGATTTTGTCGGATTCTGAATCGCTGGAACTCAACACAGCAAAATGGCGCAGCACTGAGCTTTAGCGTTCCCCATCGTGACTTGCAGCTGCAAATCTAACTGGGCGAGGTCTTGTTCGCCAATCAACCTCCGCAGGGGCATCAACAGACAGTCGCTGGCGATTTTACTTCAGGTCAGAATGTTCAGTTTGAGCTGTCACAACAATTTTGCTGAGCTCTTGAAACATCGACATCAAGTTTCCAACATTTTCCTCAACAGAACCTGGTGTCCAACCTGCACTGCACCAAGTGTGAAGAAGCGCAAAAAGTGGACACGAGAGGAGAGGCGCAGTGGTCGCTGACTCTGTTTCGCCAGCTGGGTCGAGAATCGAGTTGCATCCCAGGGGACGAACCGAACAACATCAGGTCGCGCCTGTCACAGTCAATGTTTCTCAGGTGAGCAGCAGTGAAGCGTTTGTCATCCACTGTTTGCCTCTTGATCTGGTGCACACAGTGAATTGCACTCGCGAAATGGTTGTTCATTGTCGGTGAGCTTCCACTGCATGAGCGTATGTCACGGTGCGTATGTTGCGTTTGCAGACTGCTGCGGATGATGCCGCCCTGGCTTTTCTTCAAGGACAGTTATCACGAAGAGCTGGAAACAGAAGCCTTCAAGAAAACTTTCGACTTTATCAACACTGATCTGGTGAGGTTTTCTGACGAGATAAACTTCTGTCCACAGCGCATGTGGTTTGACGAGACATCTTCCGTTCTCTCATGGTTTGAATTGCAGATGTATCTTGCGTTCGAGAAACTGAGCATGGACTACCAGACCTGCCTTTATCTCCTCAAGGTGTGGAAAGGAAGCACCGAATCAACATGCCGTCTCAACGAACGCAAAGTAACCGTTGTTTTTGTGTGTTGTAAACGACAAAAGCACAGTGACCTGTTTGCAGGGCTTGGATTCAGTTGGAAGGCAGCAGGACTCGACGCTCGCTGCGCTGCTCCAGGGCTGCTCCGTTCTGACGACTTCCTGCCTGGTCAGTTGTTCTCTAACATTGGCACTGTGCCTCGGGACGCACGAACATTGTCTCAAAATTGTGCAGAATCAAACTGAATCCGAAATCCACCACTGACAGGTGCATTGGCAACTTGTGAACACTGTCAGACGCAGGGGACGTTTCAAAAACCGAGCTGTGCAGCGGTACCTGAGCGACCTCGATGTGTGTGTGCAAACTGCAGAAGCATCGACGAACACCCTTGACAGTTGGCACTCCGGTGTCGCCTGGTGCATGACCCAGATCAAGTACGTGTCTCTCTCCAATCCGTCGACTTTCCACAGAGGCATCTAGAAATTGAAGCTTTGTTTTCGAGTTTCTTGCTTCTCTTTCAGATCAAATGTCAGTGACAAAACTTGGAGATTTACGTGCCCAAGAAAAATTGACCCTTCTGTGAGTGCTTTTCCTTGTTCAGAGTTCACAGCGCAACAACCACTCCAGTGTCACAAATCAGTGCTGTTTGGTCAAGAAACTATTGTTCACTTGCAGGTTGCACAGACCGCGTTTCTCTGCTTACTGACCGAGGTTCTCCACCTTTTGATGCACAACATGGTACTTGTACCGCTTGACCATGGATCCTTCAAATCGCTGCCTCTTCGCGAAAAACGTTATTTTTTTCGCTGGCTGTGCAGTGTGAATTACATTCCACTGGGAATTGTAAAGCTCTTGTTTTTTCGCACCATTGTTTTGCAGGTTGATGACTCCAAGTTTCGTGACCTGCTCAGATGCGGCGGCGACATGGTTCTGAGTGGATTCGTGAAGCTGCCAATTCTTACAACCGCCGACGAGGATGTCATTCAGCAGCCATTCCTTCGAACTTTGCCACGCTTCATCCGAGAATTGCTGCCCATTGCTCACGCTGAGTGAGTGTGTTTTGGAAGCCTCGACTTTCAGAAACAGTTTTTTGTGCATTTGAGACAAAACCGGAAACAACTCGTGTGTGTGTGTGTGTGTGTGTGTGTGTGTGTGTGTGTGTGTGTGTGTGTGTGTGTGTTCTTGCATGTGTACTTCTGTGTGTGTGTGTGTGTGTGTGTACGTACTGGTTTCTTCATATTGCTGCGTCTTGCATCCAATTCGTGTTTCAGAGTTGTGGACAGGATTCCGTCCGCCAAGCTGGACGCTCTGGAAAATCCAAGCGTCCTGACGGCGGTGCTGTATCTGCATGTCAGATGTGTGGAGCTGTTTAAGCGAACGGGATGTGATCAAGATCTACACCCACCGATGAAGCACACAACAGACATAGAGGTGTGTTTCTGGGTCACCAGATCGATGAATTCGCTTCTGTATGTTTTTGGGAAGATTTGAGAGCCTCGTCATTTCGACTTGTGAGGTCACCCCTCAGCACTGATTTGAGCTGTGACATCTGTGAGCAAACTGGGGAACCGAATTCGCGAGAGAGAGAGAGAGAGAGAGAGAGAGAGAGAAAAAAAAAAGCCATCTCATGCTTTCAGCCACTGACTCTGGACTTCCTGCAGAAGTGGAACTCCCGTGTGAAGTCTGTCATCAGGAGAGCGCCCAGGAAGGTGAAGCAGGTCATTGATCAGGTACTGACACTGTTGCGTCAAATAAGTCGATAAGGAAAGAAGTTGAAAGAAAGACGCGATTTCATGCAATTCAGACTCGCAGAAAAGACACTAGTCCTGGACAAAGATTTTGTTTTACTGATTTTGCAGGGGCTCATCAAACAGTGTGATCCAGACATTCGGTGCCTGTTTTAGTCAACTTGCCTGGAAAGAGGTTCATGGCTGTTCGCATGGAATTCATGAGTATTCACTGTTGGTTTTGGTGCGCATGTCTCCGTATTCAACGATCAAGTCAGACAACTCACAACATATTTGTGTTCAAAGATACAACACGTACGCGGTGAAAGTTGTTGACAATTTGACTGTGACTGTTCCGTTTTGGCAACACAGTGTGACTTTGGGTTCGTGAAGCACCCTCCAAGTTTGCTCAGACGTCTTTCTTGGCTTTTTCAAACTTCCGTCCAAAGTAATGGTCACACACGAGAATGGGACAATCCTTGAACTCCACGATGTAGTCGTAAAAGAGCACCAGTGAGGCTGGATTGTGCTTTGGACCCGATTCGAAGTCGTAATCATCCAAAGTTTTGTGTGGCTCGAGCCGTGAGCTTGGCTCGCGAGAGATGTCTCTGAAGATTGCCATTCGCCTTGAGGAGATGCCCGACTCTTCCTGAAAGTTGTGAACAGCGGTCCCAGAAATATTGCTGGAGTGAAGATGATTTGAGAAACAACTCTGAGAGAAGCAAAAATTGGAACTTTGTGTGTTGAACCTGAATAAAAGCGACTAGACTTTTCACACTGTCTGTGCTTTGGACTATTTTGCTGAAATGTCCTTGGTGGGTCCTGAATCCGTCGAAGGACGCAAGTCGAAATGTGACATTTATGAATCTGAAACAAAATTAGAAAATTCGTTGCGTTTTTCTTGACCACATTTTATGTGACGAGGAAGAACAAACAAGACCGTGGTAGCTATACCTGGGAATTCTGTGAGCAAGTTGTTCACCAACGCACACACTCATGTCACAACAAGAGCAGCGGGACGGTTGAGTGACGTGCAATCCAGGGTTGATTTCGTCCATCCCGTACAAGTTCTCTGTTGCTCTGAACAAAGAAACACTTGTCGACTTTGTAACACAATATCATCGTCCAAACACACATCTTTTTGCAGACGCAACTTTGCTTTGATTTATGCATACCTTGTGCTTCGGAGAATCTTGACCGCACTTCGAACATCGATGAGCCCCGTGTCGTCAACGTCCAACATTTTTGCGAGCAAATAAAGTTCGACTTCATTGCACGGAACCAGCAAATCCAGAAGGCCTGAAACAATTTCTTGACAGATCAGCAGATTCTGAAGACACAACTTTGAACTGAAAGTTTCAAGTGGTCAGAAGTGCAATATTACCAGCTGTGAAGTCTTGAGCGGAAACGTGTCCTTCTCCAGTTGAATCAACTTTCTGGAAAAACTCCTCGATTTTTCGGGCATTTTTAGAAAACCACCGTTCGACGGTGTCAAGAAAACTCAGAAACTGAGCACCGGACCTTCGAAGAGCATCTGACTCCTTTTCCAAACGTATCTGGAAAGGAGGATCCACGTGTATATCCACATGTTGATCGACATGCAGTGACAAGAAAGGTGGAGTTGCTGCAAGACTACTCTTCCCAAACCCAATTCACCAGTCGTTTCTCCGCTGCACTGATCTTTTTCCTCCTGGCAACTTTCTTTTTCTCGCCCGAACTTTTCATTGTGAACTCCAAAATGTTTTGATTCCACTTGGCACAAAATGGTTTCACGGAAAAGCAGCCTGGAGAACTCAAACCCGTCAAACGTTGCTTTCGAGAACTGGCAGGTGCTCAGGAAGCGTCGTTGGCAACCTGAATAGCAGTCTGTTTTCAGTTATTTTTTTCTGAGTTTTGCACCAAATAACGATTAGAATCACTTTATATACTGCAGTTATAATTACGAATTGTAGAGGTGATTTGGTTTGTCCAAAACTGTGCAAAAACGTTTGTTAACGTGTTGCGCGAAAAGCTGCGATGTGACAACCGGAAGTAAACAAGTGTTGTCTGCTGCTCGGTGAAAACGAGACGCTTCCGTAGCAACGCGTTACCCGGATATGGCTTCCAAAGATGGAAGTGATGGAGATGCTTCACGTGTTTCAAAAAATTTGAACTCGACGGAACGCACGTAAAACAACACAAACAGGAATGGTACAAGGCCATCTAAAGACTTGTGGCATGTTTTGCAGGTCTCTTTGACTGTGTTGGGCCGATCGTTTACCTCTGAAGCTCATCTCAACTTGTGGCGGGAGTTTTTGACCTGCAGCAAAAATGGCACTGGAAAGAGCCAGGGTGAGTGTCAAAGTGGTCACACAACAGATTCTATTCCTCTCCATCATGTGTCAGATATGATCGTGAAAAGTGTTCGCTCAGGAGAATACGAGAACACAACAACAGATCACTCCGACCTGCAGACTTGTTTTGAGGAGCGAGATCCAGGTGTCCAGATCAAAACAAACATGTCTAAACTTTGGATGGATGTCCGAGTGGAATCCAGACCTAGACTCTACGTGCAGTTGTGCCCATCAATTGCACAGTAAACGGGAACCAAACTGCGAGTGATATTGCAGTTTCAGAGTGGATGTCTATCCAGATGTCAAACTCGTGAAAGGATTCCACTCGTCCCGATGATGTGTAGAAGTCTAGACATCTAGATCCAGACGGATTGCCAAGTTCCTGCAAATCTACTTTGCTCTGTTGTGTGAGACACGGCACCTTCAGCTCTGCTAACCACACGATTCGGGTTGCAGTGTGCAGAGACCCCGATGAAGAGCTGCAGCCGTACTCGAGGGCTGCCGGGGCTGCCTCCACTGCCCGCGGTCAATACGGAGCCGTCTCAACTCTACCAGGTCAGCAGCTTTAACGGCACTCTGTCAGATGCTGATTTTTGTTGGATGGTATTTTTGGGTCATGTTGAGTCTCGACAGTGCTCGAATCAAAGGGTTTTGATCTTCACAAATTGCTCACTGCAGATCGTCCTGAAACACAGTGAGCATCCTCCTCTGATGCAAGGAACATCGTGGACCCTCGCTGCGCCGTACAAAGAACAGCGGCACCATAGAACTCCGAGCGAGTCCATAGCAAACAACTACACCCCATCTGCATCCGATCTCAAACTGAAGGAACTCTCCAAGATCAGACCTCCAAGAATTGGCAGAGGTGCGTTTGTAAAACTTAACTGAAGAAGGCGGATGTGTGACCGTGTTTTCGTGAACTTGTTTGTTTGAAGTGAAGAGACGGTGAATTGTCACGGATCTTGAAATTCCAGCAGATCCGTGTTTGTTTATCAGTGTTGATAACGGTGAAATTCGAATCGGCTGTTTCCCTAGAGACTCAGGTATGCAGCATGCAGTTGCGCTTCCCCATTCAACTGAAATGATCAAAATTGTGTTTGAGTTTGTTGTTGCTGATTTTACATTCCACGTGCACGTGCAGTACGTGCATGTGCAAAAGAGAGTGCGAGGAGCAAAACGTCCACGTCCGTCGTGTTTGTCGTAATGGAGATGCAAAATGCCTTGTTTTCAAATTTTGACCTTCCTTCGCTTTGTAGAAAATGGAGGCATGAAGCGACCGGGCAACGCTGTCAGACACGGAGGGAAGAAACCACTGATAACGGCGACGCTCGACCGAACCATGCTGAACGGTACAATGCACCGACCAATGCTGAACGGCAACCAAACAATGTACGTGACAACACACCACGTAGATCCACACACAAACACGCAATCACAGGCACAACCAGAGCCTGAGAAAAACTCTTGGAGACCCCATTAAAGAATACAGACAGAAATTCAACGGAACAAGAAAAACATCTTTTCCATGGTAACTGCTTGTGTACGCTGTTCTTTACGCCATATGAGTTGCGTGTGTGTCGCAGGTGGCAGGCATCGGATCTCTCTGCCCCGGAAGAAGAGGAGGAGTCGCCGGCGAGTCGCCCCATGACACCGAACGAGCAGCTGACCATCATGAAGATGATCGGGGAGGAACAAGCGAGGTTCGCCGGGGACCCCACGGACAGGGATCTGGAGGTAACATCAAAAACAGAAAAGATAAAAGAAAGAATTGCACTCTCATTTTCGACAATTTTCGACTTTCTGAGACGTATCCAATGCAAGTCTCGATGGGTGGCTGATGGGTGTCAATATTCTCTTTTTCAGAGATACTATTACTACATTGACAAAGGAATCAAAAGTGACATGTTGGCGCCACAGCCCTCGGATGTCATGAAACACGTTCACTCGCTCATTCCACACTCTCTTCTGTCGCATCTTTCCAAAATGACGCACGATCTTGAGCAAGAAGTGAAGAGTGATTACCAGTTCAGCGTCAGAAAATGTATCGGTGAGTTGCTTGTCCAGATGTCTCGACCGATTCCACGTCAATTGCCCCCCTCCTCCGAGAATTAACGATCAGTATCAAGCAACAAACCTCATGCTTTGCAGTGGACTACATCCTGAAGGATGTGGAGGAGCGGACGCGGCTGCACATCACGGCCGTTCCCCGCGCCTTTCCGCAGTGCATCATCCGGGCCCCTGTGCCATGGCACGAGCAGTTCAACCTGATGAAGGAGTTCAATGAGACGCACCTCTTCGTCACCAACCCGATGATGCTCGAGCTCCAGAACATTTGGTTTGACCAGTAAGGACTCTTCTTTTTCTGTCCAAAGTGCTTGTGGGACAAAGTACACAATTTTCGTGCCAGAAATGCACGAATTTGATTGTGCTGAATTTGATTGTGCAGATTTTCCAACCTGCGGTTCGTGAGCAAGGCGGAGTTGCTGAAGGCGGAGCTGCCGGTGCCGCCGTCAGAGTTCGAGTCGCTCGTGAAGAAGCAGTGCTGGGACGCGCACGAGATACTCAAAAAGACGTTCGTATCGTCAACGGACAAAATCATTCGAAAGCCCTTGAAATTTCTTGTCATTCATCCAGTTGGTGAAAAAAACTGGAGAATAAACCAAGAAATCTTTGTTTTCCCAGGTGGATTCCGAGATGTGCCAAGGAGTTCATCGACAAGAAGGAGAAGTGGCAGCACTTGATTCCACAGAACGACACTGACTCGACGGAGCTGGCGCAACTTTTCTTCTCCTGCGTCGCGGGACTCATGGCCAACCAGCTGCGCAGCATGGTCATCGACTCACTCGCCGACTTCCTTGACTTCTTCAAAGTACACGAGGTACTGAAGTTCAGCTTTCCTGAGTTTGGTTGCACCGTTACGCGGTGACTTCAGAAAACAACGTATTTTGTGCACAGTCAGAGGCGAGACGATATGAGTATCGACTTATCTCGTTCTGAGTTTTTTGCAAGCGATGTGTTTTTTTCTGGCGTGGGTGATCTTCGCTGAGTCAAGCAGCTTTCTGACCTTTTGCAGAAGGGGAACGATTTCGGGGACGAGTTTGATGAGTTTCACTTCGTGATGAAGCAAGTGATGGTGGTGAAGCTCAAGGTCGAGGAGCCGAGCATCACGTTCGACCCGCCGTTCGAGGAGTGCAGGGACATCCTCCTCAGGTGCTTCTCCGAGATCATCGCGAGCGGGGAAGGCCTGCCCAGGGTGAGTAGCGAGCGCACGGGCACGCGAATGCACGCACGCGTGCGGGCACAGGCGCACGCACATGCACGCAGACAGACAGACACACACACACACACACACACACACACATACAAGTGTTCAAAAAGCTGGACGGTGTGTCGCACACACAGACAAACGCACACACATACAAGTGCGATAATGCGGAACAAGCACGCGCGCATCAGAGCCTTTCTGTGTTCTGTCGGTGTGCATTGCTGAACGCCTGTGAAATCTCAAATTCTCTGTCTTGAAATTGTAGGTTGAATGCGAACTGTTCCAAGATATGAGGGGCCAAAACTTACTGCTGAGATCTGTCAAATTGGAGGAAAGTCTAGTCACAGATTACATGGATGCCGTCATGAACATTTTCAAAGCGAACACGACGGGTCCTCAGAAATACCTCAACAACTACAAAAAATACTCGGATCTGCTGAACAACAAGGCTGAGCAAGAAGTCACAGAATTTCTGGAAGAATCGCATTCTATCGAAGGCTTCAAAACGGTGAGGCTTCGTTTTGAAGAACTCGGGTACTGAGAAAAAGTACGGGCGTATTTTGCATTCGGATTGTTGTTTCAGATGAGAAAACAGTTTCAGGACTCATTGTGCTTCGGTGTTCGTGCACAATTTTTGAACTCGTTTCTTGTCCCTTGATGTGCTTCATGGCAACACCACACGTCAAATATTTTTGCACGAAACAGAAAATCACGAGCTACACGGAGCTGAAGGGGGAGATGTCGCTGCTGCGCGTCACGATTCCGCTTAGTCTCTTCTGCCTCAACTGCCTCGATCTGAACAACGACCTGTGCACGCGTGCGCAAAAACTGAGGGACAGACTCGTGCAGTTCGAGGTCGACGAAAACAGGGACCTCAACAGAGGGTGAGTTGGCACTGCATTCAACGACACTTTGCGAGAACAGGCAAATAATTGGTTGTTTTCTGCTTGACCTCATGCGAGTTGACTTTTTGGCAGGATCTGCCGGAAGTACGATGAGATGTCGGACAAGGTGTCGGAGATGCCCGAGACGACGGAGGCGCTGGTGAACCTGCAGGAGTACGTGCGCGAGTGTCAGGACATCACGGTGCACAAGCTCAAGAACGAGATCGACGAGGCGGCGTCGCGCCTCCAGTTCCTCCTCGACTACGCCATCTTCCCCTGTGAGTTCGTCAGACCTGTTTGACGCCAGAGGCTTCGCGCATTGCAATGCTGTGCTTGTTAGTGCGCACTTGAGGACTATTACATATTTGAGGTGGCACACACATTGCTTCCCTTGGAACGAATGATGAAACACCCTCGACTTGAAACAAGAATGCAACCCACTGCGCGTCTTGCACTGAATCGTTGTTGCGACCCGTGCATGCGCTTTTCAGATTTTCAGAACCATCTGTGAAAAGTACGCACTCATGAAGGGAAATTACCGGTGCCACCCCATGCTGGTTGAAACATCGCCTGTTGAAGACGGATAACATCTGCAACTTTCGTTTTCCCGTGACAGATGAGGACATCAAACTGAACAGCACGGTGTTCCACTGGCCGGAGCACATCATGACGCTGTTCGAACTGAGCCACACACGCATCCTGAACCGCCGCGAGCACGCGGAGGAGGAGACCAAGAAGAAGGTGATGGCGTTCGAGGAGCGCCTAAATGAGTACCAGAAGGAAGTCGACTCCTTCCGCAAGAAGGAGGTGAGGAAACAGCCTGAATTTTTGAACTGGAATGTGTTGCAAGCAAGAGTGTTTGAATCCCAACACAGGGCTTGAAACTTTTGATCTTGTGTACAGATCATGAGCGCAGATGAGATGCGGAACAACGTCGAGATTCTGCGGAAACTGAACGAGAATCTGGAGGCGGCGCGAGAAGACCTCGAGACCATCAACAAGGAGGAGCAGCTGCTCGAGTGGGAAGCGACGCAGTTCCCGCAGCTGCAGCACATGTTCATACAGAAGGAGCCGTACGACAAGCTGTGGACGACGGCGCTGGCCTTCCACAACAAAAGCGACGAGTGGCTCAACGGTGAGGCTGCTTTATCGTCAGTTGACGCGAGCAGGGTACGTTGTCGTCCTTGTTGCGTGGGCCAGGGCGAACGCACTCTGTTTTACATTGATAGAAGAGGGTGACAATCCTGCTGTTGCACGTGGTGTGAATTGTATCGTGTCAGACTTGACCTTCTTGTTGGACAGGTCCATTCAAGAATCTGAACGCTGAAGACATCGATGCCGAAGTGAGTGAGATGTGGCGAACGGTGTACAAACTGACCAAGACGCTGAGTGACCAGCCCGGCCCCAGAAACGTTGCCGACAGAGTCAAAGGGAAGATTGACAAGTTCAAGCAGCACCTGCCCATCCTGCACACCATCTGCAACCCCGGGATCCGAGAGCGACACTGGGAGCAGATGTCGGAGATCATGGGCTTCGACATCAGACCCTCCGAGGACTCCTCCCTCATGTCGATGCTGGAGTACGGACTGCACAAGCAGCTGCCCAAGTAAGAAGGAAAAGCACCTTGAAAAGACGCACTTTGCGGCAAACTTTGGTCAAGCTCGTCACCAGGATGAAAACAGACGGTGTTTGCCGTAATTTAAAAATAACCGCCAAGTGCCAGCCAGACCTCCCTCGAGATTCTTCGCAGCATTGACTTGTGTTCGCGCTGTACACTCTGCACTTCTGAAGTGCAACTTGTCCGCACCTGAATCCAGCGTGAATCCGTTACCCACGATGTTTATTTCAGACTTGAGGAGATCGGAGCCGCAGCGGCGAAGGAGTACTCGCTCGAGAAGGCGATGGAGAAGATGAAGGCTGAGTGGAAGGACATGCTCTTCGAGTTCGTTCCCTACAGAGACTCGGTATGTCTTTCGACTGCAACCGCCAGAAAGTTGTTCTCAAATTGTCACCAATCGAACTTCCGAACATGTGAAACAAAGGCGGTCGTACGTGTTTTCAGAACAGGTTGGCCAAAAATGTCATTTCTCCTATGCTCTGACAGCTTTCAGATGCTGCTCGACAGTTCTTAGATGATGTGAGAAACATTTGCAGAAGTACACCCAATTTGAGACTTGTTAAACCCAAGTTTACTTCTTGCTCAGATTTTTCAAAACCAAATAGATGTTCCACTTGAGCCGAGTGATTTCGTTGCCATGGTGCTTGTATCTTGTGTGTGGATCATTTTCGGCGAGAAATTTTATCTTTGAACCGTTTGCAGAGTACTTGAACATTTTTTCATCATACATTCTCAAGTTTCAGGTTGTAGATCTGTCCTTCTGTTTGAAATCGTGCACTTTTCCTCCGCTTGAGAATTCGAACCCTTCGCAAAATATTCGTCAGTGTAGAACATCATTTTGTGTTCCCTTTCATTCAAAAGAACCTCCAAGCTACAATCAATTCAAGTATCTCGAATCAAAAAGCTCAACAGACAGGTGTTTGGCAACATCTCAATGCTAATCTTTACCTCCTTCTCACTTTGTGCCGTATCAGATGCCAGAGTACGAGGTAAGCCCTGTATCTATTTCACATCGAAACAAAAACATGTTCGCTGAGACAAGCACCACAGGGTGTCCACCTTTCTCTCTCCGCAGGGTATCAAAATTCTGTCGTCAGTGGACGACATCCAGGTTCTGCTGGACGACCACATCGTGAAGGCGCAGACGATGCGTGGCTCGCCCTTCATCCGTCCCTTCGAGCAGGAGATGAAGGAGTGGGAGGAAAAACTCGTCTCCATGCAGGACATCCTCGACGCCTGGCTCAAGGTGAAAAAAATCAAGATCAATCAGTGGACTCGAAAACCCCAAGCAAGGAACGCTTGTTTGGTGTCCAGTGGTTCTGCATCGAATGCAGTGCTGTCCAGTTAGCAAATTCATTGTCATGACGACTACATGTTCTCAACGCAATGCTCAGGTTGGAGAGCAACTGTTAAACAGCTAGATCCATTTGGACCTGAAGCTTACCGTTTCCCACACAGTGCCAAGCCACGTGGCTGTACCTGGAGCCAATCTTCTCGTCTGAGGACATCATGGCGCAGATGCCGGAGGAGGGGCGCAAGTTCGGCATCGTCGATAGCTACTGGAAAGACATCATGGCGGAGGCGGTCAAGGACACGCACTGCCTCGCCGCGACGGACCAAACCAACATGCTGAGCCGGCTGCAGGAGGCGAACGTGCTGCTGGACGAGATACAGAAGGGACTCAACGCTTATCTGGAGAAGAAAAGACTCTACTTTCCAAGGTTTGTATGACAAGAGAAGTGGACGATAGGAACGGATCGGGGTGTTGTCTTTGGTGTGGAGTTTCTGTTCTGTTGTTCCGATGCGCACACTTTCTGATTGATGCATGAGCATTGACTTGCAGCGCACTTGACAGGGAATCGATTTCTGGAGCCGCGTTCTCGTGTGTTGCACAAACCAGCCTTGTGAACAAGTTGACTGCACCAAGAACAAGACTTGCATCGCATCTGGTTCTGCTTTTCAGGTTCTTCTTTCTGTCAAATGACGAGCTGCTGGAGATTCTGTCGGAGACGAAAGACCCGCTGCGGGTGCAGCCGCATCTCAAGAAGTGTTTCGAGGGCATCAACCGCCTTGAGTTCAGCGATCAGCAGGAGATCGTCGGCATGATCTCCTCCGAGAACGAGACGGTCCCCTTCGCGACCAAGATCCACCCAGCGAAAGCCAAGGTGAGAGACTTCACAGCATTGGTTCATTTTGGCCCAAAACGGGCCCTCGATGTGGAAAGCACTTCACTGCAGAATGCGGAATGATCGCGTTGGCAAACGACAAACAGCAAATGGGTGAAACTGCCCGAAGTGGAGGTTTCGTTGCAGCTCATTTTCTTGCGTCTCGTTTGCAGGGGATGGTGGAGAAGTGGCTGCTTCAGGTGGAGGACGTTATGATCAGCAGCATTCGCAAGGTCATCTCTGACTCCGTGGAGGTGTACAGCAAGGTGCCTCGCGACCGCTGGGTGCTCGACTGGCCGGGCCAAACCGTGCTCTGTGTCAGCTGCATCTACTGGACCCTGGAGGTCACAGAGGCCATGCAGAAGCAACAGGGCGTCGAGGTGCGTTTTCTTTCTACTTTTAACGAAAGTTGGAGCTTTCCTGCAAGGAGAAACTGATGACAAGGCGCGCAGCCCTCAGTTGTGCGATATTGTGAAATGTTGCAAGGCCATTCTCTCCGTGTCCTTTGCAGAATTACCTGACGAAGTGCAACAAGCAGATCGAGAGCGTCGTGGAGTTGGTGCGCGGGAAGCTGGACAGCGGCGCGCGCATCACGCTCGGTGCCCTGACAGTACTCGACGTGCACGGTGCGTACTGCGCGTGCGCAACAGAATGTCTGCACGTCCCACGGTGCACCTGCAGGAATTTGGTGCAGTGAAAGTTTTTGCGCAATGCACCAGACAGTGTACAAAAGTGGCTTGAAGATATCCGTCAAGTGTAGGTTGTCCCCGGCTGAATTTTCCCCTCATCTTGGTCAGGCCGCGACGTTGTTGCTCAGCTGGTGAAGTCTGAGGTTCGCAGCCCCAACGCATTCGAGTGGCTGTCTCAGTTGCGTTACTACTGGAAGAATGGGGAAACGATGGTGCAGATGATCACCACCGAGCTGACGTACGGCTACGAGTACCTGGGGAACTCACCCCGCCTCGTCATCACTCCACTGACTGACAGATGCTACAGGTGTGTGCGTGCGTGCGTGTGTGTGTATGCGTGCGGACATTCATGTCTGCTCAGTGCTGGCGAAAGTTGGCCGTGTTTCCGGAAATTGTCATTTGCAAGCATTTGAGACACCTGAAACGTGGCATTGAGAGGCTTTCCTGGTTGTTGTTGCGCATGTTGTACCGTTCTCAGGACCTTGCTGGGCGCACTGAAGCTGAATTTGGGCGGCGCACCCGAAGGTCCGGCCGGAACCGGCAAAACAGAAACCTGCAAAGATTTGGCCAAAGCTGTCGCAAAACAGGTTCGCTTGTTCTTTTCTGAGCCATTTGTGTTTGAACATCGGCGAACACCACTGCAGCTATTGATTGAAACTTTTGTGTGGGAATTTTGCGTTTTGTAGTGCGTCGTGTTCAATTGCTCAGACGGCCTGGATTTCAAGGCGATGGGCAAATTCTTCAAGGGGTTGGCGCAGGCCGGTGCCTGGGCGTGCTTCGACGAGTTCAACCGCATCGAACTTGAGGTGACGTTCCAACAACGTTCTCTGTGGTCACATTGAAAATAACCTTGTGCACGTGCGCGCGTGCACCCACAGGCGTGCGCGCTTGTAGGATTCTTGTTTGTTGTTCATTTTGGAAAATTCCTTTATTGCTTGACCTTGGATTTTCATTTTCAGGTGTTGTCCGTTGTGGCGCAGCAGATCCACTGCATCCAGCAGGCGGTGAACGCCAACCTGAAGCGCTTCCTGTTCGAGGGCACGGAGTTGGCCCTCAACCCAACCTGCACCATGTTCATCACCATGAACCCTGGATACGCCGGGCGGCAGGAACTGCCAGACAACCTGAAGGTCAATAGAACTTGTCCTTTTGGCCTTTCACACCCAAATCTAGCTCTACATGGGGAAACAGACCAAAGTGATGACAGATGAAAACAGAACAAAAACGTGAAGATGATGGTTCTGCAATGTCAGTGCGGCTGAGGGATCAGTGCCAGTGCCTTGACGTGTGCAAGTTCTGCTGTTTCAGGTTTTGTTCAGAACGGTGGCGATGATGGTTCCCGATTATGCCATGATTGGAGAAATCGTGCTGTACTCCATGGGCTTCGTGGATGCCAGAAAGTAAGGAATTTCCTTCATTTTCTTTCTCTTCTTGAAAGGCGTGCCAAACTTGTTCTCGTTTCTGTTCATTTTTGCGATGCACAGGGCAACGTGAGAGCTTTCTTTGTCCAAAATGTCCACATTTGTTATGAAACGTCTGGATCGCGGACGTATTTCCAATTTAGCACTGGAGATCAATTTTGTTTTTTGCCCCCTTGAGTTGTCCTGCGTATACATGTGCGCGTTCCTGCGTGTTTGTTCTGAAATTGTGCTGATTTGCACTTTGACAGTCTGGCGGCAAAGATCGTAGCGACGTACACGCTGTGCTCGGAGCAGCTCAGCTCGCAGCACCACTACGATTACGGGATGCGCGCCGTCAAGTCGGTGCTGACGGCGGCCGGAAACCTCAAGCTCAAGTACACGGAGGAGGACGAGGCCGTCCTGCTGCTTAAGGCCATCAACGACGTCAACCTCCCCAAGTTCCTCGCGCAGGTGTGTGTGTGTGTGTGTGTGTGTGTGTGTGTGTGTGTGTGTTTCAAGACGCAAAGCTCCATTGACCTGCCAAAGTTCTTCATGCACGTCTGTGTGTGCGCGCGCTGGTGCTCAAGTTGCATTCCTCGATTGTGCCAGAAGATCAGCACTGTCGCTGTTGTTTTCGTGGATACGTTCCCTCAGTTTGAGCTTTCCACCCCGCAGGACGTGCCGCTGTTCGAGGGCATCATCTCTGATCTCTTCCCTGGGACCCAGCTGCCCAAGTCGGACTTCGGCGTCTTCCTCGACGCGCTCAAGGAGAACATCCTCAAGCGCAAGCTGCAGGCCGTGCCCTGGTTCATCGACAAAATAATCCAGGTGCGTCGCCAGTCTGAAGAGTTTGCGTCGTCCCAGACTTGTTTGTGCTTTGTGCAACATGAATTTTACACAACATAACTGTGTGAAGACGATTCAGCCACGAAACTCATGTTCCCAGTGGTGTATCCAAATTGGCATATTCACTGAATTATTGAAGCGTTGCCTCTTCGCCCTTTCCTCAGGTGTACGAGATGATCTTGGTGCGACACGGGTTGATGATCGTGGGCGACCCGATGGGCGGCAAGACGATGTCGTACCAGATCCTGGCGGACACGCTGGGCGACCTGCACCACTCGGGGCAGATGGAAGAGTTCCGCACCGTGTACAGGATCATCAACCCGAAGGCCATCACCATGGGGCAGCTGTACGGACAGTTCGACCCCGTGTCGCACGAGTGGTCTGACGGTGAGTGGACTACTATCAACATCTTGAGGCCAGGAATGAACTTCTTTCGACGAGGTCTTTGGTCTGTTCACACCACTCTTGGTTGTTTTGTTTGAGCTGTTGGTCTCTCCGGATCAGCTGATGACTGTCGCCACAATGATACGTCTGCCCCATCCCTCCCCCTCCCTCCCCTCCTGCTCTCAAGAAAAGCACCACACGTGCCTCGCGTTGGCAATGACACCACTTATTTTTTTCCGGGCAGGTGTTCTGGCGACGACTTTCCGCGAGTACGCATCGAGTACGAACGACGACCGGAAGTGGATCATGTTCGACGGACCCGTCGACGCCGTGTGGATCGAAAACATGAACACCGTGCTCGACGACAACCGCAAGGTACCGCTTCGCGCAAGTCAGAGATATCTGAAAGAAATCATAACAACAGTGGAAAACAAGCTCAGGACTTTGCTGAGACGAAAGCGGTTCCGGGATTTCCACAGGAAAACTTGAGTGAACATCATTCGTTGTTTAACACTTGGTATTTCTGATGCCTTCGCTGTGCCACAACCGGAATTTGTCTTGAGCCTCTGCGCTCTCCACGTGTTTCAGTTGTGTCTGATGAGCGGCGAGATCATCCAGATGAGCAACAAGATGAACATGATTTTCGAGCCGGCGGACCTGGAGCAGGCGTCGCCCGCCACCGTGTCGCGCTGCGGCATGATCTACCTCGAGCCGCACCAACTCGGCTGGAGGCCCTTCAAGGTAAACAACGCCTTTTCGCGTGGGTGCTCTTCAATCTTTGGAACTTTGTTTTTATGTGCAGAGAAGAACCGCATCTGTGGGGACTGTCTGAGTTGGGAGCGGGGTATTGTGTTCACGGAGCGCGCGTTTGTTTTGCCAAAGTTGTGTTGATTTGTTTTTGTTCGTGCGGAGTGTCGTAAATGTTCAGCGTCCCATTTCTTGATGCTCTTTGCCAGAAGTATTTTTGTGTGCTGACGCTCTGCACTGTTCTCACAGAAAGGTGGCAAGCAGGGCGAAGTGCAACAGCGCACTTTTGGACTATCCCACTGGGAACTAATGGTTTGACAAAAGTTGTCTGCAAACTTTAGGGAATAAGAGACTAACTTTGGACACAACGGAACAGATTGCAACAGATGTTTGATTTTGGCTTCTCACCAAACTAACCGATTGATCCTAGCCCAGGTGTTTGGGGAGTAAACCTGAGTTTTGCACATAGATCTGTAAATTGAAGATGACGGGCAAGTAAAGAAAATGTACATTACAAGTGGCAGACATGATTATGGCAGACGACAAGATGTTTTTGTGTACGCATGAGCGGCGAAATCTTTCTTGTGTTCCTTGTCACGGCAGCTTTGAATTCATTGATCCAATTGTGATTTTCAATCACTATTTTCGCACACTTGTCACGTTCTGTGTGTGATCTTCAGGAGTCGTACATGGAGCACGATCTGCCGGAGAACCTGAGTCAGGAGCAGCGCGCCCTCGTCAGCGACCTCTTCGAGTGGCTCGTGGACCCCTGCCTCAGCTTCATCCGCTCCGAGTGCCGCCTGCTCATCAACACGTCTGCGATCCACCTCGTGTACTCGCTGCAGCGCCTCTACACGTGTCTGCTGGACGAGATCCGCGCTGCCGGGCAGGAGGGTCAGGACGGAGGCATGACGCCGCAACAGGTGCGCTACGTTCGCTGAAGAACGTTTCGACACTCAGTGTCCAAGCGCATGTGCTTTTGATTCCACAACACGGTCAGCGTTAGCTCCATTTGTGACCGTCCCTGCTTGACATTGTTCTTTTCTTTCTCTGCGCGCAGATCACGCTGTGGCTGCAGGGACTCTTCCTGTTCGCGCTCGTGTGGACCATCGGCGGAACCATCACGGGCGACAGCCGCAAGAAATTTGACATCTACTTCCGCACACTCATCAGCGGTACCGACCCGGAGCACCCGAAACCCAAAACCTGCAAAATCACCAAGGTGCGGGACTCAAGTTGCCAAGTATCTCCTGAGATCAGAACAATTTCGAAGGCGGCACGACAGAAGACGGACGCGTGTTCTTGTTTCAGGTGGACATGTGCCTTGCTTTTCATGGTGACTCAAGCAGAAATTCCATTTATGCACTTCGTGTCTTCTTCAGAACAACGCGTTTCCCGAACACAACACCATCTATGACTTCTGCTTCGAGAAGAAGGGCAGCGGTCAGTGGGTCGACTGGATGGACACGCTGGACAAGGCATCGCTCACTATCCACGCCAACGCCAAGGTAAAGATCGTATCGATTGGTTGCCATGGTGTGCGACCTCCCAGCTCTTCCTTGTTTTGTTTGACCAGTCCAGTGGACGGTTGCGGTGCGCGCACCTCTCGTGAGGTTTTCTGTTTTGCGCGGTGGACAACACCTTGAATATTGCTAGGTCCAAAAGAACGATCGGGTCTCCAGTGATCATAGGTTCTCACGTTTCTGTGCGTAGAGTAGAAATCTCGTCCCAATGTTGTGACAGTTTAGAACCCCCTACCTTCAGGATGTTTCACTTTGGATGCTGTGACGTTGCGCTGCTGAATAAATTCGATTTTGGGGAGGGGGAAAATGGATGGCGCATCCAGTGTGAAACCACAAAAGTCCAGTAGAACTCTGACTGCTATCTAATGTCTTTGCTGTTGAAATGACAGACAACGCGTGTAAAGAAGGTAGGTCCTTGAATGGAAGCACGCTCTGTGGCTCGGTGTAACACAGAATCGGAATTTGGTAGTTGTTGTAAGCAGATCAATGACGTAGTGATTCGTAACATTGTAAATAACATGCTAGTTGGCAAGCAGACTTGCCATGGCATACGAGGCGGTTTTCATAAGTATTGATTCCTCGGCTTGTGTACTCACGGCAATACTTTTGAGAAAATTCTAATGAGAGTTTCTCACAGCCATGGTCATGATCTTCATATGTATAACAAGAAAATAATTACAAAAGCATCATTGAAGGTGCAATTGAGGTCTAAAAAATGGTTAATTAATATTTGCTGCTAAAAATTAAATAAAATTTGAGGTATTCTGATAAAATTTTT
>JAAUXT010052542.1_pt1 | contig 20074 bp, 12 predicted proteins | sample 7278171 | NCBI WGS metagenome assembly JAAUXT01 (sample SAMN14350112, study PRJNA611818) | marine sediment metagenome | isolation source: surface marine sediment (1.8m) | place: French Polynesia: Moorea | collected 2018-08 | reverse complement strand
CTCGGATTCTGTATCCGTTATGGAGAGTGTGATCCAACCCACGAGAGCCCTTCTCTCGGATGTACGGCCCTCACTGTACTGTGAGTGGTCATGAGGTACTCGCCAAGTTGGTAGAGGATTCGTCCTGTCGAGGCAGATGCTCCTGCAGCATTCATAGGCTGGGCTGTTCCGCTCCTTTAGGGAAGGAACGACCCAGTGTTTATGTGCGTTTCCCACCATCGCCCTTTTTATAATTTGTGATGCTTTGACGCGCAGCATCAGAACTTGGATAGAAGTACGCCACTATAAATTATCCTAGTCAAGGCACCCCCAATTTGCAGGTTACTCACGGCCCCAGCAGAAAACCTTCGCAAACACAGGTGATAAGAACCAAGCTGGAAGCAAAAGAAGCTCGACAAGTAGCAGTGCCATATTCGGTTCTCCTTAAACGTCGTAAGGTGCACGAAGCTCCTTGAGCGCCAAATAGGGCACGCAGCTGTGGGCCTTCGAGACGGCGGAGGTGATTCCATCTCGCTGTACTCGTGCATCATTTAATTGAGATACGACGGTGGACAGCTCAGATTAACACAAGCACCCGCAAGCTCCGCAATCAGCGCCCTTTCCCATTAACGGGGCCCTGCATCCATCAGCTCGTTTCGTTCTGCAGGGGATCAGACTGGGATAGAGCCCAGACGAGTTGGGTCATTCATCAACGTGCTCGAGTACGTGGTCGACAGTCGCTTGTTCGGCCAATTCGACCTGACAATACTCACAGACCACAGCTGCAGACACTGCTGCATTCAACGTTAACTGAACCACAATGCTGGTTCTGTGATAGCACGTTCATACTCGTATCATCAGAGCGACACGGAGAAGTCGGCCGCTGTTTCGCACAAAGACCTGAAATGGACGCGAGAACGGGAAGTGCTTTGAACAGGAAATATTTGGTTGTTATCTTTTTGTCACTTCAGACAACAACCAAAGCTTTCCCTCGTGCAGACCCAGACAAGCTTGCTTTCTTCTGAGCACACCACTCCTTTCCATTTCACACAAAAGAAAATCCGGCAACACCTGCCAAACACACACGCGACAATGCTCTTCAAAGACGGTAAACTGCGCGAAAAAATCATTCAGCTGACAGCAGACAAATGATGGCCCTTTCCTCGCATTGTCCGGAAACGTGAAGGTTTTGAGAATTTTTTCGACGTGCCTGGAAAATAGCATGGGGGAAAGGCCAAAGATCGGAAACAGGACACTTGCACAAATCTGAATGCTACTGTGATGAAGGTGGAAGTCAGGAAAGAAACTTACTGCGAACTGTCTCCCATGTCGGTCAAGTTGCTGTTTTTCAGGCTGGCAATCACCTCCAGAAAATCCTTTGGGGCGTACACCGGCCGAAACTGACTCAAATCTGTGAAACAAACAATACTTGTTCTGAAATCGACACAAACAGCGAGACAGGTGGACGACATTCCCGAAAACCTATTCACGACGAACAAACACCGAGGGCTACGCCCAGCGAGTGGAAATAAAATGCTAATAAAACCTATTCTTGTGATTGTTAATGTGTCTGATGACTTCTGGCAAGGACAATTACCACGGATGACAAAGTTTTCGGCCTTGCGCTAGGGCAGGGAGTCTTATTTCCAGGAGATACTGGTGAATCACACACACAGGATCTGGACAAAGACGCCCAAAGTGAAATCATCCCACGCACACATAAAATCATGCAGAAACCCTCTAGAAAGAAGAAGAAATAATGACAACTTCGTTTCTATCTACAGTCAATCTCCAGCTAAGCAGCGGCTTTCTGCGGTGAGGTGGTGCTGCATGCTGAGTATCAACTCTGAATATCAAGAAAACAAATTAGATTTTGGTGACAACAGCGCACCAATCACTCGTGACAAAGCGTGAGGCCTCCGGTTTGCTCCGCAGAATACACGCGGCGATGAATTTTGTCGCACGGCTGGTAAAGTACGTACAGAAAAACACCTCCAGTTTTGCTCCAAGGAAAAGACCTCAAAAACCTCAGTTCACTTGCCAACGAATGCTCGTACATACTTTGCTTATCTCGTCTGTAAATTGTTGCATAAGTTTCTGCTCGTATGCATCTGGGGTTTGAGGCGAGGGCCTCATCTCAGGACGCGATAAGGTGCAGCTTCCTGTTGCCTTTCCTGTAGATCGATTTCTGGATGCCATTTCCCAAAGTTTCCGTCAACCTCACTGGTACTGATCGTGAAATATGCCAACTGGCCGAATCATTCTCGTTTGCTTTGGTGAAGCCTTCGCCCAGATGAGAAACATGTTCCTTCATCAAAGATTCTCATGGAGTACAAAGCACAGAAATGTGTTGCCCTTTTCCTTTTTTGCACAAAATCTTTCATCCTGGTTGTGAACAGGACCCACGCCAAATTTTTGCAGTCTATAAACCGTCAAAATCGATTCCAAGCACATCAAGATCTCCTAAACATCCAAGAATTTGCAGTTGGCTGGTCGTGTAGGATTGGTCTGAAGTACAAGATTACAGTCCCGAGACATGCCGAGAAATTCCAGATGCTTGGTTAGATTTTAGGTTGCAGGAAAACCCCTACTTTGGAAATGATTTTTCTGAAACACTGGGACCGAACGCGACATGGCCTAAAACACCAAACCCCTCATCAGGGCAAGTACAATTCAGATATTTTCTTTCACCTTGACAGGTCAAGTCCTTCAACAATACCCTCTCTAAACATGGATATTCGCAAAATGTAGCCTTTGTTTTTCTTTCTGGGTGATTTGATGTCTGATAAAGTACAGCAGTGAAAAGCGTTTCAGCTTATTTGCATGGCAGCAATTCTTCCCAACGTGAAACAAGCAACACCCTCGCGAAGCTCCAGCAAGCAAAAACAACTGCTGAATTTCCTCTCTTGGTGCTTTTTCTCGCCAGTGATACAATTACATTTCACCCCAGGTGCTGAATTTGCAGAAGAATACATTTCTTTAATTTTCTTGAGCTACTCCTCCCCTCAACTGCAATATGAAAAGAAAATGTTGAAAAAAAAAATCAGTGCCTCACTTTCAAAATTGAAAAAAAAATAAAGCACGCAGAAATACGACACTGTTTCTTGGTGCGAATTCCCAAATTTGCATGCTTTCAACGAGTTACCAGAATCTAACAGCAGAAAGCAAAAACAAAATAACGATCATTCACTGTATCAAGTTCATCCTGAAGCCGACATGAGAAAACAAAGACAATTTGTTTGGGCAGATAAGTGGCTTATGTGCAAGCAGGATCCACTTTATGTGCCACCCGGAGGGCCGAGCGATAAAAGTGGATTTATTTGGCGCACCTCTGTGAGGACGTTCACGAACAAATGTCCCCAGATAGTGCACTATAAATCACCAATTATGGGACAATCTGCAGACCTTAGTCTGGCCCAATAGCTTTTGCACTAAGCATGTGTCTTGTTGTGTCACTTGGTTGTGGCGACTTATCCTTCGATGTTCTGGCTCTCCGCCTGTCAAAAAAGTCTCTGGTCCCAACTGAGAAGTTTGTCCCTGCCACTGTACTCATCATCCGAGAAAAATTTTTCCTTTTTGGGGGGCGGGGGGTCAGAAGACGACTTTGTGCCTGTCTTGAGTAGACAAACAACCACAAAACGGCCTTTCTTAGCATTCAAACATTTCCCCCAGATTTTCGTTCTGAATTGTCTTCCTTGAAAAAATTTGATTTCTGACGCTTGGGAGACTTGTTTAGCCAAGACCCCGAAACGCTGCGACAGGAGGTTTCTTTTTCCGTCCGTGGCAGAACATCACCAAACAAAGCCTGCTGCCACAGACTCCAGGACACATTGATCAAGAAGGTTTGAAGCACAACAGACAGGGAATGACAACTTTCAATGCAGCACTGTCATCAGCACAACAGATTCTTTCTCAGACGGTGGAGGCACTAAGATGAAAGACAATCAACAGGTTGCACCCGGGATACAAAGTTTCACAAGCTGCAAAGGCAAGTTGCGTACCTGGTTCGTCCGTCCCCAATTCCGTCCACTGCGACGCCAAGTCTTTCTGCTCCTTCTCTGGCCTCTGAAAGGAAATTAGGGGATCGCAGGTAAGCCAACTTGGAAAACGAGTTTCAAACTCACTCTGCAGATCAATCTTGGTCTGTGTACGAGTAACAAACTGGTGGTCTGCGACTGAGCGCTGTCATGGACACACAAAGCAGAAAGATTTTGTTTCCGGCAATCGTATCAGGACACGCGTGCGTATGAAAAACTGCATTAACCAGGTTCGGCAAACATGAAACGTAGACGTACACGTAGTCGTAGACGTACAATCTCACCCTGCAGGATACACTACAGACAAAAAGACAACTTTTGTCTTTCTTGGATGAACAAAAACTTTATATTCTCTTCAGTATTATTACTTTGTTTTGCTCAAAAACATAAGAAAAATGTTTTTTCCAATCAGAGACAAGACATTATGGAGACAAATAGCAGTACTTTGTGGAGTATTTGTCCCTAGGGGGTGAAATTCTATGCCTACGCTCACGTGTATGTCTACGTTTCGTGTTTGCCGAACCTGCCTATTGCCTTTTCGAAAACATGAGATCAAAGATGAACGAGGACGTGGACACGAAGAAGCAGCGAGATTTGAGATGAGCAGTCAAAACTATGGTTTTTTGAGCGTGACCTGAACCTTGTGCGAAGAAGCTGTCTTCGCGTGCGATCTTCGTCGACATCGAAATTTGGGACTTCAAGATTTTGTTCAAACATTCGCACTTTCTCATTCAACGTCATAAAATAAAGGCTACGAGAAAGCTGAGAATTTCACAGGAATATCCGAACAGCCAGGCTTCAGCTCTTGAAAGTGGTGCAGTTTCTGCAGCTTCGTTCAACGTCACATCGTTGGACGCCCTGCGAGGTGGCGTTTCTCAACTTCAACTGCTCCCGACAAAGTTCTCGCAACCAACAATTGGACACGAATCCCCTTCACGTGGGGATCAACTGACTCGTACTCGAAGCCGCCACATGTCACGAAGCAAAAGTGCGATTTCCCGAGTGCGTCCGAGAGCCTAGACGCTTCTTTTCTCCAAAAATGGCCTTCTCCGATCACGCAATGGGAAAGGAATCAAACTTCGCGTACGTTGCCGCACGGTTTGCGATTGGTGACACCGAAATCGATCACTTATCATCGCCATATTCCGCACTGCATGGAACTGACTGATGAATGTGCGCAAAATTCCCGGAACTAATCACATCAACAAAGCACTGATCTCGTTAGCAGCTAAATGGGGAGCGTCGGGCGGAAAACAACCCCGTGACGAGGCACTCCGTGGTTGAAGTTGGTCTCTCCCGGCTCTTCATCCTCACAGACATGTGTGGACGAGCGAGAGAACCACAAAAAGACACGCTCAAGGACGATCGTCTCTGTTGGGTACATTCTGAGGCAGCTGTGGACTCGACAGAAACCAATGAAGGTCTGCGCCGTACCTTTCTGGCCAGAGGGATGTTGAGCTCGGTGCACATGCTGTTCAGACTCTTCAGTATTCGCTTCTCCCAGTTTATCTGAAAAATTACGAAACTCGTCAGGCGCAGTCCCTGCAGAATTTGCCTCTTCTCTTTCTGCTCCCAAAGAGGCAGAACCGTCATTTTTTCACCGCAGAAGGTTGCACGAGTATTCGCCTGCTTCACGTCTGTGCAGATGCTCTGCAAACAGGCTGCAACCACATCCAAACAGAACCCCTGTTTTTCACAAGGCCGGTGCAACAAGCCTTTCTGCTGGTTCCCAGGTCCTTGCAAATCTTTTCGCTGGTTATAGCAACAGCGCACCCGCCCACATCGTCTGCGAGGGTCACGCACCTGAGCTTTGCGGATGTAGCTGACGGGTTGCTTGTGCGTGTCGGCGTCAGCGAGTGGGTGTTCTGGACGATCCAGCTTCTGCATTTGTGCGTACACAGCGTTCCGCAGTTTCCTCTCCCACCCTGCAGCAACACGTCGTTGTTTCTCCCACCAGGCAGTTGAAGCAAATTTACGGTTCATCGCACGCTAAAGAACGCGGCTTTGCTGAGGCGTGATGTTTGGGTCCCACAAAACCAGAGCACTTTCACTTTTCACTGTGATTTTTCAGGTTGATTTTCAAAGCTTGAATGATTTTGCGTCACTCAGAAATATTAGTTCAGGGAGACTGCGACACCAAACAATCCCAACATCTGATTGCGTGTGGTGAAACACAAACGATTTATTCAAACTTATTTGACGTGATTGCAGCCAAGTTATTAAATTGTACGCAGCTACTTCAGACTGATCAGTACAAAAAAAATTGCCATCAAAATTTTTGCACGGAAGCAGCAAGATCAAGTTCCCTGGAAGGATCCTTACCAGACTTGGCAAGTTCAGACACGACTCCTCTCTTCAGATCTGTCAGTTTGATGTCGGACTTGGTGACCTCGAGCTGTTTGTGGTGAAAAGACAATTGCTTCAAACGTTTCAGTGATCTGAAGAAAGGGCGAATTACTGCACTGAGGCATCTCCTAATGATGCAAAAATCTTTGCCCAGCCTTTTTGTCAGGCTTTCATAGAACTTGAAAGAGCGTTCAGAAATGCAGCACAATGCAATTCAAAACTGAACAATGCATGGGCAGTGTTGCCACGACAACATGTGGGTCTGCGTGACAGTTTCCTGTTGCTGGTCAGCTGCACGTTTAACAACAGGCGAAGCTGGAGGCGGGTCTCGTCCTCACATGTGTGCAATGACAACGAAATCTACACCGCCCACGTCAATTTCCTTGCATAGAATCAATGATACCTGAGCAGCTTTCTGAAGTTGCATGTGCAGACTTGATCCTTGAACTTCTTTCAGCACCCTCTCAGTCACGTTCTGCAAGGTGTCTTCTTTGTAGCTGTTGTTCCACATTGTCGTTTGTTGGCCTGGTGAAAACAAAGATTCAAAGCTTCACGCTCAAATCACAAGGCGGTTCATACCAAAAGGAAGCCAAAAAATCTGTTCCTGTAATTTCTGTCAGAACCAAAGGAAGCGTGAGTCAAATGCTCACACAACCTGAACTTGCTTTCCAATGTGCAACGGCAAGGTTGCAGGATTTGATAAATCTGAAGAAAAGACTCTTTCTTTCTCTTGGCTGAAACTTGCAAGCAAAGATATTTCACAAACGCGTCTCGGAATCGACAATTGTCAAATTCACTTGTCCCATTGTCACGATGTGACATTGTTGCGCTTGATCCAGCTGCTTCACCCAGAGAAACCCCACATGTCCTGGAGGAACAGCTGTCAGCGCCACCCACAGCTCTGGGCATTTTTATTGGAAAAATAAACTGTTCTGGAAAAAAGCTGCGTTTGTCACAGTCAGATAGTCTCAAAAACAGGCCCGTTTGCCAAAGAAAGTGGCCGATCCGACAAATAACCGCCGGGTCCAGGCCAAACAGAAACAAACGCCTCAAACCTGTCCTTCGCTCTTTGTTTGGCCAATGCCCCCTCAGATCCAGAACAGGTCACTTGGGCCTGCAGTGCGCGGGTTTTCAATTCATTCATTCATTCAAATGGATCAAATGGACACGTGGCTTCACTTTTCGCACATTTGAATTAACTTCCGCAAACCTTCAGCCGTGAACCACTTTTGCGTCGCCAACGCAAACGTTCGTACATTTGGCCCAGTGGGACATACCGACGACTTTTGCAACGTTACGACGGAGAATCCAATTCTGCCTGTCGGGACCTGATCACACACGTCGTGTGGTAACCAAGAAGTCCTGGCAGCGGGAACCTGATGGTCGCGCGCCACCATCTTGTCATCCATGCTTCATGTTGTGTGTGTGGGGGGGGGGAGGGGTATTGGCCTGGGTTCAGGTTGTGACCAGGGAGAGGGGTGTGGCCAAGGGTGGGATGGGACATAGCAAAGGCGGAGGAGTTATGGCCAAGGGGGAGGGGTGTGGCCAGGGGAAGGGTGTGTTGGCAAGGGGGTATGGCTAAGTGGGAGAGGGTATGGCCAAGGGGAGGGGTTTGGTTCAGGGGAGAGGGAGTATGGCCAAGGGGGGTATGGCCAGGAGGGAGTCAAAGTGTGCGGAGATACACACATGAATGCCACTGGTTTTCAAGTCGTCAGCTTCACCGGGATGGCCGGCAACCGCGACCATCAACTATACTTGTAGCAGTTCAGACCGTTCAAGATCTCGCGAAGACAGCACCAAGTCCTGGATCAGGTTCCCTGCATGGTTAATACAGCTCCATGGAGCAGGATGCCACATTTTGGTGGGAATTGAGCGAGTTGCTGATGCCAGCTCACTCGCCACCTGTTTGCAATAAGGCAGGCTGTGCACATGCTTGCAACAACGAGTAGCAAGCGCGAGACTTGTTAAACCCACCCAAGTTGTCCCTGTCATTTGACGGAGTGTCAAAAATTACACAAACCGGTTCCATGCAACTGAACTTTCTTAATGTGGGACACAACGCATACTCGTAGTCTGCACACGACGACCCAAAAGAGTGCTGTGCGCTCATGAATCTTGGCTGCCTTTGTCGTCTGTCAATTGAGGCAAGGCTTTGGCAGATAGATTCTAAATGTGTGTGTGTGTGTGTGGGGGGGGGGCGTTCACAGTGTGCCCGTCGTTGGGGAGAAATGTCCTGGGATTTTCCTGTGTGGTCACACGTGAATGGATAGACCTGCGCTCGTACGTGGTTGGTGCATGCGACTGGGGTATGGTGAGTTTTTTGCCTGCAGCATGCGCACACATACACACACATAGATCTACACACACGCTCGCGCAACTATTACATCGCCGAATCTGTGAATTGTAATGCATATTCAACACCACAGACAAAAGCCAAAGAAAACAGCAACGCGTACCTGGCAACGACGGACAACGGCTCCGACGATGCCCAGCGAAGCGGACTTTGACGTGCAGCTTCTATTCCTTTCCTTCCTCACCGAACTCCACGAGGAAATAACGTATTGACATCAAGTTTCAACGGCATACTTCGTATGTGGACCCAAATTGAATGTGCAAACGTACTTGGAGAAAATTTTCTGCGCCATGTTGTTTCACCTGCCCGCGCGTGCGCATTGTGCGAAGCGCGAAGAATCAAGTAGCGGACAATCGATTGCGCGGGAACTTCATCCACCAATTTCTGGATTTGAGATAATATCCAATTAATTTCTGAAAAAGACCATCTGAATGGCAGGTGGAGCAACCATTTGAAACAAAAAAAAATCACAGAGCTCAGACGCTGGTACTCGGTTCTCCGGAGGACACTTAGATCTATCTCACAGTTTTGTGCAATCCCCATCCCCTTGCTGGGTCCAGGTGGAGCCCCCGGTGTCAGACAGCCAGCCCGCAAAGAAGTATGTCAACAAATATGCACAGATAAGGAGTGCCATTGGCAGCAAATAATCGACTGTTCGTTTGAACAAAGTCTGAATAGAGCCAGGGTCTTGCTGTTGCGTCTTGGAAACTGGGTTGTCTGCCCATGGGCTTTTCCCTGTTCAACGTCGATGATGAACCAGGCCTGTATGACCCACAGAAATGGGTCCAGATTCCCTGTACATCCATGCACTTCCGTCTTCACGCACATTTTTAAAGTCTTGAAAGTTCTCACGGAATGGCACGCGGTCAGACACACGAGTAATTTTCCATTCAGAAATGTTTCCGCGTTGACATCGGCTCCTTCCATGCAACAACTTTTGTTTCGCAAAGATATTTGTGTCAGCAGAAAATTCACATGCAGCATGCAGGGTGTGCTCGGGATTTAGCCGCAAAATAGTGGGCCTTTTCTGGTGGAAAGGAAACATCCCTTTTTTTAGGTTTGGAAATTCTCCATTCTGTTTTTGGGGCAACGCACGCACAAGAGAACGCATGACAATGCCGCGACTCGGTTCACATGTCACCCTTGCATCGCCCTTGATGTCACCATCAAATTGTTGTCCGACAAACCAAAGAACAGTTAAATTGGGCCGAATGGGTTTGTCAGAACATGCAGTCCTTCTGGAGCGTGCGCTTGTGTGGAAAAGCACGTGTAACTGGAGAACACTTCCTCCTGCGCTGGTGGTGAACTTGATCTGGGCGTGGGAGTTTTCCTGCCACTCTTGATCCGGCGTCCCCACATTTCCGTTTTGACAGCAGATGCTTCCTTCTATGGGCACATCATGATGTTTTAAACACCATCGTGGGATTAGTAATTCTACACCGCGGAAACAGCTGAATAAGAAGTCCATGCAGAGGCCTGAAGCTGCACTCACTTCCTCCACACTTCCTAATATGGAGAGTTCAATCAAGTTTCAAACATCACGACCAAAACACGTCAAGAAAAAAGAGGACGGAACTCAAAACTGAAGGCAATGTTCAACAACAAAGAAGAAATCAGTTTCAAAGAAAAGTTGTCCCATCTGAACTGTGTTCGTGATCTTTTATTTGGGGAAGTTTTGATGCGTTTTGGTGAGTCCTGACTTGGAAGCACCTGTTTACCTACAAGAACAACCTTTTTAAAACAAAGTTTCTCGTAACTTTGAAAGGGTTGAACAATAGATGCAAAAAACAACACGATGAGTCAATGATTTTAACTCTTGGGCTCTGCAGACCACAGCGAGTTTGTCACAGTTTTCAGGTGATTTGAGGTCGGTCATTGCTCGAGGTCGGTCATTTTCAGTGACCGACTGGAACAAAGCACCTACAGGCATCAAGGATGAAAAACATGAAGACACCACTTTCTTGGTCAAGATAAATTTCAAATTGTAATAAATCTTTTGGGTCTTTTCAAGTTTATCTGGATCAAAGAATGTGCAAGGAAGGAATTTGTCAAGTTTGAGTTTTTGCATTTGTGAGGGTAAAAGGTTCAAATTGTTGGGGTTGGGAAAGTCCAGACGTCCCCGGAAGAGGAAGCTTTGCGCAGTCAGTGCACCAAGATGTGGTGTGAATGTGCATGGCAATTGTAAACGACGTGGATTCTATTCACAGAAAACCGATTCTCGGATGGAAGAGTCAAGTTAAAATGTGTCCACGTGCAGTATTCTCAGATTTTGAGAATTTGTGTTTGTGACGAAGAAGTTATCGACCCTTTTCGTGTGCTCCGAAAAATACTTCACAATTTTTTGTGGACACAGGTTTTTTAGCGTTACAGCTGAGCTACACAGCCTCAAACGATGACAAAAAGTTGTTTTTTTTTGCTGAATAAATGCAAGCTGCTGCCAAAGGTCAGACACGCAATATGTCTCTCGTGTGCTGCCTACAGTCTCACGTGTGAGCGTGACCACAGAAGAAACCAAAACAGAATTGCTGACAAAATATTTTGACGTGTCCATCACACACACGGAAGTTCGGTTTGCCCATCAGAATATGAGAGTACCTGCAACCACTTACAATTATGCGTCCCCCTATTATTCTAGCTCAAAACAACTTTCAGCATCACATTTAGGGTCCGCTGCGCCACGTTTCGAAGAATACTCGAAGAAGAACGCAGCTTCAGTCGTTGTGGGCGCAGCGCGTCTCGGCGAAGCTGCTTCCTTCCGCCGACGCGTTCTTCAAATTTCCGCACCGGTCGAGCTGGATCTCACTGCGACGTCTTCTCGCGCACACCCGAGCACTTAGGTTAATGGACAAATGATAAACAAATCCCGAGCAAATGTTTCTTCAGGATTTTGCAGTGTGAATATCAGTTGACGCAAAAAATACCTGCTGGAGATACCTGGGCAAAAGGAACAGAACTGCAGACGGAAAACACCAAGACAAACATTCCGTGACACCAAAGCGAAGTGAGTTGCGAATCAAAACAAAACCATATTGGATACATGTTCGAGACAAGTTTTGTGACAGGAACACGCGCTTAGTGACAAATCAGAGAAGTTTTGCGACACTTCTGTGGAGAAGATTGTGCAGCGCTTGACATGATGGCGACGGACGTGAGTACGGGACTGGCGGAGCCGCTGCTCAACGAGAGCTCGCTCTACGGTCTCGCCTTTGACGTGAACGCCACGGCGCAGAACGTGAGCGTCTTGGTGGGCGGCGGCGGTGAGCCGCCGATGCGCCGCCCGACCCAGCTGAGCGCCGCCATCCGCATCAGCCTGTACAGCTTCATCTTTCTACTGTCCGTCGTCGGAAATACGCTGGTGATCGTCACTCTGATTCAGAACCGACGGATGCGCACCGTCACGAACGTGTTCCTTCTCAATCTGAGCATCAGCGACCTGCTGCTCGCCGTGCTCTGCATGCCTTTCACTCTCGTACCGACGCTCCTGCAGGATTTTATATTCGGTGCTACGATGTGTGTGCTCATAAGATACGTGCAAGGTGAGTGTTTTCAATGAAACGTTGAAACGACGAAAAATGTTTTCCCCAAACTGTCCTGAACTGGATCCCAAAGAACCACGAATTTTGCACATTTTGGTTCTGTGTTGAAACAGTACAAGTGTATCATTTCGCTTTGGAGAGCCATTACGAGTCGTCGCAGACGTGTTTTTATTCCATCTTTGTGGTGTTTGATGCAGTCGTGTCGACACCCAATGAGGGAGCGCACAGATGAAACAATATCATCCCCAAAACGAGGAAAAACATCAGTCTCCCTTTCCTGTACCATTGTTTGCAAATGCAACGTTGCTCCAGAAAAATACAAGCCATTATTTCCTTATGTTCCACGATTTTACCAGTATCTTGCACGAAACCCTTGTGCCAGATGGTGCATTTTAGGGCTGTGATGAGGTTTCTTCCGGGGGGGGCGATCAACGTCCATTCCGTTCTCAATCTTGGATTGTGTGTTTGAGAGAGAGAGAGAGAGAGAGAGGGGGAGAGAGGAGAGAGAGACAGAGAGAGAGCTTTTTTCACCACAAAACAATAGCCCATCCTCACATTTCTTCCTTAGAAGTTTCAGAAGCCAGTCAAATTCAGATTCTTGCCACCTATGCCTGCAATGGCTTTGTTTCATCAAGATACACAGGCTCGCAACAATCTCTGACAAGAGAATCAACACACGCACATGAAAGAGGAAAACAAGCCTTGTGCATTCGAGAGAAACGAAACGCGTTGTTCTGTTTGGCGAGGAAACCTACGAACCAACTGCTTTTTCTTGCGTTGCACAGGAACATGAGAGCCAGGGTAGAAAACGAGCGATCGACCTTTGCCTCGCTTTTAATTGAGTGAGGCAGTACAATCGTTCCGTTATTTGGCACACCCTGTCAAAATTGAGTTTGAAACTACTAGTTCCTGCAGATCTATATTTTCCAAAATATAATGTTTCAGTAGAGAACTTTCCATTTTGGAGAAATGGGCTTGTATGTAGTACACATGCACATGGTTCCGTTTTCCTTTTTGGAAAGGCTTTCAAGAAGAGAACCCACTCGTGTACGTACGTACCCAACTGAGCCCTTGAGGTTTGCACAAAGTTCTGCTCTGTTGAGAAGCATTCATCCGCCAGAGTAGATATCCTTTTCTTTGCCAGCTGGAATTATGAAAGCTGGTCAAAAAGTTTGTCCGCAGTTTGATCTAGTTGGGATATAAAATTTGTTTCATTGGTCAATTAAGCAGGGAAATTCAAGCCAAAAGCCCTCCTGGTAATCTCCATTTGCAAATTACGCCCCAAACTAAGTGGTCATGCATTTCGTGACCTGAAACTCAGGCTGTTCTTGCTCTGCTTGCGTGCACTAATTGGTTCCTTTCTGAAAACAACCATAGCCGCACCGCTCTGACACACCTCTCGGATAAGCAGGGAGGTAACAGCGATCAACACTGCGTGAAAGAAAGACATTTGTATTTATCTCCTGTGACCACAATCCACAATCAGTCACAAAGAAATCTGCCAACAAAACGAAACCATTAGCGCAACACCAGGTTTGATGCTCTTCAGTTCTGGTGCATTTACGTGAACAGGTTCGTGAGGGCCGTTGCCTGAGCAGCAGAAACAGGATCTCAAGAAGAAAAGAGTTGGGGCCCACGTCCTCAGTTCCTTTCCGTTGAGGCAGAGTATCGGGGTTTTGTCTGTAGTGCACTGCACGCAAACTATGTTTTTGCGGTGCCCCAAAGTACGGTTTCAATGTGCTAAATCTTGGGGAAAGAAGCAGAGAGATCTGCGAGGCAAATCGATGAAATGATTGAGAACCACTTGATCTTCGATCTATCGTACTGTCTTCAGAAACACTTCCAGAAGTGTTTGGGATGGGGAGGTTTGATGCCAAAAGTGCGATGTTGCTGAGTGGGCAGAAATGTGAATTGAGCCCAGTGACCATATAGATCTTCATGAGGACAGGCAAACCCGTACAACAACCACGTGCAACAAGGGATTGAATTGTTAAATCTGGGATTCAGAAGGATGTCGGACTTGTCGGAAGTCACTTCGGACCAGCAGCCCAATTCACGAACGTCCGGCTTTACCTTGAGAACGTCTGACGTTGCCTTCAGGATCCACTCTGCTCTTGATTTTGTGGTGTTGTCTGTCATAGACTAGGAGCTTCCCAACAAATACGTGCGTACGGTACATTGTCAATTGACTGTCCTTTGACTCTGGGTTCTTGTTTGTCTTGTGCTGCGGAGTCATCGTCTTATACGAACGATCTAAGAAACCTGAGAGCAAGGCGACGACAACAAGCAAGGCGTGAGGTGAATGAGAGCAAATCCCTTCATCCCTTTTTGGTTCGGTTTGCACCAGAACGACTGACGAATCACTGTGTTTCCCACTCATATTTTCTGGTCAGGACACGTGTGTTCATTGCCCAGACAGTTGCCGGATATCACAGGGTGGCGAAGTTGGAAACGCTAAAATTGTACGAGAAACCTTGATTTTATCACTCCACTTGGCTGTTGGATTCCTTATCTTACTCATTTTGGATTGTCTACACAGACACAATTGCGTGCCTGTGAGAACAAAACGAAAGGTTGATCTTGCTGAAGTTATTTTTTCATTGTGTGCACTTGTGAGCAAGAGGTACTCGTATTCTTGTCAGTGACAATTGCACACGAGAAATTTTCTTGTGTGAAGTCCACATGGCTTGAATCAGAACCTTGGCAAGATTAAGTTTGAAAAGAGAGACTTGTCGTCAGTTGTGAGCCGCCTACTCAGGGAGAAGCGTGTTCCAGATCGAGTCTTCGCTCCTGACACTTTTCCGTCCGGCGAAGAAGAGACAAAGGTGCTAGCAAATAAAGAAACAAATAGCGTGCACATCAGAGTCTGGAATCAGTACCTGCAGATCTCACACACGACGCCTACAAAAAGAAGATCAGCCAGAATAAATCTGAGAACCATGCATGGGTTGTACTGCTCGATTTGTCACCGGAGCTGCTTGACAGGGAAAGGAAATCTACCTGCAGTTGCAAGCACAAAGGCTGCGCAAAATTAAGTTCAGGTCACGGAATCGACGCTTCATGAAAACCAAGACTTCGAAGAAAGTAAAAGTGTTGAAAGCGGAGAAAGAGACTGATTAATCCGGACAATGGGTAATGCTCTTGCATCTGGTGCACGAATTAGTAAACCAGATTGAGGTGGAAAAAGAATCATTGCCTTTGCCTTTCCATTTGGGTCTGTCACTCTTCTCGTGACAGAGAAATTTGCACTCTCTTCCTGCACCATGACATCGTGCAGTCTCGGGCAGACAATCTTGACTCAGGGGTGTTGCGCCAAATGAGGGATTGCTTGGACCAAAGGTGAACACGAAGTTCTGGTCGTGACCACCTGACAACGAACAACGCTGACTCACTCACTTGAGAACTGTAATCACCAAAGAGTGTTTCTGCACAGTTTTGTCAGGTGCCGATGTTGGCGGGTCAGAAGTACCCGGTGTCAAAATGTAACTGTGTACTTTCCACTCGACGATCGTCTGAGTGGAAAAGCCCCATGGGTAGTTTCCACACTGGGGATGTCTGTGTGAAAACTGCCCTGTCTGATATAGTCCAAACAGCACACCACTCAGGTTCTGCAAGTATTTGAAATGAAGGTATTTACACAGCAAGAGAGTTTTCAAATTGAATTGTTAGGACTTTATTGTTAAAAACATGAAGAGTTTTCAAAAATAATGTTTGAAACCTCCACTTTTGACTTTGGACCTTTGGACTACTTTGGTCACTGGACCTAAATGATGTGCTGTTCAGACTATGGTGAGAAAGCACATGTTGACCTATTGAACCTGGTCTTTGGGCAGTTTCCACTCAATGATCGTCCGAGTGGAAAGGCCCCATGGGTACTTCTGACAACCAGAGTGTTGTGTGGAAGAGTTGGCTCTTCCCACACGTGCAATCCAGCTTTTGGGCAAGGCGCTGAGTACCCGATGAAGCCACTTCAGTGGAGCTGCATGAAGCTAAAGCTGCACACCAGGCCAGCACCTTGCACTGCTATACAAAAGCCATGGATATAACAGCCCTGCAGGCTTGAGCTGAGCAGACAGTTCTTGCACAAAGAGAATAAACATTTAAAGTGTATGCTTGAGTTTCACTACTGCAGCAGTCCAGCCGAGCTGAGACTGCAACTGACTACGGTGCTGCAAGTGGCGGCGAGTGTGAGGAAAGGTTCTCCCGAGACCCGAACCGCACACAACAAGAGCTTTCTAACACCCCGACACCGTGTTCATACATCCAGCTGTGCACATCCAGTCACGCAGGAGACGCAACAATTCTAATCTCCAAGTGATATGGAGCCCAACAAAGGTGAAGGAAAGCCCCTGTCAGGATGGAAAAATGTTCGTGACTAAATTTAGCCTCCAAGAAACAAAATGGCCCACGGAACGGTGTCTGGACCTCCTCAGAATTTGAGCCGTCAGGTGCAACATTTTTCATTTCATTTCATCATGTTGAGGAAAAGCTTGGAGCATGCCTCCGTCATCCTTTTGACTCTACGCTTCGAGGCTCGGGTTTGGATTGCAACAGTTTTCTCTTGTTTCTGAGGATTGAACCAAAATTCGGTTGATCCCATGTGCACGGTGCCCGTTTCAGGTTCTGGATACGGCAAAAATTCACAAGTACGTAGTTTTGCGCTTGCCACACACAGACACTTTTCCTTCGTGTGTTTTGTGTCTCGACAACGAAGACTGCAGTACAAAGGCTCGAGTGTGCTGCTTTGCCTTGGTGTCTCAAGGGTGGATTTCTGTGAAAGTTGGATTATGTCACAACAATTGCAAGTGTGCCTTTCATCCTGCACGTGAGTAGTTGTGAAGAGGGACGCCTGAAACTTAATTTTTGTTGGGAAACCAGACACAACATTTTGAATTCGGCACACGGCCACGTCAGGGTGGAACCCGTCAAGGAATCCAAGAGAGCAATTTCTGCGGTGCCAAGGAAATCACCCAAAACGATAAACAGGAAGGGGGAATAATCAATAAATTCGAGTTTCCTTGGACTTCTGCCTGTTCAGGTGCATTGTGTCAAGTCCAGTCAATAGCTAGGTTTCTTACCACGTCTCTTCTTGTTGTCGCACACAAAACAGATTGAAACGAACAGACACCTCGAAGAATGTTTCTGAAAAAAAAGTTGTCTTTTTGCCACTTTAAAAACCCACCCAGATACAAGCAAGATCAATCTGAAGCGGATGATTCTACAGATGAACTCTTCAGACTTTGTGCAGCAGATTGTGAAGAGTTGTTGTTTTCGAACATGCACAGCTCTGCCCAGCTATGTTGTTGTCATTTGTCACTTCAGAGCAATTTCAAATGTGGTGGTGTTTCATTTTCTTCCAAAAATCAATTTGTTTGTGGAAAATTTCTGAAAGGAAAACCTTGTTCAGGAGTCGACATCTCACCTCCCACGTGAACTTTCAACATGTCTCCACACAACCCACTGAGTTTCGAACTCAATCTGTAAAGAAGTAAATGCAACATGAAATTGAACAGATTTCGGAGGACTCCAAGGGAATAGCACAGATCGAAAGCAGCACTCTGACTACGCCGCTCTCGATGCCTCCAGACACGCGACGAGCTTCGGAATGTGATACTCCGTTGCCCTTGGGCCGCGCGGTGTTCTCTGCCAGGTGCTTGTCTCAATTTTCCAATGCCGCGATCCAAAACTGGTGGAAGAGTTATCCTGAGTGAATGGAATGTCGCAAAACGCAAATATTTTCTTGACACGAATTTCTTTCTTTGAAAAATAAGGATGACAAAATTCAACAACAGCAATCCATTCACTGACAAACAAGGAAGTTCGCACAGAAACACTCGTTCGAGCAGTGGATGGAATTTTCGCAGAATGTTTCATGTTTCATCGGCAGTTGATGGATTCTTTGCGTCTCAGCTTTCAAACATACTTTTGTCAAAAGGAATTTCGTCAAGGTTTCGACATGTTGCCAACAGGTTGCAGCTGATGCCATGAACGAGAGATCACTGTTCGATGTCGCATGGCCGTCTCATGTTGTCGGCACGTCGTGATTTTGTCAGTCTGACCTTTCACAACACAAATCTGTGCAGAACAAAAAAATTAGATCATGCCAGTCTAATTTGTCGTACACATACCACACAGTTGATCAAATGTGCTCAGGCTCTTCTCGTTGCGCAATAAGTGGATATTGAAATTAACTTAAGTACGGTGGTTGCTTCGGCTTCAGCCTGAGTGAGCCCGTGACCACCAGTTTGGATACAGTCCGTAACAGCCCATATGACCCGGCAGTAGGAAAGGAGAAGAAGTGAAAACGTTGAGTGAGAGCGGCAAGGTGGCATTGAACACATTTGTCCTTGATTGATAGTCAGAAGGATTGCGTAGCTGGGATTGTTTCATTCAATTCTCGCGACACAACGGCACCTGACGGTGAGATCCGGCGGATCGGGTCAGGGCCTGGACCAGTCCTGATGCATGGTTGTCAGATCCTTCGTGCGGCGGGGGGGGGGGCAAATTCAACTCAACGGCACAAGTTATTCAGAGTGACTTCACTTCACTCCTCATCAGAAACGAGGGGTCAAGGGACGTATAGGGCCGATCTCTCACCTTCCGTGTTGTGTCACTTTTCCGAGTTTGCTTTGTTAGTTTTGAAAGAACTTTGTCCTCGCTCCAATGGATTGACCTAAGTGTGGCCCTCCCACCTCAATCTTACATCCGGATGGACTTGGTGACAGGCATCGCGAGCAGTTCGGTCTTGAGACCTCAAATTAGGTTTCAGCCAAGGTCAATATCCGTTCTTGGCGTCAATTGTTGGCAATTCGGCTTGGCACAGGAACAAATATCTTGCATGGCTGCTGTGTAAACGCACAGTGACAGGCGCACACAAAACTCACGTTTCTGCTTTCATTTAAAGCAATTTACTCTGCAGGCAAAAAAGTGTCACTTCTTTCAGTGCACTCCAATTGCGATCCAGTGCAGGAAAGAGCCACAACCCTCTTGTCAGACTCAATTTTGAGACACCAGACGAGTGACTGAATTTATTCACGTAAGTCTGGCAACAATGCCATCAAGAACCCAGTGAACAATTGAAAAACGTTTTGTTTTGTGTCTCTCACAGGTGTGTGTGTGGCGGTATCCGTCTTCACGTTGGTGTCCATCTCCCTGGAGCGCTACTTCGCCATCTGCCAGCCTCTGCGCTCCCGGCGCTGGCAGACCCTGTCGCACTCGTACCGCATGATCGGCGCCGTGTGGGTGCTCTCCCTCGTCGTTGCTATCCCGATCGCCGTCTATCAAAAACTCGTCCCACTCAAGGCCGGCAACCACAAGTGTATTGAGTTCTGGGACAACCTGCACATGGAGCAGGTGTACACGGTTTTCCTCGACCTCGTGCTGCTCGTGTTCCCGCTCATCCTCATGCTCGCTGCCTACGGCAAAATCACCTACACGCTGTACAAGGGAATGAAGCTCGAGATCCGCTCTGCCCAAGGTAAGCAGAACAGATGGTGGTGGGGGGGGGGGGGGGCAAAAATGGCAGGTTTGCTGTTGTGCGGGGCTTGTTCATCAGTCAAGAAGAACGTTCATGTCTCTAGGGTTTGACGCGGCGCGGAAATACGCACACACGCACACTAAAAAGACGTGCGCACACACACACACACACACACACACACACATATATACAGAACACACAGAAAAATACGCCAAGATGGCGTCGCCGGTGATTCGAACTATCAATCCGTGACATCATCTGTGACGTCAGAGGGGCTTCCCCTCTGCTATAAAATTATGTCCCAAAAGGTGGGAAAGAAAACCAAAGCATACACATGACCTAATCT
>JAAUXT010137450.1_pt1 | contig 20080 bp, 22 predicted proteins | sample 7278171 | NCBI WGS metagenome assembly JAAUXT01 (sample SAMN14350112, study PRJNA611818) | marine sediment metagenome | isolation source: surface marine sediment (1.8m) | place: French Polynesia: Moorea | collected 2018-08 | reverse complement strand
TTAGGATAGTGGCTCCATCTAGGGTAATGCTATGATTGGCTGTGGCTGTTGCTGTGGCTATGGAAGGCCATGGCAGTCTTAGGGTTTGGTCATGGTAAATATATATAACATTAGTTTTTGCTGTGAAGAAGAAGGTCGCCCCCTTGCAGTGTCTAATTCATGTTGGTTGGGGCCCAAGGCACCAAAATCATTCCGACTTTGAAGAACGACCAACCTGTGCAATCGAACTCCCTGTCGCAGAGGTAAGACAGAGGAACGCATCTCCCTCCGGCCCGCCAGTCTGAACCATTAGAACATCTGAACTCCTCTTCGGTGCACACGTTGGTGCAGTTGAGTTCATCCGAATGATCCTGACAGTCAAACACGTCGTCGCACACTTGATGGTCCGCCACACAGAAACCACGACCTGCAAGGGCACTCTGTGCATTCATGGTTATGTTTCCGGTATTTGCCGCACGAAACTTTACGAGCATCTCAACAACACACCTTCCTCTGTGACGATAGTGCCATTTGCACAAGCAAACGCCCCAGGCTGGTGGCAGGAATAAGTGCAGTTGAGTTCATCGCTGCCGTCTGTGCAATCCGCCAACCTGTCACACGTGTGATGGCGCCAAATGCACGGATTCCCACTGAGGACGTCCACTCCGCGCGCACAGCGAACTTCATTCTCACGGCAGGGGGAGGTGCAGTTCTCCTCGTCGCTCCGGTCCGGGCAAACATACGTTCCGTCGCACCTGGTGAATATGGAGGACATGTCGTGCACTGGTGACATGAGGACATGAGGACCGCGTTTGAGACAAGTGTTGGTCTTAGAAAATGTCCAAATGAAGGGGCAACCAGTGTTGCTCCTTCCAAATTCTGTAAAACCAGCAGAACAACAAGTCTCATGTGGATTCAGGACAAGGTGGGGAGGCAACTCGGGCATCGCCCTTGGGAGAGGGCTCCCCCCCCCCCCCCGAGATCTATGAAGAACAAAAAAATCCCCCTTGTAAATTGAGGTGACAGTGGGCATACGCAGTCCATGTGTTGGCTCGTACCTGAAGGTCACATTGTAGCACAACGTGTCAAACACGGTCCGCTGCCCGTCACTGCAGGCCAGTTGTCCAGGGTCGCACTTGAAACTGCAACCTGCCTCGTCCTCTCCTCCGCTGCAGTCTCTGTGCACAAAATGCTCTGAGCATTGTTTTGAATCCCAGAACAGACAACACGCCATAAAGTTTGAAATTTCGGTTGGATTCAGTTTGTTGACTGTCTCCTGTCTCTCATCATGCGTGCATCTCGTGATTGACTCACGCCCTGTGGTTGCAGACGAAATCTCGGGAGATGCAAACGTGAGGGGTCAGAGGGTCCGACCCGTTTTTGCATTTGAACTCGGTCGCACCGCATTGTAGCACTGGGCAATCTGTCGGAGAATACACACCCGAAGTGAACCAAATTATCAATCAATCTTCAATCTTATCTGAGAGGTAAAACACAGCAAGCGAGTGGAGGATTCCAAATATATAAGGTCAAACTGTCAACGTGTTTTCTCACCCAGTTCATCACTGCCATCCAAACAATCATCGTGGCCATCGCAGATGTCAGTGGGGAACACGCAAAAACCCGTGTTTGGCCAACGTGCTACCTTGCTTGTATTGCAGGCCTGCATTCCAACAGGACACGAGTACGTGCAGTTTGACTCGTCCGATCCGTCTGCACGTGGAAAGCACGACGTGTTTGAACTGTATTTGAAATTCGTTCCGGACTGGCCCTCCAAAATACCCCGACAACTGCAACGTGTGCAGGTGCAGCACACCTCACCTGTACAGTCTTGGTCCCTGTCACACACATAGGTGCCTGGAATACAGGGATCTCCAAACATTACATCAAGCCCAGCGACACATTGGAAATCTTCTGCAGGGCACAGTGTGCACCCGTCCTCATCGCTCCCGTCCGAGCATTGCTGCGTTCCATCACAGTGCTGGTGCTCCGGGATGCAGAAGTCCCGACCCAGTCCAACGACGGTTCCGTTCAGGCACCTGCAACACTCCAGCGTGATAGATATTCCAAGTCACCGCAAAATGATCTGCAGACCTGGATGGACGCAGTCAAAACAGTTGAGATCTCCCCTTGAAACGAATTGTCCAGATGTTCAGAATGGTGGTCACTCACTTGAACTGATCAGCGGAGCAGGTGTAGTTGCAGTTCGCCTCATCACTGCTGTCCGTGCAGTGCACCACTCTGTCGCACAGGAAAATGCTTTCCACACAGCTATCGCCATCTCCAACATCATTTCCCTCCGCACATCGGAATTCATTGGGCGAGCACGTGACCTGATACGTACAAAAACAAAACGTGTGAGTATTTGCAGCCGTACTTGTTCCAAGCGTGTGGGAATCCGTAAGTGAGAAGATTACAGGGGAACACTACGTACCTCGCAGTGTTGTTCGTCACTGCCATCCTGACAATCATTGTGTCCGTTGCAAACCTCGTGGTTGTAGATGCAATACCCGTAGGATGGCCACCGGCTGATCATGCCTGTACAAGATCAAAGGATGAAACCCCGGGAATATATTTCGGAGCAAGGAAGTGCTTTCTCTTGTGGCCAAAGATTGATTTTCTTGTTCGCTTGCGATGAATTGAACCGTCGAGCAAAACAACAAATTGGTGTCCAGAGCTGACAGCATTTGCACCTGTCTTGCAGACGAACTGATCCTGAGAGCATGAGAAAGTGCAGTTGACTTCGTCCGATCCCTGCGGGCAGTCAGGCTCTCTGTCACACACGTACAGGTCCGGCACACAGCGTCTGTTTCGTGGGAAGGTGCTGTCCAATTCCGCACAAGCAAACTGAAAACAAACGTTTCCGTGCGTGTGTCATCAACTTCTGCATGCCCTTGTGTGTGCACAGAACGTCAGAACCATCCGAGTCGAACGACTTCAATTCCCGTTCTCCTGACTGGAACATTTAGCCTTCCAATGTGTACCTGGTGCTGTGTGCAGTTCTGGTCACAGCCTTGCTCGTCACTACCGTCTCTACAATCCCGATACCCGTCACAATACTCCCAGTCAAACAGGCAGAACCCGTTGTATGGCCATCTGAAACAGGAAACCAGGCGGTGTCATGATCAAAGCTGAAATCCACAGATGTTGTGGAACAAGGATTGCGCCGATCTCACGAAGGATCGTGTCTCACCTTGACATGGTGCCGGTGGCGCACATGAAGAGACCCTCCCCGCAGCTGTAGACGCAGCCGCGCTCGTCGCTGCCGTCCGAACAGTCGTTGAGCCGGTTGCAGCGTGCCTCGTCAGGAACGCACTCGTCTCCGCGGCGAATGTCCCAGCCATTCACACACCTTTCCATGGTCACACAAAAACAAAAGATGAATTCACGAGTTGGGCAGTCGTTTTCAGTTCGGAGGTTTGTATCCAGAGAGCTTCGGCTCTTGTTTGTATAAAGTGAGAGTTCAAAGATTTGCGCACGATATGTCAAAACGAGTGATTGTGGAATTTTTTCTTACAATGCGCCTTTCCAAGATGGTCTGCAGAACAATCAAATTCTGTGTCACTGTCTACTTTGCACTCTCACACGCAATACATCAACGTGCTGCCTACTTAAAGAATCCCGTCTCGCAACCGCAGCCGTTCTCATCCGACAGGTCAGTGCAGTCGGCCAGCCCATCGCACCTGTCTCCCGGGAACGTGCACTGCCCTCCTGAGAATCTGCCGTGGAATAAACTCGAAACTTTTGCTATCAGCTGCGTGCAACGTCCACGGCAGAACTCTTCTTTGAGTGAACAGTGGGGCAAGAAGGTGTACGTAGTTCAGAGGGGTTTGCAAGCAGACCATTCACGAGTGAGTTAATTCGCAGACAGGCTGCTGCCTGCAGACAACTATTGTGACAAAAAAATCAAATTTTATGACATTTTCTCCGTTCATGTACATAACTGCATGTTTCGCACCTGTTGACAGCAGCGGGATGACGACAGCGAAACGCCCCGTTTGAACAGACTGTTCCGCAGTCCGCTTCATCTGCGTTGTCCCTGCAGTCCGAGTATCCGTCACAGACCTGCGGTGAGATTCTTCTGTTGAACACTGTGCGTCCTGCACAGACGGGTCGAACTGAGGGCTGGCACAACACTTCCGATTTTCCTTTCCGTCTGTGTTTAATTGTGGCACTCCTACTCGTGTTTTTGTCTGCAGCGACCTCACCTCGCCCTGTCCGATGCAGTGCGTCCGCATGTGCGTCAGCGTTCTCACGCCCGTCCTGCAGTGGTACTGGCTCCTGCTGCACGGACTCACGTACGGTGTCACCGTCGCTGGTGTCGGGGCTGCAAGAGGAACAGGTATCTCCAAATCCAACTGGCTTTGTGAAGGTCCCTGCGGCATTTTTGCCCTGTGCACAAATCACACACAGTTGTTTGAGCATTTCTTGTGCCTTTTTTTCTGGTTCGAAAACTTCTTGGGACAAGGCATCCATGTTTTGCGCGGAGCAATGTTCAGGAATTCTGTGCTTGGTACACGTACTTAAGGCGAACAGGCATGACTCCGACGTCTTCAGCAAACACTGGCTGACGTACCCGCGGTGGTTGGAGCCTGAGTGGTCATGGGCTGCGTGGTCTCCAGTGCTGTGCTGTTTGCGTCTGTCGCGTTCAGCGTGGAGACACCATGTAGCTTTTTGGTTGACGTCTCCGCGTTTGTCTGTCGCAAATGTGAGTTTTCTGTTCAACGTTTCCCTTTTACGTATGTTCTCATCGCTGTTGGGTTTCACCCTCAAGCGAGTCTACGAGGGTCCAGGGAGCCAGAACTGGAGCCCGACACCGAGAACAATGTCGAAAGCAGAAACTGTCTTTTGTTGCACTCACCTGAATTGACGTGAAATGAACTGTGTATGATGTGAGGTTGTCTTTCGTGGTTATGAGTTCCTCTGTGACTAGAGTTGACATCTGACTCGAACTGATTAATTCACGGTCTGAATCTGTTGTACTTCGCACAGTGCTGACGTCCAATGGCGTCTGAGACTGTGACTGAAGGGTGAAAGGTTGAAATTCCGCTCCATCAGCAGATGTGGATGAGCTGAACGGTTGAGCCGAAGCAGTTGTAAGAGAAGCAGCAGGCGATTGGTCATGCTGTTGATGAGGAACTGAAGCCGATGGGGATGAGGAAGCCGAAGCTGTTGACCTTGGGGTTTCGGGACTTGAAGCTGTCAAAACGCTACCAGGTTCCGAGAAAGCAGTTGTTGTACCAGATGACGTGGATGTTCGCAAAGACTCTGAGGCTGAACTGTCAGAGGTACTTGTTTCATGGGGAACCTTGATCCCACGACTGTCAGCAGTTGCAGAAGTGTTCACAGTCAGAGAATTAAGACTGTTAGTTGTTCTGAAAGCTTGAGTAACAGAACCGAGAGTGTGGGATGTCGTACCAAAAGAGATGCTTGAAGCTTTGGAGGTTTCAGTGTCCGCCAGGGTTACAGAGGTTGTGGGAGCCAGCAGATGGGAACTGGTATCTTTTGCACTACTCACTGTTGATGAAAATGGACTCTTGGGGGTTTGTGCAATTGTTGCAGCAGTTGATTTTATCACAGGTGTAGATGGTGTGGACTTCACGGGTTTTGGTGTGGTATTGAACATCTCCATGTCTCTCCCATCAAGAACTTTCACATCGCCTGAAAGAAAATTTGTAAGAGACCAGCCATATTTTCGTGAGTGTGTGCGTTGTTGTCTCAGAACGGAACACTGAGCGCTGACTCACCAGCCGTGAGCGTGATGGACGTTTCGTCCACAACAAGGCTTTGGATCATGCTGCGTCCCTCGTGATCCCTCGCCACGGACCCGACGAGGAGGCTGGTCAGGTCCTCCAGATGCACTGCGGTCAAGGGCACCAAGGACTTCTTGGGGTGAACTACCACGGGCTGGGTCAGGGACAGACCGTAGCTCACTTTCACACTCCCTTCACTGAAATGAAAAGAACACGAGCTTCTTGGACAAACACGGGGATACCTGCAAAATTTTGTGGTGGTTTATTTTGGGCTTGCAAAGCACATCCAAAGAAGGAAATTCTGTTCAGAGGAAAATTTTGCCCCAGGACATTCCTCACCTGAGTGATAATACTTGACAGTTCTTGTAGAATTTGTGCAAGGTGCTTCCCATGAAAACACTTTTGATCTGTAAAAACAATGCAAGGGCGGTTGAAGGTTGCTCTGTCTGTCCGCAAAAGGAACCACAAAGGCGAGTATGCTTGTGGTTTGAGGAAGAATACTCGTGAAGTCTACTCACAGCAGAGCAGAATACTTGGTTGAAATACAAAAAGTCGTGTGACGTCTCGTCTTTGTACTCATTTTTGAACTGAGCTGGGGAGCCGTGTATGAAGAAAATTCTCACGCCACCCTTCACTTCAGACGTTACTGAAAATACGCCGTGTCAAATTATGTGAAAAAAATCGAGACGTTCCAGTGACTTGACTTTGCTGTGGAAACGCAAATCGCGTGTTTACCGTAAATTTTGTCTGACTCAAACTGTTGTTTGCTCTCCAGGAGATCGGCAGGCACTCCGGCAGTTTCTTTTTTGTTGACTGAAACGTACAAAATTAGCGCACAAAACACATGTTACATTGGTAGAAAGTTTTCGGCGATCATGCATCAAGGACGGAATCATGCGGTAAGAAACGGCGCATGGCAGCAACAGTGCTGGCTCGTCCCTCTTATATTTTGGAGAAAGAAAATTGTCGGTGCTCACCACTGACTCCCACAGCCACGGCCACAACCACCACGACCAGCAGCACGATGCCGACGGTCACCCACAATGATCGGCGGTGTCTCCTGCACGCCGCCCGCAGGGACCCCGGGGACGCGCCGGCGTCGTCCGCCTCTGCCGCCCCGTCCAACTCATCCCCCGATGACAGGCTGTACACCGGGTTCTCAAACGCAAGCGTCTGTTGGGGAAATTGACACAAAACGCTCTTGAGTCCAGTGCCAGGGTTGGGGGTTGGGTTGCGTAGAGTGAAGAACAAAACATGAATATGCTGCATTTGAGCACATGTTTCCTGTGCATGTGAATGCACACGAATGCATGGTGAAGCGTTGCAGCGAGTCCAGACTTTCCTCTGGATACAACTTGTAGCTCTGCCGGGAAGTTCCGCCCTGATGTCAAAAACCGCACACTGTATGGACGACCATGCGCGGTCCCAGTGCACGGACGTTGCTTGCGCAAAGCTTCAGCGACTTCGAAACAGGGCAACATCCTGGTCAGGATTCAATTACGTACCACAAGGGTACCGGATGGAATGTCCATGGATTCGCGCACGAAAATGAGAATGTCTGCAGACAAGCACAACCCTGCAGGTGTGCATGCAGGCAAGAGACAACAGCTGACGTTTTGTGCAGAACCCAAGTTGTAAAATCAATGCAGCTCAATCAATTTTGGTTGTCCTCTCAGAAAAAAAAGTTATCCAATGTTTTGCGTGTTTCTTGCGCCAGCTGATCGAATCCAGCTGATCGGATCTGAGTTGCAAATCAAATCCGTCAACGTTTTGACTTGAACACTGGTCAACATGGGTGTGTGGTGAGACTTACTGCTTTCAGCCTGGACTTTTCAACATCGCTGTCCTGGGTCGCTTTGCAAGAGTTGTGCGCAGTGGATTGGTTCGGCACAGATCCATCAGATAAATCCCCCATTTCGTCTCATCTTGAAATCTTTGTGAAAGTTCACCTTCGTGGAGCTTCTCAAGGCTCCGTGTGCGTGACGAAACTTCGTTGTGCCGCAAATTTGCACATCAAATAGCACCAAAACGAAAGTCACAACAGAACACTCTTTTCCCCTTGCGAACATTAGTTTTCCTCATTCACCGCTTGACGGCAAATTACACCACGTTTCCTTTCACGCTGTGTTGCCATTTCTAACGCTGACCAACAAAAGACGTGTCAGGCGCACAACTTCTAAGCCTCTAATTACTCCCCAAAGTTTGACAGTTTTCCAACTGATGCTTCAAGTGTATTTTCCAGAAAGAAAGTTTTTGCGCACTACAGTGAAGTCCTCCAGTCCCAACTCCTGGGTCAGCAGTTTCGCGAGATTGTGTTGTCAGTGTCAGAGCAACATCTCGGTGATGACAAAAAGTCAGGATCAGGGACGATGCGTACACACGTTCCATACAACTAATCGCTTGGTATCCTCAAATATTTCTTCAAAATCCTCATCAAGTTTCGCCGATCTGTCATCCCAGGCAAATTGAAAAGTAGCTTGCCACTTCAATGGAAAAGGTTTCATGTTTTTCACGTCGTTGGCATACTTTAGCGATGTGACTTACTACTTCAATAAATCCTTTTTTGGTGCATCAGAAAATATGATACGTTTTACACATCACCCGAAACAGTTCAGGGAGGGTTTGTGTTGCCCATGCTTTTTGCCACAATACTTAAGTGTTCACCGAATATCCTAGAGATGGGGAAATGTAATTTCTTAAACATCACATTTCTCCAAAAAGTCACTGTCATTGTGAAACGTTCTCGCCAGATTTAGCAGCAGCAGAGAACCCACTGTCCGATTTCGCTTTGCTGTCATATTCATTCGAGACAAATTCCTTTCGTGGTTTCTGGGTCCCAAGGTTTGCCTGTCTCCATCCGCTTCCGAGCACAAGTGATGCAAATTTATACACTCCAAGCTCACATTTGTGGATAAACTCTCTGAGCAAGAATTCACAAGTTTTTCGCTTTCTTGAAATTTCTTTCAAAACACTTTTGCCGAACAAACCTATCTTGACATCTTTCTGCATCGCTGAGCTGCAAGTGATGTTACGTACGCAGCCACATCGAAAGGAAGAGCGCATGGGATGAACTAAGCTAAGTTGCATGCGCAAATGCACGCCCTTGAAAATTGTCAGCAGAAAGTGCAGAGAGATTGATCAAATTGATTGAAGATTCTCTTTTTCTGCAAACTGCGTGCGCAACCAAGTGCATTTTCAAAGGAACTGCGTCGTCCCCGTTGTTTGTTCCTGGGGAGGAAAGTGCGGTGCATGCATGGCGGGTTGAGTCCTCGTTCTGAATGCAAAACTCACCCAAAAGCGTCAACTTGACATCAAACCACTTTTCCTTTCACGCATGTTTTCAGCAGAAGTACAAACTAGATCAGTTCGGTGCGGCATGAAGAACCCACAACAAAGTGTTCGTCTCTGACCGATGTACGAGCAAGAACGCATATTTTCGGTTCGACTGATTTATGTCAATTTATGCAAATTTAGAGATTCATGGGTGCGCGTGAGACTTTTTAGCCTTTTACTGGAAGCACACACTTGCCCCAGGATGTGTGCAAAGGCAATGGGGACATTGCCGGATCAGTAAAGTATTTAAGGGTGTGATTTAGCATCGTGCGCCCAACTGAGAATTGCCAGCTGACAACAAACCTCTGTTGTTCAGCGTGGGACACACGGGATTTTGAGTGGAGCAGTGATGTGTAGCTGTCATTTGATGAAAGCACCTGATGCTGTTTTTTGTATCACTCCACAACCGTGAGGATCCAAAGCAACGCGATCACAAGTGGTGCAAACGAAGATTCCGCCTCAACCAATGTCTGATTGAAAACAACATTGTGGTCCAGTGAATGTCATGCAAACCAACCACGAAATTATGAGAAAACATCACACAGATACAAATTTATTGCTTTCAGCTTGTGGTAGATATGATCTTTTTGAAGATGACGGATGTCTTCGTGACATGTGGCCTGAAAGATTGGAGTTTGCACAATGCCTAATTGCAGGTAGATCAGATACCAAGACTCACTGGTATCGTACGGGGACGCAACACGATATCCGACACACAACCCTGCTCCCAAAGATTTGATGCACAGAACACACAAACAGCATTCAGTCATCAGTTCCGAAGCCCTTTCCTTTTGCGTGTCTCCATTATCAGCTCATTTGTTTTGTCTCCAAAAGTCGTTGACAAAAGAGGAGTTTCGAATGATCGAGTCACCTCAACATAAATCTGTGCCTGTTGCCAGACTGCTTGTGTCTGTTTTGATCCAATCGCAAGACCTCAACAAGTGTCCGCAGCACACTGGATCAACTGATTCTCACCTGTCTCTGGTAAGGTATCCGCATTTGACTGATTCTTTGGCTTTATCTTTTATGGTCCTTTGAATTTGTGGTGGAAGTGGAAATACGAAGCACATCACGTCAGTTGGTGAACGGTGAGTGAGAAAAATGTTTGATGTTTGACGATGTTTGAATCAAACTTGTTTTCTTTGTATCACTTTACTTTGAACAAATGTTCTGAACTTTTTTCTGGGCAAATGATGAGTTGGCACTGCATGACAATAAATACAATCTACAACATGTCACAAGAAGAAAGCAAATTTGATGTGTGCTGCGCCACAACCTTCAGTTGCGACCTTGCAAAAGGACAAGAATTTCAAAGGTAGAATGGAGTGCAAAGTATCCCAGACACATGCTTTTGCAAAACTGCCAATGAATGAGGACGGACACTTTGAAAAGACACATTTTTGTTGCATTTTGTGAAGAGACTGCTTCGGTATTTTGGTGCACCCAAATTAACCGGTTTCTACATTTTGACCCCACTCCACAAAGCTTGTGCCCCACTCACAGTAAAGACAACAGACAGAGTTCTTGAAGCACGTAAGGCGAAGCAATTACCGTGGCAGACCCACAGTTGAAGGTTCAGTTAAACAGAAATGCATTCAAACCTTCTTGTCTGGTTTCAACAAGTTTTCTGCAATTCAACGAACACCCCTTCCGTGCACTTTCCAATCCTTCCGAGCACGCGCTTTCACTGTCACCGGTGCAGTGTAGTCGTGTGCAAATTATGCCCGGGCAGAAGAAATGCGTTCAGGATCAACTGAACGTACTTCAGCAGTGAGCCTGGTGTTTTGTTTTTCTTTTTTTTGGTTTCTTCTGGAAGGTGAGTGTGAAGAATCCAAACCCTGTCGTAAGTCCTGCTGAAGGATCTCCATCCAAAGAACACTTGGGTTCCGGTGGGACCCATGCTGCATATGCAAGAATGAGAACGGGCCCACAATCAAGACACCGGCGCTGAAGATTCCACAGGTCACTTGATGCACTTTTCTTGAGCTAAAAAAATCACTGCCCGCGAGGTGGTGAGTGTTTGGCCCTGGATGTCGTACAGCCTGTCAGAGTAGAACAAGTTTGCGGTTGTGAAACAGCAGTGTCATTGGAACACACGCGTGATACTCAGGGCGTTGTCGTGGCCAATACTGGTTCTGACATGTTCAATCCCAACACGTCTCTCGTTTGGACATCATGTTGTGCCGCTGCCACACCCTTTGCAATGAGACACTTTGGCACTTTGCTCTGCTCCTGTCTCAGGCCCAAATGCGCAAACATCAAGATCCCAATCACAAAAGGCGAGTGGTGCGTCTCCCTGCCACTGAGCAAAGTCTTTGATGATCCGTTTTACGAAGTGTAGTTTCAGACCCGACATCTCTCAGTTGCTGTTTCTTTGTCCACAGATGACAAGACTGAAGTTACCAGAAAGCTCTTGACTTGTGGTCGACAAACATAGAAAGGGTGACAGGTGAGCAAGATCACAAAGGCCTGAAATTTTCCGAGCCAAATCGGTCAAGGAATTGACAACAAAATTCCAGTGTGAATAAAGAAAGAAAAGAAATCCATTTGCGCATTTTCCCTTCTCAATCAGTGTCTGAGCCAAACAGTCAGCTGATTTGACAGAGCCTCAACCACCATTGGCTTCATTCTTCGTGCTAAGTATTCTGCCTTCAAAAGGCGTCAAAGAATTGCAGTCAATGCATGTCAGAGCAACAGGTCACACTGTGAAGGACTTCAGAGACGTTTAAAATTTTGAAGAGAACATTTGAAACAAATCTCGGATCCAGTAAAAAAATTTACGTGCTGGAGCTGCAACGGGTCAAGAAATCCGCCAAGTCCGGAGTTTCGTAGGTTTTGTGGGCACGAGCATGCACCCGGCCATAAATTTTTTGACACTTTTTTCTGGGCGTGCTTTCGATTCCCTTTCGTTGTTCGACAAGATGTTTGGTGCGGAGCGACTCGAGAATGCATGTCGTCCAAACCCAAGCGCGCAAACGCAACATAAAAATACTTACCCTTGGTACGAACACTCCTTTTATTCTGCCCATTTCATGCAGACGGAGTCATGTCTGCAACATGCACACGAGTTATCGCTTTTGCCAACAAGAAATATACGTAACAGGTAGCATATTCTGCAGGCTTGCATTTTTAATCCGTGGAACATATTGACAGATTTGCTGGCAAACGAAGCAGAACCAGGCGCGCTCCGTAGCTCGCTTCGTCAGGTCGATGGATTTTTTCCCGGAAGACTGAATGTGCAACTTGAACATTGCACCATACACTACGTTTTTGTCTCGTGTGACCTCTGGAAAAACACAATCATGCGCGAAACCAACATGTTGCCCAGCACACAAACACAGACCCAAGCAACATCGCGGACCCCATCATGGACCAGAACCACCGTGAGGGCATCCACAGTGGGGGTCGGAACATCCGTACTGTACAGGGCATTGGTACACGGAAGCTCCAGGATCAGCTGGAGCCAAAAGGCCTCAACGAATTTCAAAATAATCTGAACTGCACTTTGACATTCAGGAAGGCACGGCTTGTGTGTGACAGGACGTCGCTCTCTGCACATGGTGAAGAGGAGTTGAGATATGTATTGTAGTTACAGTAAGCTTCCGACAGACAAAGACTGTACTCGTGCCATGCACGCACTTCTCAGGTGCTTTCTGACAGGGTTCTCGTACTGTACAAAAATAGTTCTTGCAAAACCACACAATGCATAGTTGAGACCTTTGGCTGAGAAGAGAGTTTTGTGATTGAAACACGAACCATTTTTGTACAGTGTATGAAGCCATTTCTGCCATGATGCTGGCACATACGACCGGTTTTGTGATCGCAGAATTGTAGAATCATGACGATGCAACTTTAAACTTGTCAAAATTGAAGTTGTTCGAGAGATTGCTGCGCGGCGACTCCGTCGAAACGATTGCCATTTCTGGTCAAGACGAGGATTCCTCGTGTGGTCGTCAAAATCTGGTCAAGCAATCGCCGCTGAGATTGTCAGAAAAAGTTACAGTGGGAAGCTTTCATTGCGGGAAATTTAGGTTCAGGGAAGCATTTAAGGGACTCTTCGTCTCCCATCATAAAAAAATGTTGCCATGTTCCCATTTTTTCCGTCAGGTCTTTTTCTTGTTCGCGCGCAAAATCAAAGGGAGTCATCCACCCCAAGAAAAAGGATTTCATGGACCCTCTCAGGACCAGACCGTATCATCCAAATGGTCTTGGGGGGGGGGGCAAAGCCTTCAGGGAGCTTCTTTGCTTTTCAATGAACGCGACCTGCTTTACCTCGAGGCCAATCACAATTAACGTTCATGAACCTTGAAAAAGTAAGTGTCCAAGCAGCAGGACTGCATTGATGACTGGTCAATTTCCCCTCATTGATCTTTCTACTCTTTTGCCTGTGTTTGAGCAAAAGGAACGCGTCATGTGTCAAGAGAAGCAAAGAAACCAATATTCTTATCAGTTGCCACTATGAATATGACTTTGTCAACATTACTCATTGACATCAACACGATCATGCTGTTTCTTTCACTGCGTCTTTGTCCTACGAAACGGTGATAAGAAAAACCAGTGGCTCTGACCTTCGAATCACGGGAACTTTCGTCGTCAACGCTCACGTGAATTTCTTTGCGTACAAAGGGACGTCTGAGCATCTTTCAGGGCAGTGAAATTTGTCAACTCGTGAGTGAAAGTTGACTGAAAAGTGCTCCATTGGCAACTGTGAAGAAAATCGTGCTTGAGGCTTCTGTGTATTTGAAACGCACCAGTGGGTTGACTTCCGCGTGGGGGGAAATTGTACACAGGGAAAACCACACAGGCTGGCACACAAGGACACGACGCAGCATTCCAAGGAAAACACGATGATGGAGAACATCGAAGACTTTAAGATTGAAGTGGATATCAGTCGCTGCGAAAAGCTGTATGACTACGGAAATGGAGAATTCATCAAGAAACCTTCGACGGGACAATGGAACCCACAGTGAGCAGCTGAAAGTTTGCCATACTGCATCTCGCTTCTGCGTGCTTTCTGATGGTTTTGTGCTTCCAGCGCAAGTGGTTGCTCATTGCGGTGGCGTTACTTGAGATGAAACCTTTTTTATTCAATGTTTCTGTGTTTGTTCACTGACTGACCAAAGAGCTTGACCCTCCCTCGAAGGCCTGAAACGCTCGATCGTACGCGTTGTCGTTTTGGTGGATCTTTGTATTTCATCAGGGGTTCTGAGAACGCTATCAAAGTGTTTCACGTGTGGCAAAGATACAGATCTTAGAGTCTGACGTTCCGATGTGTCTGTCGCTTCGCAGGCTGCTGTTGGACCGCCCTGCGTACATGGTGACCGCGTCTCACGGATTCTCTCTCGCCGACACCAAGCAGCGCATTCGTCGAATGGACAGCGTCTTCCAGCATCTCGGACTGCACGAGGTTCGGTTTTCGAAAACAGAACGAATCCGCAGGGGTTGGGAGGAGGGGTCCAATGTCAATTGCACCCCAGTCAATGTGTGCGTGTGTGTGGTTGTGTGTGTGATGTCGCCAGCTTGGCTGGAGTCAAGCCAGCACAGGAGGTTCCAAGGAGAGTGTGACAGGCTCCGATGTAGAAACACGAGAGAATGCCGCCAATTCTTGCATGTTGCACCTGCGGCAGGTCAGTAAAGACCACATGGATGAAATTAGAAATCAGTGAAAATTGGCGCATCTCAAACCCAACTCAACAATATTTCAAGGAGAAGAAGTTGAAATTTTACTCAAGGTTCTTTTAAAACTGCTGCAGGTCGCCATGCCGTGGTCAGAAGACGACAGCAGCGGCGAGGAACGGGACACTGGGTTTGCCATCCCGTACGGGGGCGACAGCCCATCCGTGTCGCGCGACGGAACAGTCAGCTTCTCTGTCGGAGACGAGTTCACAGAACCTGAAGCCCAACCGAGTTCAGTTGATCTTCCCCCGAGAATCGTCCCGCTGTTCCACCCAGCCGACACCGTCCGAGGTTGCATCCGTGTCAAACTGAAAGGTGAGACTGAGAGCACGACTATGAAGAGCAGGAAGCTGTGTCCACGATCGGACCTGAAATTCTTCATTCTTTCGAGACGGACTTTCGTTTCAAAGGCCTTTGTGAAAATCTATAGATTAATGTTGAAGACCAAACAAACGTTTTTGTTGTTCGAAACAATGCAAGGTTCTGTGCATCCATTTGCTTGTCACGACAAACGTGTGAGGAATGAAACACATCCACCTCTGTGCGTCAATGCGTCGCTGGAAATCCACAAGTTTTTTTTACATTTTTGGAACCATCATTCTGTCTTCTTGTCACGATTTTCAAGGTGACATGCGAGTTTCGCAGTTGTCGTGTCGACTGGAAGGCAGCGTGAAGACGAAGATTCGTGTGCGCGACGCTCTGAAGCGAAACGAGGGACGCTACCGCCGCGGCACGGCGCACTGCGTGACGCAGGTGCGAGCGACCAATGTCTCCGGTCCTCTTGAGAAAGGGAAAGTGCAGAAGGGGTCCAAGACAAAGAGGCGTTTGCGTGGGAGTGGAGGAACACACGTCCACGAGGGACAGGTAGCCCGGGTCCTGCAGGCCATTCAGAAACAACAACTTTTGACATTCTATGATCGCAGAGATGAGGTTCCCATCGTGACTTCGCAACATCGTGACTTTGCGAGTAACTGCGCCGTGAACTAAAGTGGGTCTCCCAGTAGAATCGAAGGCCCACGGTAAGATATGCACAAATTGACGAATCGGTTTTTGGCTTTCAGACAAAGTGCCTGTGGATGGAGAGCAGTGAGTGGCTGCGACAGGGAGAACACAAGTTTCCTTTTGAGTTCGTGTTGCCCAAGGATTGCCCCGGCTCCACACCGGATCTGCTGCCTCCAGATGAAAAGGAATACGCTTACGTGGGATACAGGCTGAAAGCCGTGGTAAAGCCATCCGCACTGGGCTCGGGGGAAGGAGAGGGAGATATTGTGGTGCATAGAGGCCTGTGGTTGGAGAGATGCATCCACATGAGCGACATCGATGCTACTTTCCAGAAGCCTTTCGTGAAGACCGTATCTATGGACACGGGGGTGATAAACAGAGGCAAGGTGTCGTGTAGACTGAGCCTTCTCAAGAGGGTGTTTGTCAGAGGGGAACAAATACCCCTCACACTTGAGATAGATAACCAGGACAAATTAGACATTTTGGACGTGAGGTGTCGGATAAAACTGAAGGGACACGCGATGAGCAGTATCGAAAAGCACCAGCTGGTCAAGCACTTCACTCTGAAGGGACGCAAAGTGAAGGCAGAGGGAGTGGCTGCTGGTAAACAAGAGGAGAGACAACTGACAACGTGGATGCGTGTGAGCAACGCAGATGTTCATCTGCTGCCCGTCAGTCACTTCCAGGGTTCCGGGCTGCTCCAAGTGAATTACTTCATCTCGGTGGTTCTCAGACGCTCTTCCCCGCACAGGAACATCTCGTTTGACATCCCAATAAAGGCCATCAGTCACGTGTAAACATTGCAAATTACCCTTCTCGCTGTTTGTGTCAATGAATTCGAAATAAATTTCACCCAAAAACTCATTTGTGAGTTGGTTGTGGAGCTGGGTGGTTCCCCTTTCTGCTTCTTGTTGCTCGTTTCAGGTGTCAATCACCCATGTGTGTCTGAGTCTGACACCATTCATTTCACACACACGCCACTTTCCTTGAATGAACACATCGCAAGCCTTGTGTGCCGTTCGTGTTTGCTTGGGCAACAGTGCGGCGAAAACGCTCGTGCGGGCGTTGGCGTTGCGCATCTCGGGCGCTGCAGGATCTGTGTTGGTCCTGCAGGTGACCACGTACTTGGCAATTTGAACACAGACGCGTCCAGCAGGGGCCGACCTGTTTTGTGCACTGGCAACAAAAAGCTGAGGCAGTAGTGGTCATCATCGCCATTCAGGGTGATGGTGAAAGCCGATAAGAAATCGTTGTTGGTCGTCACCCTGATGCATGACCATTGAGAATTTGTTGGTTGTCATCACTTGATCACCTGAATGACCACTCAATGGCTTTGTGGGGTGACAGCGACCAAGAATTTCCAAGAGAATTTCTTATGAGCGAGGACATCACTCTTGGTGGCTGCTCAGTGGCTACTCAGTCGTCACAGGGGTGATGGCAACTGCCTTCTCTGTGAGGTGAGTCATCTTGTCTCAGCAGCCGTCATCACCCCCAACCCCCATGACTGGTGACGTTTCTTGGCTCTTGACTGGGTAACGACTCCACCGAGGCAGGAAAAGCTGCAATGTGTGTTTCAACCAAAACTCAGGCCTGATGGAATGTTTCTGAACAAAGGCTTTTTTCAGAAGTCATTCGTCAACTTGACCCGAATGAAGAGCACAAAAATCATCCACAGAGGCAAAGCGCATGACCACACCTTCTCCAAAAAAGTGCACCCAACCAGCAACTATTTTCTCCAGAGGCAAATTCACAACATGAACCTTTGATTTCTGCAAGTTTGAAAAGCTTGCACCAGGATTGGCCTTTTCCTTGTGGAGCGTTGGAAGTGACTTTTTGTGTAGTGGATCACAAAGAGGTCAGATGACCAAATGTCACACAAAAACAGGAGCATCTTGCAGACACGGAAATCCACTTCATCAAAACGAGAGAAAAACACTCTGGATTGTCGAGACAGGTGATCCACTGCACTTGACAGTGTCTGCCGACGTGAGGCCTGAGTCGTTTTCTGTGGGTTTGCACAGGCTTTTGTTGTTCTGGAGAGAGAAGCCGCAGTTTCGTAACGAGATGACAGCTCCCATTAACACAATTGCCCGACAGGGAACTTGGTGCGCTCGGTGACTCCACTGCGAGCAGAACTAAAAGCATGGGCGATTGGAAAAAACAGGCATCTCCAACTCCTACAGGTCCATCAAGGAAAATATATTGTCCAGTGGATGTGTTTTGGACCGAGATTGGTTGAGCCTGTGTCTGCTGACATTTGTTGCTTCCAAACTTGACATTTTCTTTGCACTTGTAAGTGCTAGGCATATGTCTGTGTGTTCCCTTCGCTGCGCATATTCCGACTCGCAAACATTTCGTTCCTCCCATCAATGATATGAAGCCGTCAGGTGCAAGATCTTCCTGTTTGTCCAAGACCGTCATTCCAACTGCTCTTCCACCAAATCTCTCTGGTGCAAACAGACACTTTGCACGCAAACTGTAAATATCAGGAAAGAACACGTTTCATCAAGAAACTGCGAATGAGAAAAGAAAGAGGAAATGATGGTTTGTTCTTGTTTGCGCTCAGTTTACCCAGGACAGAAATGTGACTCAGCACTCGTAATGAATTGAAAGCCGAAAATGTGGATTGGAGGATCAATTTAATCCGAGTTAAGTGATCTGTCAGTGGAGACTTGAGTTCCGTTATTCCCAGAATGTTAATTCATTGTTGGATCTGGTTGACCAGCAGTGGTGCGTTTGAGAAGAAAATACTCCAACACGAGACAGCAGCAGAATGGGTGAAACCCGTCTGCAAAACCGAGGTTCTGTTAAGATGTGCACTCTTGTCTACTTCACAACACAGTGGTCGAAAGGAAATATCTGCGCTTCCAATTTTTGTTTTTCAAAGCACCAGTTAGTTCTCTTCTCCTTTCCTCGCCTGTTCACCGACAGACTTTCATTTTGCTGCGAGCGCACAAAACAACTTTGGCTCAGGGTCCTTGCAATGGTCAGTTCCCTTGTTGATGGGCACCACCTACCAGCAGGTGTATGGTTCTTCTGCGAGGTCAAGCAAGACGTACATTTTCTGCGTGGGACAATCTTGCCATGGAACCGGGTGCATCAGGAAAAAAAGGTGTTTCAAATTTCACTCTTGCGGGATGAGCTTGTCTTCCGTAGGAGACCACTTATCTTTTATTCACAACAGCAACGAAAGGAACCTTTGTGACTGGTTCACTCAGACTTCTCTGGAGTCACATCACAAGGCAGGGCAGGGTCATCTCGGCATGCACAGTTGTCCCTTTTTGTTCAGTGAAGAAACATTTGAATTCAGGGTTCGCACGCCCTAACGTTGAGGATGGACAAGGTGTTGCTAATCGAGCTACTGAGCTGAACAACTGAAACTGAATCTTGCGTCAACTGCGCAACTCTGTTTGAGATATCTCTGTTTGAAAAACGTGCTGTAGATCCTCGTGAAAAGATTCAGAGCAGCTTGTTGCAATCACGTGTTGCTTCTCGCCAACACCTCGCACGACCGCTGATCGGATGACAATGAGAATGGTAATTAATCATCTGCCAAGTCTGGGAGCATTGACAGCTCATACATCATGTCCCCGTCAACGCTCCACACACAAAACGTATGTTCAGACCCTTGATTAGTGAGCCCTACACATCCCCAAGAAAAACGCGTGAAAGCGAGCGGATTCTCGACGTCATTTTCTGGAGAAGCGTTCATTGATCATGGAAGACTCCACTCGCTTCTGCAGTGCACTCTGATTCCGCTCGTGTGTCTTCAACGAATATGCGCAGCACAGAAAGAACTTTACAGAAAACTTTCTTCGGAAGGTATTCTCTCAAGTGAGTTTTTTTCCAAAACCGTTTTAGGCTGCGTTCATACAGAGCCACGTGGATATCAGTGCGTGTTTTGCTGCGTGGATAGTCAAAACGCAAAATGCGTCCTTTCATACAGAGCTCGTTTTTTTTGGTGTGGATACCAGGGTCAACAAGGACATTGTGGTTCACTTTCACTTGTTTTGCTTTGCTTTGCTTGAATTCTCTGTGTTTGCTGGTTGTTTTGTTTATTTGGAGTACAGCAAATCATCGTGAGCAAATGTGGGTCATTCTGAAGCACGAAACTGAAGCTGTTTCATTGGATCTGGCACATTTTGCCAGGAAAACAACTTTCAAAATTCGAAATGGCTTCGTTGGACAAGCTGCCAGCAAAAATGTTTTACAAGAAACACAGCAAACTGATATATGAAGCGATCGAAGCAAGAGGGAATGAAGATGATACAGATGGAGAGTTGGAAGAAAGTCTTGTTGTTGAAGCAGCAAAACCAACTAAACAAGGCACTGCAAAG
>JAAUXT010145817.1_pt1 | contig 20081 bp, 18 predicted proteins | sample 7278171 | NCBI WGS metagenome assembly JAAUXT01 (sample SAMN14350112, study PRJNA611818) | marine sediment metagenome | isolation source: surface marine sediment (1.8m) | place: French Polynesia: Moorea | collected 2018-08 | reverse complement strand
GACTACTCCTGCACTCACTTCTTCAATTCTTTGACATTTTCCTGGTTGTCATGCTTCAGCAAAACATCCATATGATCCTGTAAACTTCGCACACTGATCTCTTTGGTGGATGGTCGTGTTGTACGAATTGCTGCATTTGCATTGGCTGCCACTTCAGGCCATTTGTCAGGGAAACGGTAAGGCTTCAGAGATGCCACTTCTTTCAAGATGGCAAGATCCATATCGGGGTAGAAGTAAATAGGCTGCAAAATTCAAAGAAACATGACACACACACCCCCAATTCAACAAGGCAACCATTACTCCTGCAGTCTTGCAGTATTCTGCAGCACAAATCGAGGACAAAACAATGTCTTTTTTCAAATTCACACCATGTAAAACCCTTTGTTGACTCGTCTGGATGTTCTGAGATCCATAACACCCCTAAATACCAACTTTGACATGTTTTGGCACACATTTGAAACTACCTCACCAACATGGCGACACGCCCCCACGCAACAAGCATTTTTCAAATCCAGATTTCACACCCTTCTGCACATTCAATCTCAGTGATACCTTGTCAAGTTATGTACAAGAACCCCATCTTGATTACCATTGACAAAAAACTCACCATTTCTATCTCAATTCTTCTCAAATCTACCGCGGAAACTGTCAACGTGCTGATCATCTGTTGCACATAAATCAGCGGGATTTCAGCCTCCCACCAGCTCTGTGACGTCACGGAAACATGTGTATTGGCCTGGACGTCGCGCTGGGCGGGGATAAAACCATCCCGCCGGAATGCATCGAAAACTCTCTATTGGCTCCTGGCACCCCTCCCTGCCTCCCTCGCTCCTTCCGTCAGCTTCTCTCTCACAGCGGACTCGCAACCACTCTCCGCGAGACGCTCATTCAACCTCACAGCGCCATTGTACGTACGAGGACTGAAGGACCATCGTTCTTTAGCGTGAGACTGCAAGACATCGACTGAATGGAGCTGCAACCAGACTGCCGTTTTGCGGTGGGGTTGCAGCCCCATTCATTCAGTGTCTCTTTGTAGGTCGAAGCGCAGTTTCTTCTCCCATTCTCGACACTGCGAACAGAGCTCAAGGACTTGCGGACACCGAACAGGAGGAAGACCTCAAAGAGTGGAATCTTGGAAGGAATCTGATACGGACAGATTCACACTGAAGGTGAGTGGTTCAGTGGTTCAGTGTCTGGCCCCGTTCTTTATTTCGTTGCATCTGGTTCGGTGTCCAGGCTCGAAAAGCGCGAAGTGCACTTTTCAATCCACCTGTGTTGTGGAGCTCGAACAAGCTGTTCGAACGTTTTGGTCTGCGCCCAGTCTTGTGCAGTTCACCAAAATATCTCATCGTTCGCAAAGAACCTTGCAATCGCTCAAGGTCACTGATATTTGTCAAACTCAGCAATCGACGCACAAGCAACCAACTCTTTCTGTCACGTGTCCTCTTCCCCTCGACGTGATCAACGTGTGGTGTTCTACGGGAAAAACAACTTGGAATTTTTGCCAGACATCAAACTTGCGCAACATGTGTGTTCTTCAGATGCATTGTGCACTGAACAGTTGACGTGCCAATCTGATGTTATTCTCTCATTGCCAAGTGAATCTCAAAAATCTACACCTGCAGCAACAGATAAGCACGACTGCCTTTGAGCTTTGTTCATCTTGAAAATGAGTGCGACTTGTCACGACTTTCTCGTTGTGAAGAGGCAATTGTTCGCGCAGTGTGTTGAGTAGCAGGGGTAGACTGGGCTGGTGTGAGCGGACAGAAGGGTGTGAACGAAACAAGGTCACTGAAAGAACAGGTCACCAGGGATGATCACCAAAAAGATGTCGGCACAGGCGCCGAGATGCTTGGGCCAACATCACAAGAAACAAGATGCGACATTGTCCGATTGTCACTTCAATGGAATTGACGGACAAACGAAGACCCCACGAAGCATGGGCGAGACAGAGTCACGGGCATGGTGCGAAACTTGCGCGCTATCCAGCAGCCATGCATGCGCACACAGTTGAGGAATGTCTCCAAAGTTATTTCCAGACAGTAAATGCTGGAGTGCGCGCAACGCTGCGGTCGCCTCAGGCGCGATGCGACAGGACGGAGACTTGTGACCTGGAAGGCCGTGCTCCCTCCTCGGGGGCCCGTGGCTCTCCGACACCTTCCCAGCTAATCAACGACGGTGTCACGCAGGACTCACCCTGCTGACTGTCCGGGTCCTTACCGCCGAACAAAGGCTGGAACAAAGGCTTCGATGCGCCTTGTTTGTAGCTGCGCAGAAATTGCAGTGTCACTTGCGCTGCCATGGTGTCGAAGAATCCACTACGAGCCTGGTGCACGGATGGAAGTGTTCCTCACGAGGTTTGGTCAATCAACTCTTGTGTTTGTCTTTTCCTTGGTCCCTTCAAGTTCGGCTGCCAGAGACAATCTTGCTCTTTCAACTTCACTCGAGATCACTGTTTGAAATTCAGGACTCGAGTTTGGGGCGTTTCTCAGCAAAGTCGGGGCTGCGAATCCAGACAGCAGCAGGGAGGTTTTTCACAGAAGACGTCCCCCATTAATCTTCATTCTGCCGTCACAGCAAATTGCCCCCCACCTTTCCGCTCAACCACATGTCAAACCTGTCCTTTATTCCTACGTGACACATGAACTTCAAGCATTGACGCAAGCAATTTTCAGGTGCTTGTGCCCGACGAGAATTGCTGATCCCTTCAACCGAAGTAGGAACTTCAAGCGGATCAAGCATTTCCCGATTGTGGTGTAAAACCATCAAGAACGAGACACAAAGCCAATTTTAAACGTGTTTTATTGGGCTTGTCGTCAGAGTGGTACCCCACAGAACCTGGTCCCTTCAGGTCCCTCGGGTCGAGAGGTCGACACGCCGCGTCTTCACGTGCACAACGACGCAACGCACAACACACAACACACAGCCAGCACACAACAGGGTGGAGAGGTTGCACACCAGACAGCCTTTGCAGACAAAAGGGGAGCGAAGCGCACTTCGGATAGAGCCAAGGGAGGATGTCTGGTCTGGGGAATATACTCGGGTCTGAAAGTCGAGTTGACGTTGGAGTCTTGGTGCGAAGCTTTGGGGCCCGCGGAAGTTTGGAGCAGGGTGTGACAGATGCTGCAAAACTCGGTCAACCTCGGGAGTCAACAAGATGCGTCGTTCATTGGGTCAGGGCTTGTTCATGACCTCCCGAGAACAAAGGACGCAACGCGTGGTCCGATCCATCCATGCAGTGTAAATCCGGCTTTGGGCGACTGAGAGCCACCTTTGTTGCTGTGTGTGTCTGATTGCAGCCTTTTGCGGGTTTCCGTGCCTAATCACCACCGGGTCCTCCCTGAATTCAGAGCTCGACGACAGGATGTTTGCGTGGAGAATCAAAGCCTGCGCACCGGAGAGGCAATCGGGGTCTCCCGCTGATGCAGTAATTGGGGCTCGGCCCGTTCGCTGAACCCTCGTGCGGGGCGCGAGACCTGTGTTTGTCATGATGCGGAGCTTTTGTCAGGACTCAGCGGAGAAGCGCATTCCACAGGCTCTTCACGTTTTTGTTCACCACACAGACGATCTCAACTGTACACAGAGAAAATACTGAGGCCAGGCATTTGACTTGCTGGTGGATGTACGAGAACAAAATTGCAAGGTTTCTTTGCAAAGTTCGGTTGATTGTTTGTTCGGCCACGTTCGGTACAACAAAGCCAAGTCCTAGTTCGGAATGTTACTGTTTTGACACAGAACCTTCAGCCCAATATGATGGAAGCATCAAATATCTGGCACAGAACGGCTCTCACTGGGATCGTTCCGCTCAATAGATGAGTAGTTTCCAGGTGGATATGGACACCGCAGAGCGTCGAGTTGGGCCAGTGGGTGCAGGGGCCGCAACCGTGAACCGTGAAGAACAAAAGTTCCTGCCCTGACCCTTGCGTTTCAAGCGATGAGCTTGTTGTTAGGCCTTCCCTCTTGGTTTAGCCTTGTGCATGGTGGTTCCAACAATCACCTGGCAGTTTGGCTGCTCTTCATGTGCGTTCTCGTATATTTCCAGCTTCGGAACTGCACACAGTCTGCTCGTTGGGACAGTCAGTGGTCATGTTTGGAATAATTTTCCGCTGGTGGACGTCCATCTGGCTTCACTTCTTCTGATCTGGTACGCGTCACAGTCCTTGCGCACGTGATGATACTCTGAAAGGTTGTTGCGTGAATCAGTTAGTGTCTGTCTGCCTTTTTGCTCCAGCTATTTTGATGCTGTCAGGCAGGAAATCCAGTGTGCGTTCAGATGCGCAGTTGCAGCCTCACGGCCGCGCGAGTTCAGCGTGTCTACTGAGGGCAATTAGCGGTGCGGGTCCGCGGCGGACCTCCGTGTTGCGGGCTGCAGGAGTCCGAGCAGGTCTGCGATGATACAGTGCCGGTGGCATGAAACGACGGGGCAGGGCTGAACCTGAAACTATCAGACACCTGTGTCTCCAGGTTTCAGGTCCAACCCGAAATGGCCAGGTACCTCTGAAAATGTCAATCAAAGCCTCAAAGAGCCGTGACCAGGCACCTGTGTATTCTGGTTTGGAGTGTCTGGTCATTCACTACACCGGGTCCAATGGCTTGTTCACAACGGGTGCGTCTTGGGTTGTTGCATTCGTCTCCAAGTGTGGGTCCTGCTTTGCGAAAGTTTCAAAATCCCGATACATCACATTCTGGCTGTTCTTGCTGGGTCTAACAATGGAATCCTTGCTCGGGTGCAAAACGTACAGCGCATCCAGAGTGAATTCGACGGGAAGAACCGGGCGAATATGATGAAACAGAGGCGCGTTTCAAAGCGAGCAGGCGCGGCCTAAAATGAAGCCAATTGTAAGGTAACGTGTTCAAAAGACTGCATGCAGTGCTCGCTCCCAAGGAATTCGCACTGGTTCTCTCCGGTCGATTCCAGACTCCAGAGACAGAGACTCTGTTCGACCCTGCAAAATGAGAGACTCCTTGTGAAAACAAGGACCCAGGGACTCCCTGGTGGATCCAGGTCCCTGGTCAGTCCAGGGTCCAGAATCTCCTTGGTCTGGATCCAAGGTCTCCTTGCTTGATCCATGGTCCAGGTGCCTGGTTGATCCAGGGTTCAGGGTGTTGATCCAGGGTTGAGACACTCTCAGGATGGATCACAGGGTGTGGAAGCTGACCGTCCAAATTCTGTCACTGGGGATTGTCTGTTGTCGCCCCAAAGAATCCAGGGGACTTTCCGGCCAGATCCAGGCACAAAGGTCGTTGGTTCCAACGCTCCATCCATTGATGAAGGCTTTTGGTCAGAGGACGAGAAAGGACCCTGAAGTGTCCGAACCGCATGATGTTCATGGCCAGCTCTGTACGAGTTTCTGGTCCATCCAGGGAGAGAAAACACGACATGGTTTATTGCATTAGCCTGCGCCGGTGGTGGCAGGATCGTACTGCAATGGTGCTTTGCTGTGGCCATGTGACACAAAAGTTAGCATCAAGCATACCACCTGAACCACTGAATGCGGTGAGAAGGTTTCAGCGCAAAGAAGCCTCTCCGTTTGTGCGTTTGACCCCTGGGTGACGTGAACCCAATGTGCAATTCGGCTCACCTCCCTGTGAAACCTCGTGAACTCGGTTCGTAACACCTCGTTTTGGGCATGAAAACTTCGTGAGCGCTTCCGTATGCGTGGTGTGCGCAGTGTTTGTCGTTTTGAGCGTGTATCCGTCCAGTGCGTACGCTCGTATTTCCAGCAGTTTCAGAACGTACGGAAAGGGACGTTTTGAGCGTGTGCAGAGTCCATGGGCAGCTGACTGATGCCTCATCCCGCAGAAGGAGATGCGATGACGGCTCCGTGCGGAGGGTCCGAGGCGCTGATGACGTCCGACACGCGACGTCCCGACGGCCAGGGGCCGCCCGCCGTTGCCGCGGGTCGCGATCCGGGCGGCGATCGAGCTTCCGCGAGGCCACGTTCACACTGCCTGTTTTCGGGGCCGGTGGGTCGGTCACTAAAATTTTCAGCCTCGTGCCCGGTGGACCTGAGTAAACCAGGCTTTTTTTCGCTTTTGTATCTTTCCACAAAGGATGCGTCAAACAGGACCATTGACTATTCACTCGACGCTGTTTTGACGCTTACAAACGAAAGATGATCAAAGCAACATTTGAAGTTCACATTCCCCACTGCTCCGTGGTGAGCTGGAAAATAATTATGGGCGACACTATTTCTCCCGACCGATGAGATGACTCTCCCACATTGTTCGCCAACGGAATTCTCCGCAGACGAGCGCTCGTCTCCTGGACTCGTGTTACTTCGTCTGTGATGAGCACATGAAATTGTCTCGCGCCGGGTTCGTTCACATTTTATGCGCCACTTCGCGCGGCAGCACCAATTTGCTCGGACAAGGACGAAACGTGAATCCGGCACTGAATGGGAGAATTGGCGAGATTCTCCTTGCATTGGTCGCTTCGTGTTTGTTTGTTCGATCCCCACTTCGCGAGACAATCGCATCTGTGTGTTTGAGTTCCAGTCCAGTATTTCTGGTCCCGACGGAACCGGACGTTGAGACGATGCGCGAAGTTTTGTACTGCTGGTGCGCATGGGTGTGTGTCCGTGCGTGTGTGTGTGTGTGTGTGTGTGTGTGTGTGTTTGTGTGTGTGTGTGAGTGTGGCTGTGTGCATGTGTGTCCGTGTGTGCACAACACAGTGCTTTCAATGAGCAATGATATTTTCACTCACATTGAGAGGCAACTTAGTGCTTCTCACCTCCCACCAACAGTTGAGTGTACGTTCGTGAAATCAGAAAAGAGACAGGAGATAGAGCCGTGGACAGTGCTTATCTGTGCGTTACTCTTGAGTGCAAAAAATCAGTGAATGCAGGTGAGGCCACGTGACTGAGGCGTCGTGCACGGAACAACCCATTGAGGCCTGATTTCTCGCGTCTGCGGTTTCGCCTCCCTCCAATTCGTTGGCCTTGCTAAGGCATCTCAAATTGACACGTCAACTCAACAGGTTTGTTTTGTTGTCGTATGAAAGCTTGTGGTGCAGCTGTGGGACAAACCATGCTTGTTTGCCATTGTTTGCTCGCACGTTCTTTTCTGGTTGTTTTTCTCGACCAGGTTGCTCCTCATGAACATGGAGACAGACGTTATTGGACGGGACAGCTGCATCCATAATGCCCGCTCTCCCGTGACGTGTCCATTTTTCAGGGTGACAAGGATCGTTGACCGTTACTCAACTCAGCGGCAGATGTCTTTGTCAATGGACCTCAAGAAGTTCAGCCTGCTTCACCACGGAAGCGCCGTGCGTTTCGTTGTTGCTCAAGTCAAAGCAGCATTTGTTGCCTGGGTCCACAAAGGCAGAGCGCTCCTCTGATACTGATCCTGGACGAGGATCTGCAGTGTATCTTTGTAAAAATTGGCTCAACAAATTGGCCTTGTGTCAGTCATATTCGGATGGTGTAGAGCAACAGACCTCTTGGAACTGCACATGTCGGTTCACAAACACTGCAGGCAGCCTGAGGCTAAATCAACGTTGGATGTTCACTCGCCACCCAACCGTGAAATTGTTCTGAAAGACTCAGCTCTGATTTATGAAGTCATTTGTGGGAGGATTATTTTTCGGCGAAGCCATCTCAATCACACAATTCATCATCTGCTCGCGCTGTGAAAAACTATGGATGACGTCTCGAGCCGTTGTGGGGACAAACAACTCCACCGGGTCTGGGAACTTCCGTCTGGAACCCGAGCTTTCTGGTGTTCACAGGGCCCAGGGTGGCTGACTTCCCAGAGTACCTGAGGTGCTGACTTTGACAGAACTAAGAGCGTAAGTGCCCAGGAAATCTGGGGTATTTGAAGTGCTCAGGGCACCTCAGTGTTCATGGTTTAAAGACTGCCCGCAGTGCACGTCTGTGCGCCCGGGGCTCAGATGGAGCCTGACATGCCGCTGTCAGTCTGTTTCCAAACTTTTCGGGTGGAGGAAGCAGACAATGCTGACATTTTCATTTCTTCTTTGAATGAGCGTTGAGGCCCGCCGATCTGTTCGGGGAACAAAAACCTGATCAAGATTGCTCTTTGCTAATAAGCATCCCTTTTGCTTCCATCGAATCCCCGAGTCCCGACTGAAAAGTCAGCGGATCGGATGTTGGTCTCGCGGAGACTCCCATCATGTTTTCTGACGGCTTTTCTTGTCTCCATTTCCCAAGTGGTGACGTTTCTCACAGGAGACAAACCGTCTGGAATCTGAGCTCCTTGCTGCTGCGACACGAGGAAATTGAAGGCGAGACGTGCGAGAAACTATCGAGAAAGCTTCGCCAGAGGCTGAACAGTTCCATCATCGCAAAATCTGGTTCACCCTGGATACGTTTTGCACTTTCACGTCGTGGCTTCAAAGAGCCACCGAGTCCACGAAGGAGAGAGAACGGCGAATGGGCTCGTGCGTGTGTCACACAGACACACACAACCCAGACATGTACAACCCAGACAGACAGATACACACTGCACACACAAACGTTGGTCATGAGAACTCCAAAACCCCATGCCAGAGGCTGGTCCGACTTGCCCAGGGTTCGCTGAACCTGTGAGTCGTGCGGGGTAGCTTCATTCACACCTCGCAACCACCAATCAGCGCATTGCTCTTTTTCGGTCACTTTTGGTCCTGGGACAAGCAGTTGGACACAGCTCGTCACGACTGCCACTGTGTGTCCGGCCGAACTCCTCGGGTTTACTCAGGCAGTGACAAACGCAATAACATCTTGATAGTTTGCAGAGCGATTGCCCAAGGAGGAACAGATGTTGTGCTTGGTTTCGTCTCCCGGCCTAATTCCTTCCTCCCGCCGCTCACAGTGCAAACAGCGAATCGTTCTTGTTGCTGAAACCTCGAGACAGATCCGTGCTGTTTGCAGAGACAATGCGAAGAAATGTGGGGACCAGAATCAGACAGCCTTTGAAAACACCAAATGAGCTGGGAATGCAAAGGACATATGCACTTTGGTACATCTTCGGGGGCTCCTTTGGTTGTACTCTTCGCAGGTTGCCAATGCCAAACAAACGCAAACATGCCAGTGATCCGTTGAAGGCGTGATGGTAGAGATTGGGTTCCTGCAGAAGTAATCACATGCATTTTGAACAACGCACCAGAGGATCTCAATGATTTTCTGAATCTAATGCAAAAACTGCGGGTCTGTTTCCACAGAACCCTTGCACGGAAGTTATTCAAGCAGTATTTGCCAGCACGAGTGCCTCTCCCTCGGTCGGGATCGGTGCCGAGTCTGCGCCAGATTGCATTTCGCTGAGTGCTCAGGCGCGGGGGCCTCCAGACCCCGACAGATAGAGACAGCGCAGGTGGAGAGATGTTCTTATGAGCTGGTATTGTGACGGCGTCCTCAGCTGCGTCGTCCCAGCAGGACCGTCCCAGCCGCGCTATCACCACACGCAACGCCGTCCCAAAATCGTGGTTCCCGGAATGCCGTCCTCTTAACCGGGTCCTCACAGCGTCATCCTTGCAGACATGGACAGAATTAATATCTTCGGGTACGTGGGTTTATGATTGAACAGTCCCACTGCGACCGGGAATCACTTGAGTCACTTTTGTACCGCGGAAGGCTTGACCACCTCGACTTGTGCCACTCCAGAAACGTTCGGAAAAACAAGCTTGTGAGAATGGCGCTGCAAGGACGCTGCCAAGGACGATATTTGCAGCCCGACTGCAGAGAAAAGGCTGAAGGAGATTTCACGGTCGTGCAGAACAAATTGAGAGTGGCAGGAGCACCCTTGTGTGTCAAATGTGAAGGGCCGTACTCTGGGCAGGGTCCATGCACCTCCACTTCTGCCTCGAACACCCACGGGCTCAGACCAACACATTGTGGAAAATTGTTTTTCATTGTACACTGCATGTGTGATCTATTGTGTGGGGGGCGGGGGTGTTTGCTAGGATGGCTGACTGAGTGTGTACGTGCGTGTCCTCCAGTGAATCGACAGTAAATCCCGAACTTCCTCGCAATTCAGTTCCCGATTAAATTAACTCTGCGCCACCATGAACAACATCGCTTGAACCTCCGTGAACAACATCGCTTGAAAACACCTTTTTTCCATTCGACCCAGGACAGGGGCGTATTCGATTGCACCGCAAATTTTGGGTTGAGTTTGCACCCACCCGAAACTGACTGAACCATCAAATTTGCGCCGCGCGATTTCGCGCGTCACGCTTCACAGCCTCTGCCCCGGAAGGCCCTCGTCATGTTTGTCGCTGCGCTCACAGGGACACAACGCGTGACACCTGACGTGAAACACAGCCGCCCAAATTTGCGATTGTTTGCGGTGCAATCGAATTACGCCCCAGGCTTCTTCCAGCTGATCAAAACATTGGTCAGAGGAATTTTCATGTGTGGTCAGAGGAATTTTCATGTGTGAGTTTTCCCTTGTCCCCTTTCGTTGTGTTCTCACGCCTGATTCTGTTTCTTCGCGTGACGCACGGACGTGGACTTCGTTCCCCCAGCTAAACTGAACCCTCTTGCCGCATTCGGAGTCCGAGTTTCCATGAGAACAACGCACCACCAGGTCAACTCTGAGCCCAGCGATCGCTCAGCATGTTCATGATGTTGCATCAGTCGCGCGATTCGCCGCGATGTTCGCGACACGCTTCGCTGCGCCCGCCTCAACATGTCTACGCGTTTCCGCTGCATGTCGCGTGTCTGGGAGCCGCGCGATTTTGCGCGTCACGCTTCACAGCCTCTGCCCCGGAAGTCCCTCGTCATGTTTATCGCTGCGCTCATTGAATTGCACAGGGACACAACGCGTGACACCTGACGTGAAACAAACACAGCCGCCCAGTTGTTTTCACAGGGGAGCATTATTGCGGGTAATGTCAGCTTTGTAACGCTGCGGTCCCTGCGAGTCCCGCGGCTCAAGGACAGGGCCGGACCAAATCCTCTCAATTGGTGTTTGAAGCGGCTGCTTGAGCCTCTTCTGACGCGGAGTCACATCCACTTGACACAAAAAGGTACATTCATTCAGTTGCAATGGGTTACAAAAAAGAAATTGCACGAAACGAGGAGACTTCGTGCCTCTCAGTTTCTTTCACTTGTTTCCGCTGAGAAAGTGTCTGGCGTACAAGGCTTCTCAGGCTTGTTGAACGGGATGAGTTTGGGAGAATGGCACACACAGGACCCCGAAGCTGGCAACTCACGCACGAGCTTTTACCTTGGGGGTGAAGCATCCAAGAGTTGGGAGCTCAGTTTCTGGACTTCTAGTCCAGTCGGACCAAGTGACTGTGACGAACAACGAAAATCTAAAACAGCTCGAGCAGGTGTTTGTGGTGTGTGTGTGTGTGTGTGTGTGTGTTGGTGCACATCTGTCTGTGCGTGTGTGGAAGCGCAATACTGAAGAAATATTGCCTCTCTTGCTGAATTGTCAGCTGAGTTGTGAAAATGGCCTTTTTCACCAAGCCAGATAGATAAACTCAATCCACTTTGAAGAAAATGAGCTTCAAGATTTCAACGGAATTGGGTGAATTTGTACTCTGCTCACGTCGGCTGGAAGCCTTGTGAAACAGAAGCCTCGGAGCGAGCTGCGTTTCGTGAGTCTCCTGATGATGCCAGTCAGGATAAATTCAAATCAAATTCACTTCTTCAATGAGCAGGCGTGGTTCACACTGGAAGGGTCGTGCGTTGAGTTCCTGTGTTGACCTGATGTCCCTTAAACTGCACAGAAATGCGACAAAAAGCCAACCCCAACGCGTAACATTTTCGTCACAGAAAGCAACGAAAACAAGAACCTCCGTGGAAGTTTGGGGTTGTCCTCATCACGGTTCCGCCCCTTCACTAAATTGAGCAACCGGAACCACAACCTCCCCGGAGATTCGTGTTCACTCGACGTATTGGCGTTGTTTCCCGAGCCGAGGTGGCGAAACCACGAGAACATCCATCTGTCTCCCCGCCCGCGCTGCTCCAAGGACAGTGCGACAGACACAGCGCAAAATGTAATGCGGATGGGGCTGTATCAAATTTGGCGCGAGATCCGGGATTGCCACCAATTCATTAGTGTCTTCCTTCCACCATGTCTTCATTTACATCCTGCATGCGTTGGGATACGAGCCTATCACTTTCCAAAACGACTCTCTGCCAAGCATTTAACGCGTATTCTGTGTTGGTTGTGCCTTGATCAAACGCCTGGTCTAGTGGAACCTTGGTCAGTCTTTTGGTCGGCGTCTGGGTCAGTCTCTTGATTTATGTCAGTCGGACGGCCTCATAACAAGTTGGAAAAGTTGACTTCACATTTTCCCTGGTCAATCAAATTCTTTGAGCCCAAGAAAATGATCCGGACAAGGTCCTGATGTCTTCAGCTGGTGCCCACCTGCTTGTGGTGTGTGTGTGTGTGTGTGTGTGTGTGTGTGTGTGTGTGTGTGTGTGTGTCTGGTGTGTGTGTGCCCCTGAGCAGTGCGACAGAACGTGCGGATGTTTTGCAAAAACGCAAGAATATCACTTCACAGTGAGGCAAGTCTGACATCTGGCTCCGTTTTGAGTTGCACCCTGCGCAGTTAGGAGTCTTGCCACTTGGTGCTGTGCTCCAAGGCTCAATTCAGGATCAATTGATTGGACATTTACAGTTGTCGAGTGGGATCCTTCTGAGACTGCTTTTCACAACGCCTCCCAACGAGTGTTTGTGAGCGGCCGCAGACAGTGAGAGGGGGCGAGACAGCTTCACAACAGAACTGCTCCACGGTGAGAAAACTTCCCATCAGAAGCAGAAGTTCGGATACGACGTTGCGCTCCATCCACCAGCTCACAGCACACCCCGTCCACCCCAGCCGCCCAATCCCAATTTTGAATCGGCGGGTCACAAGCTCGTACTGCACTTGTGGCGGTGGCCCCTTTGGACGACTGTGGCATGTGGCAAGACGACGCATCTGGTGCGGCCCAGAGTTGCGCCACGCCTCAGCCGCCAGGTGCGGATTATTCCGCCCCGCCGCGCGCCGCGCCGCCAATTAACAGTTCGTCATAATTTACATTAATTGGGTGAGACGGGGCGCCGCAGACGTTTGGAGGCGCCTCATGATTAGCGGAATCTTGCGCAGCCGCCTGTTTCACACGGGATGCATCATGTTTGCGTCTCCCAAAGACTCACAGATTTGTTTCACGTATTTTCGTTTGTCACGAGCTGTCGAGGGCTCACTCATTTTGTGGACCTGTCTTCAGTTGGAATCTCGGTCCGAGCTCGTGAAGACAGGTACCAAAAGAATTTGATCGACAACACTGATCAATTCAAAGCAAAGGTTTGTTTCATGAATTTCATTCAACCTCTCAAATCTTTGAATTGGTTGTCACCAGTTGCCAAGTCCTTGGAGGTTAGTCCTTTTGCTTGATGTCTGCGCGTTCCTCTCATCAGATCCAAAGGTTCAGGCCTTGCTGACCACCACCCCTTCCCAAAAAAATGTTCACCGTTCACAAGCACAAACGAATTCAAGTGGACTCTGTGGATCTGCTCTTTGCTTCAAGTTTTCAAAGTCGGAGTCTCCGCAAGCAAGGTCGCGTGTCAGTCATGGTCGGGTGGGGGCAACCTTGATCCCATATCCACTTCATGTCAGGATCTGCTTTTTCCGTCAGTTATTCCAGCGTGTTTTGCTGAATGACCACGTTGACCTTTTTGTTCAGGAAGTGTTCTGCGCTCTGCTGGCAAATTGTATTCCTGCAAATCCGTCCTGTGACTATAACCGTGACCGTGAGGCCCATTTCACACCGGATGCGTCCACGTGGCGCGCCTGCGTGCACAGCCATGGTGGTTTGCCTTGAAGCTTGTCCATCGAGATTTGTGGCGACGCAGGGCTCATGGCGAGAACACGCACGTCGCATCCAGTGTGAATCAAGAAGAAATGAATAAATTATTTCGCAGCACAAAAAACGAAACAGCGAGAAAAGTTCGTTCGGTTCAACCACAAAGATCTCAAACGAACACAGAATTGAGGTCGAGAAGGGGGGGGAACTTTGGGGCCGAACTTGCAAAACTTAAAAAAAAGTGTTCTTGTGCGCTTGTTTGTTTGCTTGCTTGTTTGAGGGTTCCTTTTTCGTGGGGCAGACCCCACGTTCTGGCCTGTTCCATGCTGTTTTTTTGTGCGATCAGACTTCAGCTGAACACGCAACTCACAAACTCATCAACAAATCCGTGACGGTGAAACAACACCATTCATCCCACGAAAATTATACGCTGTTTTCAATGGCAGCTTCACAACGCCTGCACAACACGAACTATTTTCATTTCCTTGAACGTGTACATCTCTGAATTGGAAAATTTGCCACAAAGGACGATGATGAGTGAATTGAGTTTCGCTTGTATTGCAGAATTCCCTGCGGATTAGACCGGAGTGACCCTGGAGAGATGGCGACGTGGAACGTGCGACGTCAACACGTCTTTCTGCTCTACGCTGCGGTGAGTATCGTTTTGACTTCAGTGGCACCGGACGCGTTTGGCGTCGCGTTCCTGACAAACCCATCTGACAGCCCCCTGACCTTAAGATTTAGAACGTGACGCACTCAGTGGGGAGGTTTTGCTGTACCTTCACCGTGCAATGTCGAGACGAATAAAACATCAATCTGCTGACACACTGGACGTTGCAGCTGCGAAGAACTCCAACCCCACGGACACAATGCGCGATGCGTGATCATTGATGCGTGCAGCGCAGGAACAAGCAGGACCAGACGGAAATGCAGAACCTCCCGTTGCGATCGTTCCGGTCTTGTCCATTTCGTGGAAGAGGCAGATCGCGGCCCAAGACACTGAACTTTTCCGAAAAATCGGAAGAACCTGCAAAACATGGCCACCATGGCTGAATCAAAGCACAATTCTGCGTGCCAAGGTCTGCACAAACTTTTGAGCCGTTGTGTCCTGCAAGAAGCAGGCTTTTTGAGGCAATTGCGCCTGAAAAGCGAGACTTTCGGTGTGGACAGCGCAATGTTCAAAGTTGTTGTTCCACCTTCTCAATCACGTCAACAACACAATTATTCTCCCTGGAATAACAAGGCTGTTTCGAAGTGAGCATTTCCCCAGTTAATTGTCCAGAACGTGTTTTGAAAGAGTGACAACGCTCACGAATCAGACCAAATCATTCGTCCAACAACAGTCACAATAATTTGGTGCTCCTGGAAGTCCCCCAAATATTTCTTGAGGGCTTAGCTCGAGCGGTATGAAAATATCTTCACCTCCGGTCAACTGCAGTGCAGCAGAAAACGCATCCAGCGTGAACACGGATTTGTAAATGTTGTTCACAACAGGGAGATTCGTCTCATTAGCCGATTCCACCGGCGAGTTCACCAATCACAGCTCGTTTCACGGTGTCGCGGTTGAGTGTGTGCAGAGTTGGCGCGCATCCCTATAAAGTATCCCGCGACTTTTTGTTTGTCAGAGACGCATTTCCTTCCAACGAAGAAAACTTTCGTAGTTGCCTTGGACCCTGCGACAACCATGAACAGCATTTTTCAGGTATGGTAGTTCTGCTCAAATTTTCAGCGTCAAGAATGGCAACTGGAATTGCTTTGGTGTGAAGCAAGCCTCGAAGACGTGTGCTTCGTCAGCGAAGTGATGCACTGTGGTGCGTCTACGAGTTTTGTCGAAGTTTCACCCGTCCAGGTCCCGCCACTTGCTGCGAAAAGGGACACTGACTGGATACACCGTGAAATTGGGCTGAGGAAGGCTTTTGCCATGTGATTAGCCCAAGGTCCGGGTTCGAACCTGATCAGGGGTTTGCATGCAGTCTCTTGGGCGAATCTCTGAAAGTTGTTTTCACATTGGGTCAGCAGCAACACAGCTGTGGATTGTCCAACCAATGTTTGCTGAATCTGCAGTCAATACTAGGCCCAATGCGAACACCACTTGACACTGGCTGGCTTCGGATCTCAGAAAGTAATTTCAACACAGGTAGGTAGTGGGCTCCAGGACTCGTTCGCCAGTGCACATGTACGTTACGTTTGTCTCCAGTGCACTGCGTTGGACCATTGTGCATTCAGCTCGGCGACGACGTTTGTCGTGTCATTTGGAAAAAAGTTCAGGACACATTGAACCGTTGCTTTTCGGGGTTTCATTTTCTCGGTGTAGACTCTCATTGCATTTCAACCTGCCCCACGCAGATGGCTGCAGAACCCGAAACCTCTTTGTCCACTCAACCTCGGGCAGGTTCAGATTGGATGCGTTTTGTGTTGAGTCAACGCGCTCGTACGAGTCTCTTGCGACGCTCTGCACAGGCGAGCATGTGTGCGACGCTTGTTGCTTTCAGTGTGAAACGTACCAAAGTATTCAATAGCATTCTCTTCGTGACTGAAAAAACAATGTTCACAAGACTCTCCAATTGCGTGGGTCAAAATGTCGTGAGTTTCGAAAGGACATGTTTCCTCCATTTCGATCTTGTGAACAGCTTGCGAGAAAATTGCCATCTTTCGCTGCTACGTTGTTGAGAATTGTCTCGTGGATCTGTAAATGGTCGGTCTGAACGCTCAGGGGCGGCCTTCAGAATTTGGCTGGTTCAAATGCGACTCAAACGCAAGACGCCCGTCGTGGGAAGCGCGACCATTGGAGTTTTGTTATTTTCAAAAAACAAAAGCGAAGCCTCATAAATTTTGACAGATGTGCAGAAAAACATTTTTTCAATAACAGAAAATATGTTTTGCTCCAAAATGTTCAACGCCACAAAAACATCCAAATTGTTTGGAAAGTGGTAAGGTCCCACTCGGGGTTCCACAAAGTGCGTTGCCTCAACACCGAGCGCTAGGGTCTAGGCTCTCTGTTCATCCTTGAAGAGTTGTGAAAGAAAAAAAAAGATCATTGATGAAATAATCCGAAGAATTGGGCTGTTCTCACGCAGCGTCACGTTGCCTTGTCCCAGCTCTGCGCCAGAAACAGGCTCCTCGCAAATGAACTTGTTTTTCACTTTTTCTTTTGCAAATGAAAACAAAACGTTGCGTGACCAGCTGAAAAGAATTATTGCTGAGGGATGAGGCCTGTTTCATGCCTGGAGGTTTGTGCAAAGAAAGAAGATTAAAATGAGCAGCATTCGAGCAGGCTCCTTGCGTGACACATCCAGTGTGAGTCGGGCCTGAGACTAAGCTGGAGATTCGTGGATGCAGCTTCTTTGAAATTATGACAATTGCGCAGAATAGCTTCACAAGGCACCCAACAAATGCTTTTCCTCGTTTTTGTCTCGGTGGGAGGCACTAAACTTTTCTGTCTCAAAATTTAAATTCTGTGCAGTGTTCTGGATGGTTGCAAATTTCCCCCGATTGTTCGCCTTTGTTCCGTTCAAGAATTTCAGGTCTGTTCACGTTGATATTGTTAAGGATATTTGAAAACAAAAGGACACTCAGGTACCATTGTTCTTCTCTTGTGAGTGTTGCCTGAAGGTTAGCGGAGGCTGGACCAGAGTTTCCCCAGAGACGTCTGAGTGGGTCTCTTTGCACCATTGCTTCAGTTGATCTCTCTCTCTCTCTCTCTCTCTCTATCTATCTTTCTTTCTCTCTCTCTCTCTCTCTCTCTCTCTCTCTCTCTCTCTCGCTCCCTCTGTCTCCACCAGGTCCTCACTTTGTGAGCTCGATGTGCCCAAACGCTCCAACTTTCACGGCCGTTCGTAGTTGTGCGTGCACATGGTTTCAGCGCGCCACCCTGGTGTGTGACAAGAGAGTGGACTCTGCGTGCTGATCCTCACAAACCACCCCATTGTGTGCGGGACATGTGATGCGACGCAGTGTGTCTTGAGCTGCACTTGCAGGGACGCAACGCCGCGAACATGATGGTTTCAGTGTGAAAACAGACTTCGGCACTGGCGACTGGAGTGGGTGCCGTCCGTCTCCGCTGCTCGCGCCAGGTTGTGGACGTCCCGGGGCGCCGGGGGACTCCAGCAACGAGAAATGTGATCTATGTTGTAATTACATCGAGTTCACGGGGTCAGGTTTCCAATTTAGTCTCCCCGACTTCCTGCAAGGGAGGTATGGCCCTCGCCAGGACGACTGCACACTGGATGCGTCGTGCGTTGCGTTGCTTGTGAGCCGAACGTCGATGAGTGACGACACACAAAACAGGATTGACTTGAATGGAGACACACGGTGTGGCGCACCCAGTGTGAACCGGACAAAACAAGTGGCACTTGGGCCGGTTTTCCTTCCCCTGCGGTCCTAAAATTGTCTCCACGCAAGAGGTTCCACTCCTTAAAATAGAATCATTCGCCCATCTGGAAGTGAAATGGATTTGATGGCTCGATTTGCGGGGTTAAGGAGAGAGTCCAGGAATCCATGTTTGTCATTCACTTACAATGCGCCCAGAGCCGAACCCAGAGGACAGTGCGTTATTGGTCCCTTCATTTCTTTTCCGCATTTGAATGGGATGCGCTGTGGCTGAAAGTGTTCCCTGTCTTGGCCATGAAACACTGGTTAAATCAGCACCAAGATGAAAGTCTGCGACAGCAAAGACCACACGTGGCACACAGGCTTGGAAAGAGAACAAACAAAGCGTAACATTCCCGTGTAACCTGCGTATCATTCTCAGGATTCTGGACTACGTGTTTCCATTGGTGTTTTTCCATCAGAGAACCACGTGCTGCACGACGATAATCACCAACGGCGCCCCAGCTCCCAAGATAGGAGGCTCCTGCCCAGTCTTCACTGGGGTCTGACCCTTCCTGGCACAAAAGCTGACTTTCAAATCCAACAAGACGACTATTCAGAGCAAAGTTCCTGGATGTTCCTTTGCAGCAGGAGGCTCAGATGTGGACGACACAGCCACTCGACAGACAAACGCCAACTGGTTTTCACCGGTTTCTTCCGATCTACCCTTGAGAAAGTTCTCCCTGATTCCGACGTCATCTGTGAAGGTGCGCCTGCTGGGCATTACAACCAGCGGCTCAGGAACAGGTTTTTGATGTGGTTTTTGTTTGAGTCTGCTTTGGTCTGTCGCCTTTGTCTGGCCATTTTATGCAGCCTTTTCCTTTTCCCGAGTCTCAGAAGGTTTGTGGGGAAGACGAGAAAAGGGCAGAAGCTTGCATACAGAAACAAAACAGACGTTGTGTGACGTTGTCCTGAAAAGTCAGAAAGACAAGCTGCTGTGGCCTCAGAGTGAACTTGAAGTATTTCTGGGGTTTTTGTGCAAGAAATTGTTTCAAGCATTCAAAGAAAAAATCCTCTTTTGTCACTCATATTGGGGTGCCATTCCCGTTCAGCACGCCTGTTTTTCTGTCTTGCGGTGCAGTTCGAGATGAAACGAGCCTCGCAGCTCGCGGGGATTGAGCAAGAACCGAAGCGGATAATCGAACAAGTCCCGCCAACTCTGGGCGAGAGTCATTCTGTGAACGAAGGTCCATCGAAATGGAAAAGCTCGCTTTGACTCGCATGTGAATTGGGCAAACACAGACGGAAATATCAGGCATTTGCATAAGGTGCCTTTGTTTGAGACGCTTGGCAACAATCCGATGTTGGGGAAGAGGGAGAAAAACAATGGGCGAACTCCTTTGAGAAACGACGCCTCCGATGCGTCAATGATAAAGTGCCACTTTGCAGTCTGGAAACGTCCCCCTTCTTACTAAAATGTGTTTGTGCCTTCTCCTTGGGATTGTGGCAGTGAAGCAAATCCGTAGAACCGTTCTCTCAAAACAAAACCGCAAAAAAAATTTTCGTGTTCGGTGAGTGAGGGTGAAGACAATTTTTCAGATGGGCTGCCCCTTGACCCTCTGGATCTACCTGCCTCTTTCTGTGGAGCCGAGACACGCCAAAGGAAAGGTTTCCAACTTCTGAGAGTTGGCCAACATGGAAAGACCCCACGACAAAGAACCTTCATCAGTGTACATTGGAAACGGTATCCTTTCACAGAAGGTTCAGCACACACGAATAGGCACCTTTGTTGTGGGCGTGGGTTGTACGCTCTGCTAGGAATAGATCTGCGCTCCTTTTGTGTCACCGAATGCGGCCTCATTGGCTTCCGTGAAGCCGGGTCATTGAACGACTTTGATGTGTTTAGATTGTTCTAATCTTCACCAACTGTTGAATGAAGACTAACTCGTGTTCCCAGTTGACTCTTGTTGTCTTTATTGCTGGCTGGTGATGAACTGACAAGCCTGTCACAAATCCTGGTTTATATACCCAAATTGG
>JAAUXT010129143.1_pt1 | contig 20083 bp, 21 predicted proteins | sample 7278171 | NCBI WGS metagenome assembly JAAUXT01 (sample SAMN14350112, study PRJNA611818) | marine sediment metagenome | isolation source: surface marine sediment (1.8m) | place: French Polynesia: Moorea | collected 2018-08 | reverse complement strand
TTTCGTGGTTCCAGCTTGAATGAGTGAGGCACCAAAAACTCAATGAAAACAATGGATGCAATACTGACCTTGGTACTCATCTCGGTGTTTTGACACAGTCGTGAGGCATTTGTTAAAACAACGTTCCCCATCTCATCGTGCGTGGCTTGGCTATTTTATGGGCACAATGATGCTTGAGAATGCGGACACAAACACCATGCTTTGTGCATTCTCGCACTCACACACCGACACGCACTGTCATGGTACTGCTGCACCGCCACCGTGTCTGTCGTTGTGCAACGAGAAGTTTGGTCAACGACTCAACCGAAAAGGCGATTTGCAGATTTCGTGAGACACCCCCATATGCAAATTGTACGACAAATTATGCAAATGTGAATGGTTCTCTTCACAGTTATTCGGTGGATCTGCGAGAGATAGGTTTTTGGCTCCATAAAACCTGGCAGATTCATAGAACCAGGGTGCACAGTCATATTGTGAAACATGTTTTCTTTCCCTCTGTTGGGCCAAAAGGCAAGACACCAACAGCAGCAGAGTCTCCAACAAGCACAACAGAATCTACTGGTGCAGACAATACAGGAGTGAACAGGATCCTCATCATAGGTCTAACTGTGTCCATTGTCATCTTCATCCTCATTCTCATCATTGTTTTGAGAAGGTAAATGTACTGCTCTGTGATTTGGAATCCTGGCCAACAGTGAGTGAACTGAGTTGCATTTGTGATGTCTGTGCTTCTGAAGTTCAATTATTGATTCCCATGTTTGTTTGGTGATATGAGATGAATTGATGGACTTTTGTTGACATCAGGATGTTAAATTTCAAGAGTGAAAACCATCTTGTAGAACCTGCACCAAACACAACAAAAATACCCTTGATGAGCCAGGACTCTCAGCTGAAAACACAAGTTTGGCAAAACTGATGGGAATGCTGGAGACTCACCTTGCACAGGAAGTGAAACAATGTTGGATTGATCCTCAGAATCTTGTGTTGGACAAATATCTTGGACATGGTAAAATCAAATACAAACCCATACACCACACAATGTTTGAAATTAGTGAGGCACTCACCTGCAGCATTGCTTTGCAGGGAACTTTGCAACTGTGTGGTCAGGTATTTTGGAACTGAGGCCAACTGTGAAAGCCAATGTTGCCATCAAGAAGAGGAAAGGTGAACACACAACAAAACTCAATTTGGCTTACTTAGTTTGCAGTCTTGTGCACATCATTTTTTTTGCATTCATGTACTATGTACTCAGTCTCACACAACTAGAAATCATGAAATGTTTGTGTCGTTATCAGGAAAATTTGCAGAGGCCTTTGAAGGATTTCTTAGAAAACAGAAAGGTGAAGACCAAGTGGAGTTCCATGTGAAAAGAGTTGAAGGTGAGACTGTTTGCTGTGTAAAAAGAACCAACATGAAGCAATGTCTTTACCTTGCCACATTGTTCTGAGTTTGAATTGATATCTGCAGTGGAAGTTGAATTGGACAGCATCATGGTGACAGAGTTCTTGAGGGAAGTTGTCATCATGAAGAAATTCAACCATCCAAATGTGATGAAACTGCTGGGAGTGACAGTCCATGAAGATAAACCATGTATTGTCATGCCTCTGATGAAGACTGATCTCAAGCAGTACATGAAAGAAAATCAATTGGTAAGTTATCCAAAGTGAATCAGCCCTGTTGCAAAAAAAACATGCCTGATGTCTCGTGATTTCATTCTAGATCCTGACAGGAGACAAACTTCATTCATTTTCACTGGGAGCTGTGCTTGGTATGGAATATCTGTCCAACCAGAATGTTGTTCATCGGGACCTAGCTGCCAGAAACTGCATGTAAGATTACACAGCCAGATGAAGTATTTGACAATGATTGGTGCTTGTTTTTTGTTTGTGGTGACAATACTTTTGGATTCCAGGTTAAACAAAAAACATGTTTTGAAAATATCTGATTTTGGACTTTCAAGGGATGTTCAAGACAAAGATTACTACAAAACCAAAGACACTTCAATAGAGTTGCCTGTCAGATGGATGAGTCCAGAGTCACTGACAAAATCTATTTTTACAACCAGAAGTGATGTGGTAAGCACTACTGCAGTATTTCAAGTTGGATATGCAATGAAAATTCAACATCTATCAGTGTCTCCCTTGCCTTTTACAGTCTGACACATTTGCAATTTTAATGGTTTTATTTTGCAGTGGTCTTTTGGCGTCCTACTCTGGGAGATATATACCTTTGCAGATTTTCCATATGTGGATGTCCCGAACATGTCTCTGCTGAACCATCTGAAAACAGGAAATCGCCTGAGGAGGCCCCCAATGCTGACAGATGACAACCTGTAACATTTGTTTTTGTTCTTGACAAACAATCTTCTTTGTAGTACTTGTGATTCTGTTTTATCTCATAGAAGTTACAAATGTTGTGAGTTTCAATAGAAAGAAATTGGCAAGGGTTCAGACACAGTTTTTGGTACAATGGCTTTGTTTCTGTTTGTGACAGGTACAAAATGATGCTGAAGTGTTGGGAGTGGGATTCGAACAAAAGACCAACATTCACTGAACTGAGGATTTCACTCAATGAGGTATTTGGTAAGTGAAAAATAGCCACAGGAGTTCAAGGTTATTCCGGTAACTGTTATGAGCCCCCAAGCAAACATTGAAGGCCTCCTGCACCAAAAAAACAATAATGGCCAAATGTACCAAAAAATCACAAAACTCAAACATTCTCACAGCTTATAGCACACAAAAAATGTCTTTCCCAAACAACCAGGTGGAACACTTTGAAAAATGGCATCTAAAATGTGAATCTCAGACTTTCAGATACTTATTTGCAAATAAAATATGAATGCTACCCCTCGAGCACCAAACCAACAGCTTCATTGCTGCACATTATTGCAGTGTTCTTCTTTCACCAAAGTAATTTTGAAACACAGTACAATTTGTCCAAGCAAGTGCCAAATTTGTAAACTCCAGAAATTTGAACTTGACATTCTTTCCTCACACCTTTTCCGTGAACCAGATATTATCGCAAAGACCCAAAGATCCAAATTAGAACCTCATCTCGACCAAGAACGTGGCCCAATATTTCTCATTCAGGACACCTATAGGTGCTTTGTTCAAATCGGTCATTGTTTTGGTCACTTGAAAGGAGTCACCCCAACAATTGACCAATTTCCTCAAATCAAACACAAACTGCGCCATCACTGAATGTGAATGAGCTGCTTTGTTCTCAATACACATTTGTCACTGGATATTTTAAAGCTGGTGATGCAAAATTCAGCAAGAGGACACCATGCTTACTTTGTAGACCTACAGCAGGAACAGGATGGTGCAGATGAATGTGATCAGGAAGACAAATGCTCATCCAGCAAACAGCAGTCAGCTTCTTCTGCTGATGTTGCAGTTCAAATGACAAATCTGTCATCTGGCCACACAGAATCATGTGTTGATGAAGAATGAATTTGTTGGTGTGTACTTTCTGCTGCTATTTGTTGGGGATTGTATTGAATATGCATTGCACCGTTCAGACTGTCAGTTCAGCCAAACCTTACCCTCATCAGTTGGACATGTTTTGCGGGGAACCAAAAAGCATCACATTTGAATTGAGTGGTTCATGGTTTGAGCAGCCAGTTGGTTGATACCTGCTTGTTTTTTCCTCATGCATCAAAGAAGACAAAGAAGCACATGTGAACAGCAAGTGGCAGAGGTGTGATTTTGTGAGGATATCACACTTTTGTTGTTTTTTTTTCTGAAAATTGCAAGCAATCGTTATCTAAATGAGTGAGAACGCCGCAGATAATCAAGGGAGGTGGGTGAGAAGTTTTTGTCTGACACAGATCGTTGCAGGAAAAGCACAAATGTCACTGGGATGTGGTGCTGCTCGTCAGGTGGTTGGTTCATATTTTCAGGACATGTATTGGAATCCCTCTGGTATTTATTATGAACCACAATTTTAGTTGATGCCAATTCTCAACATACTGTGTCTGGTGTTAGTGTGTACTTTATTTGAGATGTTGTTCTGTTTATGACGGGGGTTTCAATATTAGTTCCCAGAGTGGGCTCTATTTCTCAAACGAATGATTTTCAGGAACGGGTGGCTTTCAGTTTGGTGAAGGTCAGTATCGGGCCATTGATTGTCGCATTGTGAGTGACCATGATCAGATAGTGCCAAAGTGCCTCTCCTGTCACCAGTTAACTTTTATCAAATGGCAAAGAGAACGATTTTTAAAGAGAGGAAATATTTGCTGTTTCACACATGTTTTGATAATATTCTTTGCCTTTCAACATTATCAGACAACCAATAGATTAAACAGTTTCATAGCAGGCCAACATGTTTTTTCCTCTGGGTACACTATTGGAACACCCATTTCTAAACTGGGTCACAAGCACTGCCATGGTGAAGCAAGACATCGTCATGATGTGCTCATCAGTGTCTCACTGTGTTCATGAGACAGACCAGCACACCACTGACACAAATGAACTTTTGAAAACTCCCTCATGTCAGTGTTTGTCCAATGTCTTTTTTCTAATTCACACTAAACGTGGGATCCAATGGGAAAGATTCACAGAGAGACAGAGAGATAAACAAAGAGAAACAGAGAGACAGAGATCAAAAGAATAGATAGAGAAGAAGGAAGAGGCAGGTACATGTGTCACAAAGAATGTGTGAGGGAGAAAACAAATTGTCAGCTTTTGTGTGAATTACATTATCTTTTATGCCATTTGAATGAGAAAGCGTATTTTATATGAATGAGACTTGTGTATTTATTTAGAAGACCACAAGCACACACGTTTTTAGTTTTGTTTGATGCACTTTTGAAATTTCTTACCAAAAGCACGACTCAATAAAAATATTTTCTGTTGTACTCATCTTTCAGATTAAAATACCCAATTTCTCCTCAAACCGGCTTGTTCATTTTGCACAAACAGGTCAGTTTCAAACTTGGCAAAAATACAGGAAGAGAAAACAACCAACCAACAGCTCACAAGTCTTCCACATTGAGACGTTCTCTGAGAGAGTTTGGATTCAGGTGCCTACGAGCCGTGAACTGAATTCTTCAACTTCACAATGTGAACTGTCACAAGGTTTTGTCAGAAGTACTGAAAATGCAATTCCAACCACAATGCAGCACAAAAAAAATATTGCAACGATATTTCTGGCCTGAGGGACAGACTTCTGTTGAGGAGATGGATTGAGTTTTATGAATGAATGTGATTGAATCCCCAAAATATATCAAAATTTTGTGAAGTTATTTTTTCAAAAAAGACAAGTCCATCCAACTTCCAACAAAGCAAAACTGTACTTCCCTCCCTTTCCACCATAATCCACAGTGACTGATTTGTGGTTGCAGAAGAAAAAATAAGCAGACAACCTGACAAAAATGTTTGAGGCCTTTTGTGTAGTCTTCTCTATTTCAGCAAGTTGTATTCAATCAAGTGCTTCTAACTCTGCACTACCAACTGAATCATTCACTGAACTTCTACCTTTTGGTGCAAACACAACTTCCACTTCTGGAGCTGCAGCAACAAGCCAATTGACAGGTAAGTCTCAAACTATTGAAAATGTAATAGAAGTGGAGTCAGATCAATAGGGACTCAATTTTATTTTCTGTCAATTTCATTGCAAAATGTCATTGCAAATGAGGAATTCATCTCTTTGTGTTTGGTTCTTCACACACACACACACGCACACACACACACACACACACACACACAAACACACACACACAGAGTTCGTCAATTTCCAAGACCACTCAAATAAAGATCAGAAGACAAACAAGCAAACTATTTGGAAACAATTTATTTTGTGCGCACATTTGAGAAAGTAATATCGTCCTTTGTGTTTTTTGCTTGTATTTCTCTTTGAAACACCGCAAGATGCACACAAAAGTTTTAATTTCTTTGTTGAAAAGCTTTGAACAAGAAGCTAACACTGTATGAAACCTCAGCTCCAAAGTGGTTGACGTGGCCGCTACACAATTGTTTTGGCTTCCTCAATTGTGCACATGTTTCTTTTTCCACGATCTTTAGACGAGAGAAACTTTGCCTTCCACAAACCAACATGGCAGAGTTCGACAGATGGGGACAGTGTCTCCAGTAGAGTTGTGGACGGGAGTCAGCAAACAACTCCAGGCTCCTGTAGCCAAACAGATGGGGAAGATTCTCCTTGGTGGATTGTGGACCTGCAGTCTCAATATATAGTCACCCATGTTCTGATCACAAGTACAGACAGAGTGGGTAAGCACATTTTCAGAGTGTGTGAATTGGTAAAAATTGTTCATTGAACTGACCTGCCATCACAAGCACTCAAACATTTCAGGATACTACCACCCCTCCAATTTCACAATTGCCACAGGGAACCAGATGAATTCATGCTCTGAGTTTGATCCAGCAAACTTTGCCATATGTAAATATTTCCCAGGAAAACTCAATCCCAGGGAAACTCGAAACTTAACTTGTGATGAACCTGTGCAAGGCAGGTATGTCACAATCTACATGCAGCAGCAAAGCACACTGGTTTTGTGTGAGGTGGAGGTCCATGGCTCAGGTAGGATCTATTTTGCAAACAGTTTGATTTCCATTGAACATTGGAAGCTTACAGAATCAAGCTTTGTGCACACATTCTTGTCCCCAGTGGCAACGGAGGAAACAGGTGCAGAAGAGCCAGGATGTATGATGCTACTTGGTAAGCTAGAAATATATCACAGTGTGTTTTGTCGCGCATTGGTTGACAGGGATGGTGCATTGAGAAGATGTGTATGACTTGCAACCCTAAACACTCACACTCACACAGACCAGCGTGCCCCCTGTTAGTCTTCAACTTGAGACAAACTGGTCTCCTCAAGGCACCTGTTTCCATGAGAAAAACTATGATCTGTTTTGGTGCCCAACAGAATTGAACTTTTCTGAATGGACGTCAAGACTGTCCACAAACAACACATGCACATTTTTCAAGGACATCTTGACACTAAATCCACACTGTCATTGCCTCACCCCTCTTTGGTTTTACACAACTCTACATCAAAATGTTCTACTTGCAGACCCAAACAACTTGGCTTGGCAGAAACCAACCTGGCAGAGTTCTACAAAACTCCAGGCTTTCTCCAGCAGAGCAGTTGATGGAAATTCTGACACATATTTTGAGAATGGTTTCTGTAGTCGTACCCTGGAGGAACATGTTTTCTGGTGGCTTGTGGATCTCAAACAAGTTTGTGTTGTCAGTGGAGTACTGCTTACAGTAGCGCACATTTTTTGTGAGCATTTTTGTTTGGCAGAATCAAGAAGCTTTACACCAGACACAACAATTCCTGAAGCCACTATTATGTTCATATATTTTTCAGTTGGTCTTGAACACAATCAAACTGTTACTATTGCTGTTGGGAATGCGATGAGTTCATGTTACGCATTAGATCTAAGGAACTTTTCTACTTGTGGCAATGTGATAGAAAAGTTATTGATTCATAAAACTCAACTTGTGACTTGTGATAAACCTGTAAAAGGCAGATATGTGACCATCTTCAAGAAAAGACCAGCACCATTTGTGCTCTGTGAAGTTGAGGTGCTTGGTTCAGGTAGACACTCACATTATTGTGTGCCATTTTTATCAAACATATGACACAATTTAGTTTTACCTGTGTGAATGGTTACTCATTTGTATTTGCAGAATCAACCACAAACCAAAGTGCACAAGACCCTGGGTGCATCATGTTGTCAGGTATGCCAGACATCTCATGTCCTTGCCTAAATTGCGAGATGCTGCGAAGGCTGCTGCACCAGACACCATTGCTTATGTGGTGTAAACCTGTGTGTATTTTATCAGACAAGAATCAAGAACTTGTGAAAAACACAATGCACAATACCAGTTGTTCAGCTTGCTGTTTCAGAACCTAGGAATGTAGCCCTGAACAAACCAACATGGCAGAGCTCTACAAGGGGACAAGGAAAATCCAGCAATGCAGTGGATGGCAGTCACAGTTCAAATTGGTGGGGCATGTGCAGCCACACTTTGGAAGGCCAGTTCTCCTGGTGGCTGGTGGATCTGCAGTCTGTATATTTAATCACTGAAGTACTTCTGACAGCAAAGGATGAATCATGTGAGGGAGTAGAAAAAGTCATGTATTGAAATTTCAGTTGGAAAACAAGTGAGCATAAATGTTTTCCAAATTTTGCCTTTCAGTTGAATTGCTCCACAACTTTACCATTGCTGTTGGAAATCAAGGACAATTTTGTGAACCGTTTGATCCTGAAGCATTTGCCACGTGTGCTTTGGTAACTGAACCAATGCTAACTCAGGAGACTCGACTGATACCTTGCCATGAGCCTGTACAAGGCAGATATGTGACTGTCTTCTTGAAGCGACGAGTGCCTCTTCGTCTGTGTGAAGTGGAAGTGTACGGGTCAGGTACTTTGCTTGTCATGAATTGTGATTTTTTTGTGGTTGGTACTTGTGCTTTATTTTTCAATTCGATTTGCAGAAATTGCCCTGGAAGTGCCAGGAGGTCAACCAGGATGTTCCATGCCATCTGGTAGTTCAACAAACAAATTAACACAAAATGGTCACAACAATTCTCATTTTTGGTGGCTGCAGTTTCTGACTGAATTTATCTTTGCAGAAGGTATTTCAGTGATACCAGCAATACCAGGCTATTTTGTGTTTCAGGTTTCGGTAACACATCCAATGAAACACACAGCATAACAAATTCAGAACCTGCTGCCAATACAACAAATCAAAACTTTACACAAAACACTGAGATTTTGATCATCACAACTGTTTGTGTTGGTCTTCTGGCATTTACATTTGTTGGTTTGACAGGGTAAAACATTTTGTAGTCTTGGCATGATAATCTTTCAATGAAACACAAAATTTTCTGACTCCATATCAGGTTTGGTGAACTCCAGGGGATGGAGAAAAATACTTAATGGTGTCTACTTGTCTTTATAGAATTTGCATCAGGAAAATAAACACAAGAGAACAACTTGCAGTATCCCACAACAGCAAAAACACCATAACTTTAGAAACACTGGCTGAAAATGTAGACACCAAGATGACAGAGGGAATGCAGGAAATTTGGATCATTCCTGAGAAAATTGCAATAAATAAACAAATTGGGCAAGGTATTTGTTTTGATGGAGTCTTCATCTGTTGCTTGTGTATTTCAATGGTTGTCAAAGAAATATAACGTAACCAAAACATTTTACGTTTGAAGGAAATTATTCCACTGTGTGGTCTGGAACACTGAAACACAGGAGAAATGTGAGAACCTATGTTGCCATAAAAAAGAGAAAAGGTAAGCCACTGAATTCATTTTTGAAGCAGTCAAAAAAGTCAGAACAAAACAGAGTTTGACCATATCTCAGTCTTACCAGTATGTACCGTCGGTTTTGCGGACAGAAGATTGGAGGGTTGGGACATTTGTTTTGTGCTTTCGCTTTGGACAATTTCACAACACATTGCTACGATAAAAAAGGCAGATCATTGTTCGAATGTTGTTTGCAGAAGAACTGGACAATAGTGGAACAGAAGAATTTCTCCGTGAAATGAAAATCATGAGAAAATTCAAGCATCCGAATATCATGAGACTTCTGGGTATCACTGTTCATGAAGGCAGACCATGTCTTGTCATGCCTCTGATGGTGGCCAGTCTCAAACAGTACTTGAATAAAAATAAATTGGTAAGTATTCAAAATATATTTTCGACAGGCAATCCAATTTCATTCATCGCACATTCTAAACCAAAGTTTCTCCACAGATGCTGTCAGAAAACAATCTCAAGTATTTTGCATTGGCAGCTGCACAAGGCATGGAATATCTAACTGAACAAAATGTGATTCATCGAGATTTGGCAGCCAGAAACTGTATGTAAGTGTTCATGGAGTTCATTGCTCAATATTTCTCGGTGACTTTTGAGGAAGTGCATGAAGCATCAAGAATTCTTCATTTTTAGGATTGACAAAAATATGACTTTGAAAATCTCTGATTTTGGACTCTCCCGAGATGCCGATGATGAAGAACAAAATAAAAGTGAGGATACATCAGTAGAGTTTCCTGTGAGGTGGATGAGTCCAGAGTCACTCACATATTTCATTTTCACAACTAAGAGTGATGTGGTAAACATTTTTGCTTGTTTGTGGATGTGTCAGTCAATCAAGCCCTCCCTGCAAACAAGTTGACACCATGGCTATGTTCTTGGGCAAATAAAGAGCAAACAAAAATACACACCGTTTGGTCCTATTTTCTTGTTTGGTCCTATTTTCCTCTTTGTCCTTGTCTGGTACCCCTTGCAGTGGTCCTTTGGTGTTCTGCTGTGGGAGATCCACACTTTTGGAGATTTTCCCTATTCTCACACTTCAAACCTGGGATTGTTGAGCTTTCTACAGGCAGGAAACCGTTTGCCAAAGCCACCAATTATAAAGGATGACATATTGTGAGTGGTTGATACATTTTATTTCATCATGCATTTTAAACTGTCTAGAGGCAAAAGGCTGGGTTTTCCTGAAGTGACTGAACGTTATTTTTCAGGCACAACCTAATGTTGGAGTGCTGGGAGTGGGACCCTCATGGAAGGCCTTCTTTCACTGAAATAAGGACCAAGTTGAGTGAAATATTTGGTGAGGGAAAATCATTCAATATGCATTGTTTCTGACTTAATTTGTGGTTCCACTGAATCTTTTGATTCATCATCCACCTGTTCACATTTCAGAAATCAGAGCAAACTATATTTTGGTTGAGGAAGATCAAAAAACTTATTTGAACATTATTGCTGAGCAAGTTGAGCTGGCGACCACACCTCACCCTGAGCCTGAGCCTCAGCCTGGCACTTTGTTGGCATTTGATTCAACAAAGGATTTCTGATGACAACAAAAACTCCATCCTGCTTCCAGTACACCAAGGTTTTGTAGAAACCGTAAAAAAAACAGATGAAAGAAAAACTGATATCAACTCGAGTTCACACACAAAGTGTTTTGTTTCCATATCAACAACAAAGTACACTCTTTCATGTGTACATTGTGCACACACACCACACGCAATGTGATGTTCAAAATCACAAGTGCATGTTTAAATTCCAGTGGGTGGGGGTCACTTTTGATGTGAACAGCTCTGAGTATTTAGTAGTGTCAGGGCCTCGTAGTCAAAGAGGTAGTTTCATGCCTGTTTGAAATACACTATTTTTCAATGCTCCATTTCAATGCACAAAGGTTCACAATGAACACAGGTGGATTACAACTCTGACCACACCAGTCCTTCCTGACATGCTCGCACATTTTGTGTGTACTTTGACTTTGTGTCCAGATAAAAACCACATTTGCAACACAAATTTGACTTCAATCCATTAAGAAATCCCAGCATGTGTGTGAGTCTGTCACCTGAGGCAACGAACTGCTGATGAAACCTGGAATCATAATATAGAAGAGAGACTTCTGAGTTTTGCTGATATTTGGGTTGGTGTGGCAGTGCTCACAGCATCACACAAGCTCCATGAAAGTTTCTCTGCATTGCAAGTTCCTCGTGCGGCAGGTGTTTCTCTCAACTGAACCCATTGTCCTCCGTAAAATTGCCTGTCAGTGTTGAAAATGCCACGGAGCAGGTGTTTGCGAAATGCTGAGATTTATGTCCAAAGTAAAGTACCTTCCGTGTTGAACTCTCAAGGATCAGAGAAAGATAGAGAAAGAACTATCCCAGTAATTTTGGCACAAAATCACACACAATACTATTTGACACGGGCTACTTTGACGCCTTATGCTGCCGGTCTGTCAGGGATGTCGTCTGATGACAGCCAAAGCCAGCAAGATTGAGGACAACAGTGATTTCTGTTCCGAGGGTAACACTTTTGTTATGAGGCAGTTTACTTGAACAGGAATCAAGTGATTACACGTGCACTTTGATCATTGCTTGTCATCATCTGTTCCACAGGTTGTTATTCTTGCATGTCACGGCATCACAAGTGACGTTTTGGTGGTATTCAGTATCGTCTTGATTTGGTAAGTAAAACGGTTTTCACATTGATGACGGCGTCAACTTTTTTGACAACGTCAGATAATGGTCTGGACTCTTTTTTGACGCCTACCAATTGGGTGTCAGGTTAAATTTGGACCTTGACGTCAAAAAAAGCTGCAGTCAACGTCAAGAAAACATGACGACGTCACCAACGTGAAAAGCTCTCAAAGCTTACCCATCTTCGCCTGTTTCATGGCAGCCGCTTCCTACACAAATCGTCAATCTCCACTCCTGCGTCCACCACGAAAAACAAACACATATTTCTCACAACAGAGTTTATTGTTCGCAGTGAAATTACTAATCAGTGCTGAGCTCCCACGTAGCAGGTGTTTCTCCAAACCTTCTGTTGGCAAATAGTGTGTTTTTGCTCAAAACTTGTTGAAGTCAACACGATAGAGTTTTAAAATGTAACTTTGTGGTACCACGTGTTCATTTTTCACAGAAAAGGTTGGTACAGATGGTGCGCACTGTCAAATTCTCCGTCCCTTGTTGGTTACAGTTTTGAAGACCTGTAAACATTGTCATTCAGTTTTCCATTCTCAAGTGGTTGTTGTTTGTTCACATGATTCAGTTTTCACAAGATTGGCCCACCGAATAATTGTTGCGACAAACATTTGTTCATTGGGATGTTTTGATGGCAGATCCTTGGTTTTGCTTTGGACATGTTCTATGTTTTCAGATTTCTGACAAATCTTGTCTGATTTATTTACAAGGGACCATCAACAAACTGCTGGTCAGGATGGCGTTGGTGACAAACAGGAATATCCGCATCTTGGTCTCGTGGTCTTGTGCAGCAAGCTTGTTTTGCGTTTTCTTTGTCTCGAAGAGGGAACCTTACACAAAGGAAAGTTCACCACGCCAAGTACAGAATGTGACCAAAATGAAGAGCAGAATTGAGAACACAAGCAAGGAGGATGACACACACAATGTGACACTTGTTGACTTTGGACTCTATCTCAGAATGTACCACAAGAAGAGGCATTTGTACGAAACTTTGCTGGTCCCCAGTATGAAACAGTTTTGGCTCCTGCCTGTAAATCTGACAGTTGTTCTGGATGACACACCTGAAGACAGAGCTTTTGGTCAGAAAATTTCTCAGAAGTACCCATATCCAATCATTTGCCACATGCCAAAATTTGATGCCAAAATTTATGGTGGAGATGGATACAATTTGCAGCAATTGTCAATGTTTTATGTTGAGGTTTGTTTCAATCACATGTTTGTGGGATTCATAGACACTGACACATTATTTGTGACACCTGTCACACAAGAACTACTGTTCAATGGAACGAAGCCCAATGTTATTGGACAATATGGTAATACTCCAGATGAAGGGGACACTATTTTCTGGCCCAAAGTAACAGAACAATTTATTGGCAAAAGAGAAGTCTTCAGGTGCATGTCTTACTTTCCAGTTGTCATAAAAGTGGAGCATATTGTGGAAATGAGAAACTATATTGTGGGTGTTCACAACAAAACTTTTCTCCAAATCTTCTCAGACCTTTCACACAATCCAAAAGGCTATTCACAATTTAACATTATGTGCAATTATATGTGGTATTTTCACAGGGCTGAGTATCAATTTTATGCCCAGCAAGACCATCCATTTGATAGATTGAAAAAAGCTATCAGTGCTGCTGACAGGCAACCAGCTGATTATTACACCAAGCATTTGACCAATGCTATGAAATTTCCATTTCCAAGATCTTGTATCCACTTCTCCTATCATCCAGGCATTGAACCATATATTCCAGGTAAAAGTGACAAAGCAATGCCTGGTCTGATAAAGGAAGGACAGTGCTTCTCTGGAGGTTTCAAGTGGTGCCCTGAACAGTGCAGAAATATCAATGCATCTTCTCTGCACAAACACCTGTTCCTCTTTGAACGTAGCAACTGGACTTGGCATGAACACTGTGTAGATTCTCAGAGAATGCATTATCTGAATATTGAGAAGAATTACAATGAAGAAGTGAAGAAGAAGGTTCTGCACTGGTGTGAACAACAGAACAAAAGCTGAAAGAACATGGGTTTTCTGAGTGAATGACACTCAATGCATTGTAGTTGAATGTATATTTTGTGTGATGGATTGGGTCCTTGCATTCCTTTTCCAAGGTAATGACCTGTGTCTCCCAAATAAATGTGTTCGCCTATTTTTTTCCCGACTCAACAAAACACCACCCGAACTGTGGCTATTCTGTTCACTTGGCTGCAATCTGCATCTGCATCTCAAATAGAAGACAAGAAAAAATCACCGGTTTGAGCACAGACAAGACTGAAATGTGGAAGACAGAAGAGATGTGCGCGTGTTCAGGCAATGTCCTGTCTGATGCAGGACCCTGGTGACACGAAGCTCAACTGTGTCGGGATGAGTGACACCCTGGTTGGGGGAGGGAGGGACACAGTTCTTCCGAGTCTGAGAAGAAGCTGCTGGAAAACAATATACTTTGCTTCTCCATTTTCTTCTGTCTGACAAAAGCCACAGTTGTTACCACTTTGTGAAGTTTCAAATAAACCAAGTGACCTTTTCCATCACAGTGATTGCCAATTGAGTTTCAACTTCCTAGTTTCACAAAATCAGATGGCCTATGGATGTACCTATTGTCAAAATTGCTGCTCAGTTTCGCATAACGTACACGTGTGGGATCGCAAGTCAGCTGAAATTGAAAATGAACACACCAACTCACATTGTGCTCATTTTCAAATGAAATTCATATTTTGAAACTAGATGAAGAAACCTGTGTGAGTGATTGTAGTTTAACATTTGCTGTTGAGTCGGAGGATCTCTGCTTGCTTTCAGGGCATTGGCAATTTGTCTGTGTTGAACCGAAGGAGAACAAGGAATGTCCAGTGGTTTGTATTCATGTTTCAAAGTTTCAGCCTTGGTTGGCCCATTTGTTGAAAATGGTATTGTTTGAAGACAGGAGGGTGGACAGCTGCTGAACAATTGGGTGCCCATGTATTCTTTTCTTTTTCTCCTGAAGATAAAGACGCCTACACTGGTCATCGGAGTGTCAGTCAAATGTTACACACTGTCCTGCAATCCAACAATTCTGTCCTGTGTAACCACAAAAAAAGTCTTCCCATTGAAACATAAAACAGGGACTGTCAGTTTGATTTCTTATTTTTAGCCAGGGAAGAAAACACTCACGAGGCTTTCAGAGTTGCCAGACAAGAGTGGCACCATTCGCTTGCCTCGAAACATTTTAACGACTGATGAACTCACAAACACACAACTCATGTTCTGTGTTCGTCTTTGTTAACTACAAATAAACTCATTATTACTTTTCGCCACACAAAAGCGTTAGCACACAAAAAGAGAAGACAACGACACCACGAGGACACTCAAACTGACATTTCTCTGTTGGGGAAAATGACAAAGAAAAGTTCATACGCACTCTTGAGAAATGAACAAAACCCAGATGGTGCAACAACCGGCTCATTCCAGATGTTCCAGTCTCTCATTCGTATCTGCAGTCATCCCCCCTTAATTCGACAGGGTCGTTGCACGAAAAAACCGACTGATTAAGCGGGGCGACGTACTAACCGGGTTCGAATTAACGGGGACCTACTGTACATGTGTCGTGGTATCGTTGAAACAAATGTTCACCATCATCATCCCCCATGGCACAACTGTTTGTCCATGACATAACAAATGCACGCGGTTTTAATGTACTTCTCAGTGGAAATACGGTCTCAATCTCAATATTCTTCCTCTTCAAGCAAACCCTTCTCTTTCGCCAACCAAAATGTCGCGCCAAATTTACAAAAAACAAAAACACTGTAGTGTGATTTGAAATAACGAAATGACAGCTGCAGGGACTTTACAAAAAGAAACATGTGTCGTTGAGAAACTGTCATGTCAGGGTGAGAGAACATTACTCCTCAGATTTGGCCACTGATTGTTCGAACAACAGGTATCTCTCCATCACCCCAGTGATGCCCAGCTTCGGCACCCTGACGAACAGGTTCACCCTGCTGACCCTCATCATGTGACCTCGGATTGATCTCCGACAGATCCAACCGAGACTGAGTGCGTCACCCGTCGAGTCTAGTATCTTCTCCAGGGCCCGTTGTTTGGAGGAACTCATCCGCACTCCTGCTACGAAGGCGAGTTGGACGAGGCTGGAGCTGGTGCCACCGGGAGGTTCCGACCAGACGGCGCCGATGTGAACCCCGTGTCGCAGCAGGGCCTTGGCGTTCTCCAGGTCATCGTACAACCACATGTTGCTGAACACATCTGGGGTCCGGCTGAGGTCAGCTCCTGCCTCCAGGAAGGGTGTCACTGGGACCCTGTATTTGATGGCAGTGCTGACTGGGGTTTCCCCGCTCTTGTCCGCAATGTTCACATCAGCTCCTGCTTGCAGGATTCTCTGCACGGCGCCGTAGTAGTGGATGCGAAGAGCCAGGAGCAGAGGGGTCTGCTGGGATTTGCCCGTTTTGTTGAGATCGGCTCCTGACTGGATGAGTTTTCTCAGCGCCTCATCGCAATGTTCCATCAACGCGGTCATCAAGGGAGTGGTGCCGTCGTCACGAGGTTTGTTCACATCAGCTCCTGCTGCCACCAGTTTCTCCACGGCTTCGTGCATGTGCAGTTTGATGGCGACCTGAAGTGGTGTCCACTGTGCCGTTGTGGAGGTGGAGCCTGTTGAACAGATCTTGAGTCCATCATCTGTGACCACCTGGTGAGAAGTTGTGCCGTCCCACGACCCGGCCAGATTCACATCGGCTCCTGCCTTCACCAGCTGCTTCAAATAGTCCAAGGTTCCGTTTAACACCATCATGAGTAAAGGCGTTTGACCCAGTTCGTTGGCAACGTTGGCATCAGCTCCTGCCTTCAGCAGCCGACGCACGACTTTCTTGCTCTTGCCATTCTGCACAGCGATGAGGAGTGGCGTGCGTCCTTTCCTGCCAGGCTTGTTAACATCGGCTCCTGCTGCTGTCAATGTATCCAGGAGCACGTGGTCATTGTTGATGACAGCGCGGATGAGAGGCCTGTCTTCCCTGTGATTGGTGGCGTTCACATCAGCTCCCAGTGCGATCAGTTTCTCAACGATTGCGTGATGTTTGTCGCGAGATGCGAGCCACAAGGCATCGAACCCGAGTTTACTTTGGATGTTTACATCCGCTCCCGCTGCCACCAGATGCTCTAGGAGACACTCGTTGTCTTGTATCAACATCAAGGGTGTCAGGCCATCCCTGTCACCTTTGTTCACATCGGCTCCTGCTTTGACCAGTCTGCGCAGTAACTTGAAGTCCTTTGGTGTGTTTGCCCCTGTGCTGACCAATCTTTGTACTTCCAACTGCAGAACGGTCGTGCCTTCCTTGTCACCTGCGTTCACATCTGCTCCAGCCTTCAGAAGAAGTTCTTGGCAGTGTTTGTGTTCTCCTTCAGCTGCCAACATAAGGGCCGTTTTCTTCGTGCGACAAATGGCTGTGTTCACATCAGCCCCTGCATTTATCAGAAGTTTCACAAAGTCAGCATTTCCCGCCTGTGACATGAGCATCAGTGGTGTCATGCCTGACGGGTTGTTGCAGTTGACATCAGCTCCTGCTGTGATCAAGATACCCACCAGCTCGCATTGGTTCCCTTTGACAGCGTGTTGCAAGGCTGTCATGCCGCCCTTGTCTGCCACGTTCACATCAGCTCCTGCAGAGAGTAGCAGTTTGATGCTTTCCTCGTTGTCTGGCCTTTGCACAGCATGGATCAATGGAGTCTTGCCCCAGCAGTCAGACGTGTTCACATCAGCACCTGCATCCAGGAGCACTTGGAGGGATTCTACACTGCCTGTCTGAGCAGCGTATGATAAGGCTGTTGAGCCTGTGGCATCCGCCACATTCACATGAACTTCTGGAGTCAGACACTTTCTCAATCGACTCGGATCGCACAAATTCTTGGCTTCTTGCATCAAAGGTGTCCACCCACATTCGTACTGAGTGTTCACATCAGCCCCTGCCCTCATCAGTACGTCAGCACACTCTCTTTTCCTCAGTCTCCACGCCAACTTCAATGCTGTTTCCCCTTGTGAACTTCTCGTGTTCACATCGGCTCCTGCCTTCAGTAATAGTCGCAGACTCTCGACCTGTCCGTGGTGCACGGCTTGAAACAACAGGGGTTTGACACGTTCACAGTTCCTGGCATTTCCTTGCAAAAATTTCGTCAGCATTTTCTTTTGGCGAGAGCACTTGGTGTTGTGCATCGCGGCTTCCAGCCTGTCTCTCGGGTTCACGCTCACATCAGCCCCTGCTTTCAACAGCATTTTAACGCGCCGCTTCAACCCAAGCCGTACAGCCAAAGCTAACGTAGTATCCCCGAACAAATTTGACAGGTTCACATCAGCTCCTGCTTGCACCAACATCCCTAGACATTCTGAACTTGTGTTGTTGACAGCCATCATCAGCACGGGATTTCCATTGAAGGGCTTCTTGCTGTTCACATCGGCTCCTGCTCGGATGAGGTGCTTGACGCACGTGGTGTTCCCGGAGCGGGCCGCGCTGAACAGCGCTCTGTTGGCGTCCCTGTGCAGCGTGAGGTCCCTCACCACGTGACGCAGACCTGCTCGCTCCGCCTCCTGCAGGGCCAGATCCAGGTGACGCTTACCCATGCCGCCCGTTGTGTCTGAAACAAGATAACGAAGTTTCAAACCAGAACAGAAGGCATTGTGGTCACACATTCAAAACTGCTTATCATACAGCGAAAAAATACACACAAAGAATGTGACCCCCCCTGGAAAATCACACCCACACGTGTGACAAAGCAAAGTTTGCATGATGCGACAAAACGCGTTTCATCGAAAATATAGACTACTGTTTTCATGCACGGACCATTGGTATATGAATTTCAATATTTCTCTCGGCCCCAGTGTGGGTGTGCAGGGGAAGACTCAAGCGGAACGCGATGCGTACACCCAGGGGTATCACACACACACACACACACACCCACCCACACACACACACACACACAGAGCTGACGCAACACTCAAGACAGCGCCGAATCTGATAGTGGAAAGTTCGGTTCACGCACCCTGTACACACACAGACAAGCACACACACACGCACACACATACATACACACACGCACGTACGTGAAAGCCCAACACAGAAACACTTTGCATGGAGAATAAATTGCAACACGGTGTTGAAGGAAAGCCAGGAATGGTGAGAAGAAATGAGAGTGGGGTACCCCAAAATAATGGCGACCCCTTTCTACTGCCAGCGTCCTGACAACTGACACACCTGATCATTCAACTTCCTCAACATGTTGGCTGTGCATAACTAACGGCCATTCAATTGGCACTTTCGAGGGAAAGGAAATGCTATCACACGGCAGTTGGTGTGAGAAACATCTTTCTGCCTGCCCACTGCACGCACGAAAAAATTGTCGCAGCGAGATGGTCATCAAGCGGGAAGAATGTTTGTACACAGTGGGCAGAAACAAATTCCCAAACTGAATGTGGTGTGAGTCACCATTTCTGAAACTTGTGCCAGATTGATACATGTTCCAAGATCATGATACGCTGAGCAGACATGTAACAGACATAGAATGACAGGTTCACAGTGGTTATGTAACAAGTCTGCAGCATGAGTTTCCAGAACCACTGGAGTTTAGTGTCATATCACAATCCTGCGGTTTCTTGAACAACTGTTTCAAACTAAGATCAAAGGTGCCGTCACTCAAGAAACTGCCGTCGTGGTACATGCACCTCAGCACAGCGATATTTTCTTCAAAGCATCGCAATCAAAAAATACAATGTGTTGTAGAAAAAAATTAACAAACTGTTAGTTTGATTGTAGCAGAAAAGAACTCTCTCTGGTGGAAATTTGAACTTTGAAGTTGATATGAAATTTATTGACTCATATCTCAAAAATTCTAACGTCAACCTGAAAGCTCTGGCGACCATGACGATCTTGAGATTCTGATAGCTGCTGGAAATCGTCACTAATAGTTCGCCAACCCTGTCCACCCTCACTTGCATCGCTCAAAGCAAGGTTTTTAGGTGATTTGAGGTGGGTTGCACGATTTGGGCTGATGAGCCAAATCGGTGCGAGCCAAATCGAAGCACCTATAGGCAGCCTCTTCCAAAAGTATGTCAGCAGC
>JAAUXT010086710.1_pt1 | contig 20083 bp, 15 predicted proteins | sample 7278171 | NCBI WGS metagenome assembly JAAUXT01 (sample SAMN14350112, study PRJNA611818) | marine sediment metagenome | isolation source: surface marine sediment (1.8m) | place: French Polynesia: Moorea | collected 2018-08 | reverse complement strand
CTCACTGCTCAGTCATATACTACGTCCACTGTCATTGCAAAAGCAAGCCAAATCAGAGTGAGCCAAATCAGAGCAAGCCAAATCAGAGCAAGCCAAATCAGAGTGAGCCGAATCAGAGCAGGCCAAATCAGAGCAAGCTAAATCAGAGCAAGCCAAATCAGAGCAACTGAAATTTCCTCAAATCACCGCGAGCTCCATGGAGGTATTTTTTTTACTGTTCATTGTTGAGGAAAATCATTTGAATATAAGTCTGAGTGACAACGAAAGGACAATTGCACTTGGTGTTATGTGACTGAATGAATCGACATGTGGTCTCAGATCCCCCTGAGGTCACCTGCTCACTTTATGAAGCTGCCCATGAGAAAAACAATCACAAGTACCAAACGTAGATTCTATGTGCTTGAAGTTGTCACTGGGGGAATTTATTCCACCAGTGTTACCCAGACAGTGTCTGGCTTTCTCTGCTTTCAATGTCGATGCAGTGATGAACCAAATATCATCTATCATCCACATTGTCCACCTCAGAAGGTTGCACTGTTTGCTGTGCTTTCTCGGTAACTGATGCTGATTTCTGTGTCCACCAAGAAAAGAAGCATTGAGACAAAATTCAGGTTTGTGTTTGAATTTTAGAGAAATAATCAAACAATTCAACAAAGCAAAATAATTTGATGCGCGGATTCTTGTATTTCCTCCTCGCCTGACCAGCCTTTCATAAATGCACTTGCCTGACTCTTTGGCAGGTTCCGTCTTTGTTTTCAGAAGAGCTGAGGTCGTTTCAGCCAAATTGTTGATCTTCAGTGTGAAACAGAAACCTAATGCACACAGCAAGGTTTGCTCTTCATAAAACTGTTCCATTGGGTCCATTGGGCAGCAAATATTTTGTTGAAATCATATTTCTTTGCATTCTATCGGCTTTATTTTCTACTGTGCTTGTTTACCTGAAGACACAATTGCAAGAAACAAGCAAAGCAACCAGTCAAGCTCACAATTTAATTTTTTCTGTCAGGAGCAATGGAACATTTAGTTGAGGGAACAATTCCAGGTGAATTTGGTTTAAAAAGTCTTCTTTGAATTTATCCGAGTTTTGAGTTGTTCAACCTGTTTTGCAATGGAGGTGACCAAGTGTACCATTGCTTCCAATGTGAATCACCTCTGGAAATAAACTGAGTTGGAATTGATCAGGCTGGAGAGTATCAACTGAGAGCGCAGCCATAACAAGAAGCGAAAACAAGCAGTAGACGTCTTGGCAGACAGCGGTGTTCGTGGAAACATCACTCAAGTCCAGACAACATCGCACACAGAGTCAAAGTCTTTACCATTCCCTGCAGGCTTCCTCTAGATCAGACCACTGGGTGCCAGTGGGGCTGGAACACCTCAGCCCATAGTCCTGGCTGAAACTCATCCACCCTTCCTGCTCTGCCTCCATAATCCAGCACAACCTGCTGTCACACTCAAGCGGGTTCTTACCCAAATGTAGGGAGACAAATTCAGGTTGAGCAGTGCCAAAAATACTTCTGTGAAGGGTTTTGAGTTCATTCATGTCAAGGTACAATGCCAGCCTTGGCATATTTGCAAAGCTGTTTGGGGCAACAGAGGAGATGGAGCAATTCAGCAGATTCAAGGCTTTCAGACTGGTCAAGCCTTCCCACATGTTGGGGGTCACACGACGCAGAGGGTTGAAGTCTAGTTCCAGGCTGCCCAGTTTCTCAAGGCCTCGAAATGAACCAAGAGTTTTGATGTTGTTGACGCTCAGTTTGAGATATTGGAGCTCAGGTATCCCCTCCCACACACCCCCAGTAAAGTGGGAGAGACTATTGAAACTGAGGTCCAGGTAGAGCAGGTCAGGCATGGTGGAGAAGGTTCCAGGACTTAGTTCAGACAAAGAGGAATTTCTCAGGGTCAGCTCACGGAGATTGTCAAGACCTTCAAACATGTCAGCTCTGATCTCACCCAACTCAGTGTTCTTCAATGACAAACTCATCAATCTATGCAGCTGGGAGAATGTGCCTGCATAGATAATACTTAGAGGATTTGAATCCAAATTCAATGTCTCTAAAACACTAAGACCCTGCAGGATGTCTGAGAAGAGGAAGCCAATTCTGTTCTGCTTCAGGTTGAGGGTGAGGCAGCTGTTGCAGCCAGTAAAGGAGCCTGGGAAGATGCAGCCGATGTTGTTGTTCATGAGGTTGATGTCCGTGGTGTGGGCAGGTATCTCTGGGATCTCCTCCAGCCCAGCATTGGTCACGGTCAGCCACTGAGAGGCTTCACAGATGGAGCCAAACAAGGCTGCACTCAACAGGACTGCACCTGCAAGAGAGGTGAACAGAGAGGTATCCATGCACAAGGGCCCACCATTTGCGAAGAGATGAACTCAAGTCCGACCTCATTTGACACACCAGAAGACATTCCAAACATTGTGTGGACAGAATTTTTTTAAAATAAAAATTCATCATATTTTATTCCACCTTCATGCCTGAGAAAAGGCATATTATGTCTACAAAAAGGCTAAATTCTTGAATTTGGAATGAGAAATATCAATTATGTTCGATAGTTTTTTTGACGAAGCAACCAGTGAAATGAGAGAGGTGGCAGTGTGGGTTCCTAGGTCATTTGGGAGCTTTCCACATTGGCGCTGACGCGTTGCATCGAAATATCTCTGACATCTCTTCGTGGGTGCGCGATGGTGTGTGTGCGTGCATTTGTGTGTCTCTCATGCAGCTAGGCATTTGCGGCCAGTGGTAATCTTCAGGTGTGTGTCTTTCATCAACAACTCTCAATGAAGCCAAAACAAACAGCGAAAGTACGGGAATACTCACCCAGGAATCTCATTTCCGTGGCGAGTGTACTTTCCAAACCTTACTTGTCCTTGTTCCTTCCTGCTGAAATGGTAAAACAAGACTGGGCACTACAGAACACTTGAACAATCCTTGGTTTTCAACGCACTGTGAATGTCAAAAATCTTGCTTGACACGCATACCTCAATTCCCACGCTTTGTGCCTGTGTTGTATCTCTGATACACTGTACAGAGAGAATTTTGCACAAACACATAATTTTGTCCCAGTTCATATGGCCGATCCAGGACTTATCAGGACGGTGAGGGAAAATAGATGTATGTGGACAGCTTACCAGATTCATGGCCCAAATGGTACATACAATTTTTGTTGATTTTCAGGGGGGGATGAGTGGAGCAGAGCCTGTGTTTCCCAGCAAAGTTTTGTCATGAGGTCATCCCCCTGGAACTCAACCCTGGATTTGCTTGAGTCGCACCCTGGATCCCTGTTTGGTGTTGTGCAAATTGTGAAGAGATACAACGCCGACAAGTGCACTGTGGGTTGAATGAATTGCTAGTTGTGCCGATTAAAACACAACTGGGGTGAACCCAAATGGAAAAGGGTTGGGTCCAGGAGTTCCACAGGGGAGCATTGAGTTCAGGGGGCAGGCGCGGATCCAGGATTGGGTTCAGGATGTGCTGACGCTGAGTGGGGCTCTGGGTGCAGGGTAGATCCATGATTGTATCAAGGGGAGAGGTACAGGTCTACAAGTGGGTTGTTGCTGAGGAATGCATCCAGGAGCGAATAGAGATGAGAGTTTCGTATCCAGGGGTTGGGAGTGAGGCACTGATACAAAGGCTGGGTTTAGAGTGAAAAATTAACCCAGAAATATGTGGAGGGTTCGGGAGTAGACAAACTGCACTGCAGAAGCTTGATCCACAGTAGTGTGGAGCAGGTGCAATGATTTCCAGGCTCTGAAATGTAGACACACGCCACTGGATCTGGTGAACATGTACCAGGAGCGCAGCATAACAAGTGTTGTGTCCTGCGATAAACTGGGGCAATTGTTGATGAGAAATGGGAAAATGGTGTGATTGTCCTGAAATGATGCATCTCTCCATGAAAATTGTGGTACAATTTTGAAATGTTTATCGTCAGATGTGTAGCAGAGCAAATTGAGTCATTCAGTGCGCCTCAAGCCCAGAAAACAAAATGCCAGTGCAAGCCAAAGAGGAAAGTGATTATTTCCAGTTCCAAACCACAAACCAGTTGGGATCAGGACAGATCTTTCTTTCTTGTGTTTGATGCAGAATGGCTCGCGACCGCCAGATGCTATCTTTTGCCCAATCGTTGTGAGTACAGTCCTAAACTTGACACAAACTCAAACCCAAAGGTTTATTTCAGCTCCATGAAAATGCAGTCACTAGGACCATCTTGTCACTCTGAAGAAATTCTGATGTTGCTGCTTTTGACAGGCATGTTGGCACTGAATTTTCAAACTGCTTTTGATTGTCAGAAGTTTTTTGAGACAAAAGTTTTTTTCAGACATCCCTGTTGCATCATGGTGCTCACCTGACGGAGTCTCTCTACTGGTTGGCAGAAAGACTTGCTCACTGCACTCCAAGACATGGATGTCAAAATGTTGTGAAACATTTCCTCAATTCCCTGAAAGAGCCCTCGAGCCATCTCCCTCAGCAACAGACCCATAAACCTGCTGGCTTCCAAAATGTGGCGAAGTTTAGAAACAAAGAGTGTCTCAGCTGAGTTCACAGGAGAAAGGTCAGGAACTGTTTCTTGGCTCAATTCACAGGAGAAAGGTCAAGCACCGTTTCTGAGTTCACAGGATTAAGGTCAGGAACTGTTTAAGCATCCAAAGTTCCCAGAAATTATTTTTGGTCTGTTGTTCGCATCTCGTTCTGGCGGTGTATTGGATTGAAGTAGAACAGAAATGGTCTGTGGTCCAGTCAGGCAGACCAGAAAGAAAACACTGATTTGATTTTGATTTGAACAATATATTTATTCATGGTACATCACACAAGATTTCTTGTCATGGCCATGCTTTGCCCCTTTTGCCAGCAAGATGTCAGCCAAAAATTGCAAGGCAAGGCATTTTTGTGCACATTATTTGGAAAGAAAAAGAGGAACATTCTGAAAATCTGGTGTCTTAAACTTCCTTTGTGTTCCCAAAAATATTTCGTGTTCACAGCTTCACTATATCTTTTGATGAATTTTAGCTGAGAAATGTTTTACAGCCTTCTGGCAATTTAAAAGTTCTTGCCAGAAATATTGAAGGGTTAATAATTCCATTCAAGGGCCTAATGACAGCTATTGGCCACAGAAGCAAATCCACATGGGAGCCTGGCAAAATTTGAAAGACTAAATTCACCACAAATAGACTTGTCCAACACAAAATATTTGGAACAGATGTTGACAAGATTTTCAGTGGAATACACTTCTGATTCCTATGCCCAGTAGTTATTTCATGTAAAGATTTATCCCGCCTTTCTAACCTTCTGATGAGTAAACTGTCACAAATTATGATGAAACAAGCAAGTGAAGTCTGAATCATATTTGTGGAAAAATTTGACACCACATCTAAATCTGTGTTTGGAACTAAATGAGTACAAAATTTGTTCAATGATTTTCCTGAGAATTCCACTGACAAACACAAACCTGTGGGCAAACAAACAGCAATCACAAAACCAACTGCAACCTGTTTTGTCACGAAAGACTCAGTTTTGAACTGAGAATTCAGTGGAAAAATAGTGACCATCAACCTACCTAAAGAGAGCAAAGCAAGCATCAGAGTCAAGAAGATGCTAGATGAATCATGCAAAGCAAAAGCCAGATGACAAACAAAGAAACTGGTCCAGAAGCTCTGTCTGACAACAAATTCCTTTTTGAAATACAAATCTGCAACAAATAATGTTTCCAAATATATTCCAAACACAAAATACCCAATGTTGAGTGTTCTGATCATTATGTTGTACATATCAGACTCAGAGCTTTTTTGGGTGTGCAGAAATATTGATAAACAATTGGCAAGGAGTAGAAGACTGCACAGAATGCCAACAAGAACAGGCACTGCCTCCTTAACAAGCAAAACAGAACAAGAATCTTCCAATTTATTCACTTCAACAGTTGAATGACAGGAGCTGCCAGGTGGACTGATGCAACACAGAAACACAGATGTAGTGACAAGATTCTTGATGTACAAATTATCAAACACAGTGATTTCCACATTCTCCAGCAGGTTTGATGATAGCTTCAGGGCAACTAAATGGGGAATATTTTCAAAAGTGTTTGTGTGAAATTGGTTAAGAAAGTTTTGTGAAAGGTCAATGTATTTTGCACTTGTTAGGTTGAGAAATGACCTTTCCTGGATGTTTCTCAACATATTGTTCTTCAAGATAATCCATTGTAGTTTCTCCAGATTGTGAAAACACATTGTACATAATTCTAAAACATGATTCTTTGAAATATCAAATGTAACAAAGTTGGGGAACTGTGTGGAACTGCTGCAAATATGAATTATGTGGTTTCCTGAAAAGTTGGCATTCACCAGGGAAGCAATGAGACCAAATGACCTCAAGTTGTCAGTTCTACTTTCAGTAACATGAATTGATCTGACATTGAAGTCCAGTGTGATATTGTTCAGAACAACACCAACACAGGACAAGGCTAAGTTGAAACAATGACACTGCTGAGGACATGTGTGTATTTTTGGGTGGCACATTAGTTCATCATCTTCTTGGGGACAATGAATCTTTTCATCACAGATATGTTCAGGGTGGATACATTTGGAAGAAGAATGACATCTAAACAGAAAAGTACACATTCTACTTGTGCATTTATTGGAGACTTCAGATTCATCTTGACCCAATGGACAGTCCCAATTTCCATCACACACAAAATGCCAAGGAATACAATAAGAGTCAGGGCATTTGTGGTGAATATTGCACTCAAATGAGTGACAAGATTCCAAATGTGAGCCAATTCTGCATGGTGTCAAGTGGCCCAATGTGTTCAATTGATAGATGCAAATATCACTTATGTTGTAACATTTAGAATGTCTTGGTAGACATGGAATCTGACCTGGAATGCTGCATTTGAAAACAGTGAAATTTGTCAAAACATCAGCATACATAGGTTCATCTTGCACTGATTCATTGCAATCAACGATTAAGTCATTGAGTAAATTCTTGTTGATTGTGAGATTGTCACAACATTTGAAAACAAGGTCTTTGCTTGACTTTTGAGCTGCAACAGACTTCCCACCTTCAAGGTGGAAGTAGCTTACACACTTTCCCTCTCTTGTTTTGAAATGCAACGGTGAACAATAACATTCTGGAACTTGACAGAAAATAGGGCAGTTTATGTTTGGGGAAAGACAAAGTTCATCACCACTGGTTCTGTTTTTGTGCAATGCAGGTTGATTTACCTTTGGCTTGGGTGTTCCTTGGCAATCATGAACACCATCCAAAACAAACAAACTTGATATATATTCCCCTTCTGTGCAAACAAACACATTTCCAAACAAGATGATTACAGGAATTACTGGGGATGAACAAATTTGATAACCTTTTGTATCTTCAATTAAAGCTATATTTTCAGTGTGTGCAATCTTAAACCAGGTTCTGTGGTAAAAATGTTCAGTAACATTTGCCTCATCTTTGGTCATTGCAAATAAGAGGGTAAAATTCTTGTTGCTTACTGCAGTAAACACAAAGTCCAATTGTTTTGCATCAACTGAACTAAATGGTTTCATTTTGCACTTCAGTGTGCAATTCAGAGCAAAGTCATCTGCACTCATTCTTTTGCCATCAAACCAAGTGAAATGGTGACATGTCTCATTTTGTCTCACAGCATTGTATTTGCAATGAAAATGTTTGTTTTGGGAATTGTTACAAGAAAGACACAGCTGTGCATGAAAGGCTTCATCAAAACAAACAACATTTACTGGCAGTCTGTGTAAACAGTCAATTGAAATCCACTCTGATTCAGCTAAGTTAAACAAACTCATGGCTGTGCACTTTTTGGAACCCAGAACAGGGCTCAATCTGCTGTCAGTCTGATTCCAAAGTGATATGGTCAAATTCTCAATATTAGTCTGTAGTTTTCTGAACTTGGGATGGTCGAAAGTATAACAATAATGAAAATGCCCTGCCTTCCTTTTGTCCTGATGGTGATTTTTCCACACTTGATATGAAACAGGCTGGTTGCTACCAAATCTGAAAGATTTTAACAGCACTGACAACTGGGCACAGAATGTTTGAATACATCAATTTCTGAAAATCATCAAGATGACACTTGCCTCATGAGTGAGAATTTAACCCTGAGATCAATAAATATTGCTGTTATTGTGAAAAGCTCTGGCGATCCCTTCAGTAGCAACAGCAAATTATTCAGTTCATCTCTGCTGAAGAACTTAGGAAGACTTATATTCATGTGTGTGCAATATTTGAATGCAGTTACCCAAGATATTGGTGCCTTGCTGTGACCCATTGTCCCCTGAAAGGGGACTGAAATGATGAAGGCTCCCTTCTTTGCAACCAAAAAGCAAATTCTTCCAAAGTCAGATTGACTGAATGTGGGTTTGAAGGTTACCCTTGTTTTTGCTTCAATCCAGGAAAAGAAAAGTTGGTTGTGTTGTGTATGGTATGTTTCTGATGGAGGATTGTTTTGTTCACAATGTATTTTCAAAATATCAACTTGCCCAGGAAGTGCCCAAAGAATATGCTCATTCAAGTTGTTTTGAAGTACAAAATGATAACTTTTCCAAAATTTCTCAAGGGGATAAATGTTCTGGTAAGTGTAAGGTACACGTTGAAACAATTTTTTGTGTTTTATGTTTCTCAATGAAGCCTGTGCTTTGAAGTGGAGAAACACAGAATTACTGTTATTGCGTAACTTTGACTTTACATGCAAAATGATGCTATTGGTGTCAGCTAAAGCTAAATTTCCTGTTTCAAAGCTTTGGTTGCTCAACCGCTTCAGGAAAGTTTGGTTGTGGTTATTCATAACTGGAAAGTACACAGAACCCCACTCAACTTCATTTGAAAAAAGTTTACTGGATTTCACAGTCAGGACTACCCAATTGCTTGTCAAGAAAGGAAAGGTGATATCAAAAACATTCATTGTTGTTTTGATATGGTAAAATGCAGAGGATTGAACATGACACAATCCACCTTGTGTCTTCTGTGAGAAACTGGTGTAAAATTTCTCTGAGTGTGCCAAAGTTGTGTTTATAAAAGTTGCTCCCTTTTCAGGGCACAATTCCTGGTGAAGTATCTTCCACTTGAATACTTTGGAAGGTTGTCCAAAGTTCACAAATGTCACCCTACCTTTGTTGTCGTGCTTTTGAATGAAGCTGTTTACTGTGAAATATGTCCCAATTTCTTTGAATTCAGTTTGATCCAATTTGAGCCTGGCAGGTTTGCAAGTTGGGTATATGAGTCCTTGAGTTATTGTCATGTCATTTATGGCAAGATCCACCAAAAAATTCTTGTCATGCAGACCTGAAGATATTTGGATAACCATACATTTATGAGGGATCAATCTTCGAATCAGAGTAAAATATGGATCCTGTAACTTTGCAGGTCCAAGAACTTTTGCCTGATACTCCCCACAAGTTCTGAGTTTGACAAGGCTGCAGTTTACATTTGAAACACTGAAGCTGGCAGACAAATGGCTGTACTCATCATGTGAAACAACAACTAAATATGCCGTGGAAAATCTTGTGTGAACTATTCTTTGCCACAAGGGGTCAACAATATTTCTGTGAATGTTGTTTTCACAAAATTGAAAAACCTCTTCATTTTTTGCAAAAATAGCAATTCCTCCAAAACTGCAGTCTCTATTTTGTGGGCCAGCAAATGAAACATTCCAAATTTCAAACCTTAGAATTGAATACTTGACAGTTGAATGCAAGTAAATGACACAGTGCAAGTCCCCACACATTCGTGCAGGATACTGAAACTTAATAGATTTTGACAGGTTGACAAAGTATCCAACAGAGACTGCCAATTGTCCATGATAACTTATTTTATGGCTTGACAAGTTAGAGGAGAGTTCTGTGTATTGCACAAAACATTGGTAAGTGCTCAGGCTCATTCTGTTGTTGGAAAATGAGACTTTGGTTCCATTTGACAGAATTCCTGGCCCATCAAATATGATGACATGAACTTCAGATGCAATGGTAAAATATAACTTCAAACTCTGGAATTTGTGTGCTGTAATTTTGTATGTGGAAATCACTATTTGAGCAAAAACAATATTGTGAATTGCTTTTGGCTGGAGATTCACCATGGATTGCAATTTTTGATTGAACAAAATTCCAGCAGAGAAAACACAACTTGTGAAATTGAATGTCAGTGGATAAGTTTCCTTCAAACTGGCAGCGACCTTGATTTGATTTGACAAGGGAAATAAATCAAAGTCATCATGTATTCCACAGAACACAAAATCTTGGGATACTTGCAAATTATTTGCAAAGCAGTTTTTAAGCATGTTGGGAATATAAATGTGATGAAATGTCAGGTTGAGCCTGAGCTGACTGTCAAGGGAAAATGCAAATATTAACTGAAGGTCAAAGTATGCACCCTGACCCCTTATGTATTTCAGGTGTTTGGCATGAAAATCAGCAAGACTGTGATAAGTGGCTGAACAAACTTCATGCATTTGGGAGGAAAAGAGAACATGGTTGATTGGGAGCAAAACATTTTCTCTTTTTGAAATCAGACAGGAATTCCCAGTCCTAAACAAAAAAACCTTATTGGATTGCCATTCAAATAGTTTGGCATTTTTGCAGGTGGAAAATATTGCTGTATTTACAGAGTTCAAACCTGTGGTTCGATGAATTGTTTTCAACACAAATTTTTTGATATAAATGTACCAGGGCTTTGGAAAATCAGCAGCTCCTGTTTGCGACCACAAATATCTAAAATAGTCCTCAGAACCGACACATTGCATACAGAAGAGGAGTACAATAATCCACAGCATGTTGGCTTTTTCTGAAAAGAAATATATCACATAACTAGGTTTTAATTATTGTATTCTTCGTTTTTCGTTTCTTTCAGCAGAAAAGATTTCAAACCCCGAAAAGCAATCAAACAAAGATATTTTCTTTGTTCCAATAGTGACACACCTGACTGGTTGTGTGTGCAATTCTATCTTCATGTTTCAAATGAACTCAATTGAACAAACAACTTGAACAGTTTGAAGCTCAGGTACAGAAGGAGGTGCAAGCTTCAATGTCCAAGCCAGAGGCAAATTATTCCCTCAAGGAAACCTTTGGCTTGATTTTGCCTTGCAATTGTTCTATTTGCAGGAAGATTGTTCTGACCCGAACTGCCTGTTCAGGTCAGAAGCCAGTATGAAATTGAGAAGTAGGAAAAACACACAGGTCATGAAAACAGTTAAACTCTCAACCCATAAACCACTGCAAAAACACAAGAAAACAGCTGTTAATTTACAGTTCACAACCAATTGCCCACAAAAATTTTGAAGTTCTTTTGGTGTATTCTACCGGTCTTTTTTTTATTCAACTGCTGCTCTGGCTGTGAAAACATCTGAAAGGCAATATCGTCTACTGACTGATTCTCTCAGTTAGAAAAAAAATAACTCTTGAACAAAACATGGAGGAAGTTTTGGACATTTCTTTGGTGGAAAGTACATCTGGGACATTGCAAATTTTCTTACTTCATTGTCTGCATTGTGAGCTTTCCGCCTTTGTTTACGAATCCTTCAAGGGATCAATTCAAACTTCGCAAAATGTGCAACCTTTGTTTCATTTTCAGATTTGTTGTGGTAGGAATTGTGCCTCAAGTCCAATTTTGTTCTCCCTCGCCAGGGGAAACTGTGCTCCCCAGTGGCTGGAATTGATCAAACCAAAGGCGAATTTTGAGAACACTCAACATGACAAAGAGTACCGAATGTCGTATAGAGAAACTACCCAAACGACTTTGTTAGTTTGAGCCAGCTTTCGGCAGGAGATAGTACTCAAGCAGACAACTTCCATTAGGCAGTCTGCACATATGTTTTTGAAAGGCACACCTGTTTGCATGCCCTCCTTTGTGGCTGTTGTTTGTTGATTTGGATCAACAAAAGTTAAAAAAAGTTACCAGTTGCAACATGGGTTCAGTTATGCCGGTGGGAGGGAATGGGTAACCATTTGGAGCACCCAGCCTGTTGTGATCGTCAGTTTGTTCATGTGGTTTGAACATCTGGTGAAGGCTGATGAGAATCATTGAGAACATGTATTTGTGTCTATTTTCCAATTGTTTCTCAGTTGGATCACTCCTGTCCTGTGCTCTCTCCAGGGTTTCAGTGAATCAAACTTTCTCGACTATCATCTGGAATATTCAGATATTGACTAGAAACATCTGATGCATCGGCTCCGAACACTCCCTCACAGTTCCATACCCTGTCATACACACCAACATGGTAAATTTGGAAAGTTTTGACACGGCCTTTGACATGGATTCTCCGTGTCCTCCCCAAACGGAACACTGCTTTTTCAACAGGCTTCATTGTGCAAAGGGAGACCCCAACCCAACTGCAAATTTATTCACAACTTTCACACAGATCAGCCATGGGTTTACAGCACGCAATTTATGATTCGTGGACTCAGCTTTGAAATCAGCAACCTTCACATAGTCCACCACATTTCCCCCAAGTGCAAGGCTTCTTTCTTCGTTTGCCAGTCTTCTCCAGTTCTTTTCAAGTGCTGCTTCTTTGTGGTGGTGATTTCACTTGACTGTATTCTTGGTGATCCCCTGCAATACCATGAAGCACGCAGTGTTGCTGGGGGGCTCGTGCAAGCACACTTGAAGCAGCATGTTTGGCCTTGGTCGGCAGGAGCCATTGATATGGCCTGGCAATTATTGGCTTGATACTGCTCCACCGAGTCTGGGAAATTGTTTAGTCCCAAACATGTATGTCCTTAGTGTTATGCTCATGTGGAGTGGTCACCAACTGTCTTTACGCTTGGACTGCATTCCCAGGTTGAGCAGCAGCCATTTTGGTCAACATTTGCTTGTCTTGCTTGAGGACAGATTGGCCAAACATCACAGATTCATGATTTTACAGCCAATCAGAGCCTGTCTCCCTGGGAATTTTTGCAAGTGTTGAGGCCAATGTCCAACAAGCTGGAAGACTGGGGTTTTCCAGTCAGTGCTCCAAGTTCCACTGACAGTTGTGCTTGTGGATTCAATTGTGTGAATACACAATGTTCCAAATTGAGACAAGCCTATTTCTTATGGTGATTGAAGCACAAGGAGAAGCACATCAGGTGAATCATCACACTTTGACCTTTCTGTGGTGGTAGAATTATATCACCTGACAATGGGAGTGAAGTGACCAGCATGAACACACACAACAACAACAACAACAACAACAACAACAACAACAACAACAGATTGGGTTCTTCTATTGCCCATGAGGACAGTGAAAATCTGACACCAGTCTGCGTCAACTAGAGTGAGTCTTGAGAATGTAGTAGTACTGATTATTCAATTTCAGCAGTACCCTATTGTCTTCAGTCAGGTGGTCTGGTGCCCAGAGTCTCCTGGGTCTGTGGTGTGCACAACATCCGGAGAACCACACAACACACAGCAAGTGGTAAGTGTGTTCAGGATAGACACAGCCTTTGTGTTTTTGGATGCACCTAAAAGGTGAAAGACCAGCAGTAATGCTCAAGTCATTCCACAAGAGGCCTGAGGTTCCAAGCAAAAATGGACATCTATGCTTTCAAGATATCTTATGACCTTCAAAGGGCCTGTCTTCTTGCCAAAAATATCTGTCCCATTACACCCTGATGCCAACACAACGCCAAACACAATTATGACACAACACAACACAAAGTACATGTGTTTGACTGTTATTTATCATCATGTTTTGCCACTGGCAGATCTTGGTGCTCGTCAATCAAGTCAAGATAGGCAGATCACTGTGTGTGCGTGTGAATGTGGTGGTGGCATCTCCCACACAGGCCATGACCTCAGTTTGTGTGTTATCTACATATCCTGACAGTCAAGGAAAAGAGCCAATGCTGCATCACACAACATCATTCAATCATCATCTGGATAGGGTAAAAAATCGTGTATTGGTCAAAACAAAATACTGTCTTTTTGCAGCAGTGAGTTATTCTCAACAAGAGATTTGGTTGGTAAGGATACATCTATATTTTCTGTTTGGAATCTTTGTGGTAGTAAGAAACAAAAGGGTAATTTGGGCAATTTTGGAATGTCGCAATCTTGGAAATCTTGCTCTGTGAGGAAATACAAAAAATTCAGATGAAAGAAACATGTGCACAATCTGCCAACACAAAGGTTCCTCCTTGTTACTCATGATACATTTGTGTGAAACAACTCATTTTGTGGCAAAAGGAAGAGCTCAACCAAGACAAACATTTGTCCCCACTTTCCAATGACTCTTGAGGTACACAGGATAACAGGGGGTCTGACTCTCACTCAAACTATCTATTTCATACTGATCCTGGCTGTGCATCACCTGGTCAGCCAAAAAGGTTTGATCCCGATGACATCATTGGCAGGCAATGGCATTGCTGCCAAGTGATGTCATGGTGTCTAGGGGGTATGTCACCAACTGGCAAGTTATGATGCAATGTCATCGTCTGTGTGTGACTCGAGTCAACATTGGGCAGTGGAATGGTGACCATTTATTACACCACAAATGCACAGATGAAGAACAAAATATCAGTGTCATTATCTTGGCAAAATTTATTGAGTATAGTTTTCTTTGAAGAAATCGTGTTGGCATTTGTCAGAAAACTACAGGTTCCATTTCTGTTATGTTTCAGATTCTTTCTACAATGGCACCAGAGATACAAAAGTTTCAAATGAATTCTTTCCAGCATTTGTCCCAAACAAAAGTCTCAGGTGTCCTGCTTTTCAGCACACCAGATGCATGCTGAAAGGGAAGAGACAAAGGGCTGTGTAACAGTACATTTCTCACCAGATCAAAAGAGAATTTTCTTCAACACAGAACAATATGCACTCTTCTGTGAAATGCAAAGTGTAAAATCTGAAATCTTCATTGTTTTTTTTCATCAAATTTGTCAGTGGTGCTTGCTGACAGCAATCATTTGAATTTTGCTTTTCTGACATTGCCCGTGTGGCTCAACAAAAGGAATGAACACCCACTTGACTTTAAAATTGATTTTTGATGACAAGTAGTATGGTTCAAGGCAGGATATATGTGCTCATGATGGACTGTATCAACAGCCATGTGCAATGTGTCACTGGTTACCAAAAAGCAAGTTTCTCAGAATATCAAGCTACAAGACCACAAAAATGACCTGTTAAGTTGTGTTTTAAGCAGTGAAGAGTCAGTTTTTCCATTGATTCATTCTGGACCACAACACAAAATTTGTCAAGTATGGCAGCAATGCTCAGTGCATTTGCTGGTTTGCTGGTCAAAGTACTGGCCTTGATATGCACAACAAAAACCTGCAGGTGTTTTACCAAGACAATATTCTACAGTTCTGATGAACAACAGGGATTTGAGTGAGGTGCCACATGACATTCCAGTTTCATCAACAAGAGTTAAACTTTCAGGAAACCAAATAACATCTATTCCTGCTGGAATCTTCAAAGGATTAAAACAGCTACAACACTTGAACCTTGAGTTCAACAGAATTACTCTCATAATAAATGAGTCTCTCACAGGTCTCAATAAGCTTTGGCACCTGAACCTCAGAGGAAACAGAATCACATCCTTTCCTGACAGAGTCTTCACAAGCCTTGAGCAGCTTTGTGTCCTGACTTTGGCAAACAATAGAATAGTTCTCATCAGGAACAAAACATTCACAGGACTCAGTCACCTTGAGGCTTTGAATCTAAGAAATAATAACATTTCTTGTATTGAATCTGGATCATTTTCAGTACTGCCAAGGCTTTACACACTCTACCTACAACACAACAGAATTGCTATCATCCAGAATAAGTTGTTCATAAGACTAACAGTGCTTCAGTGGCTGTACCTGGAGCACAATATAATTTCATTTTTGCAGAATGGGACTTTTGCAACACAAATAGACCTTAAAGGCCTTTGTCTAGATCATAACAACATTTCTCTGATTCAAGCTAGATCTTTTGTGGGACTCTTGAGCCTCAAATACCTATATCTCGAACACAACCAAATTTCCAGTGTAGTGAATGGAATATTTGCACAGTTGAGTAGGCTGCAAACTCTGTGCCTCAATCACAATAGAATTCCTGTTGGCAACAATGGCTCTTTCACTGGTCTGCACAATCTGGGGCACCTTAACCTTGAGTACAATAACATTTCAAAGATTTCTAATGGAACATTCACTGCACTCAGTCAGGTTCAAGAGTTATATCTTGGACACAATAACATTTCACTTATCCCAAATGGATCATTTCATGGCCTGGGCAACCTAATAAAATTATCACTCCAATGTAACAATGTACTTCTGTTTGAAAAAGAATCATTTACTCATATGCCCAAGCTGTGCTCCCTTATACTTGGGAAGAACAGCATTTGTAAAATAGAACCAGGCTCATTTGTGGGTCTCAGAGTGCTTGTAGGGCTGGCCCTTCATATGAACAATATTTCTGTCACCAAGAATGGGTCATTCATCAATTTGGGATGGCTTGGTTCTCTTTCTCTTGCACAGAATAGAATTTCTAAGATGGAGAGTGCAACATTCACTGGTCTGAGTCGACTGAAATTCCTCTATCTTCAATACAACAGAATTTCGATGATCAAACCTAGAACATTTTCCAGGCTGACGCACCTTGAAAGTCTCTTTCTCCACAACAACAGATTTTCTGTTATCAAAAGTGCTACACTGGCTGGGCTCAATCATCTTTGATTCCTCTACCTCCACAACAACAGTATTTGTCTCATCAGAAGTGGATGTTTTTCTGACCTGACTCACCTCAGATACCTAGATCTCAGAAATAATAGTATTTCTGTGATTGGAATCAGATCTTTTTCTGACCTCCATATGCTTTCACATCTCTTCCTGCGTCACAACAGAATAAGTGAAATAAGAAACAAAATACTTTCTGGGTTGCATAACCCAAAGTCCTGGACCTGAGGAACAACACAATTTCTGTAATTGAGCATGGATCTTTCAGACATATGGAAAGTCTCAGGACCCTCAAACTCTCTCACAACAGAATATCTACATTTGGAAAACTTCAGAATTGCTCTTCATTCCATGACAATAGATCTGCCATTGCAAAACATATATTGACTGGACTTGGTTCACTCAGATATCTCTCTCTTGACAACAACAATATTTCAACAATACAAAATTGTTCCTTTTTTGGGTTGTTTGAGCTTCAAATGCTTTCCCTGAATAACAACAATATTTCTGTTATTAGAATGAAATCATTTGCAGGATTGAGTCATCTTCAGTTGCTGAATCTTAAAACCAACAAAATTCCTGTGGTGAAAAGAAGATCATTCATTCAATTAATCAAATTGACTCATCTGTTTTTGTCCTGCAAAAACATCAGCCTGGTTGAGATGGATGCATTTACAGGACTGGGAGTGCTGAATTATTTGCACATGGACAACAATAACATTTCTGTCATTAAAGTGGGAAGCTTCAACCATTTGTTTCACTGTTGGCATCTTTTTTTGGACAACAACAGCATTTATTTCATTCAGGAAGGGGCATTTGATTATCTGCACAGTATTAGAGTCATAACATTGGGTAACTTACATCACTCTCACCAGATGTGTTTGTAAATGTACCTCGACCACTGATTCCCTTTGTTATCAAGTTGAGCACATTACCAAGAACCAAAGAAGGAAACAACCAGCTCAATGTGCTGGTTGAAGCATGAAGAGCACCACAAGACCATCAATCTGAAACAGAGACCAATTTGTCATGATGGTACAAATTGGACTTCCATACAGTGTGGAGACCCAGGTATGGCATTTTGGAAATTTTTGTTTCATTCAATAATGTTTTGATTCTTTTGGCATTGATTAGACCAAAAGCTAGTCTCATTTGCTCAATACAGTTTGTTGAAAATCCAACTAGTTACACTTTTCAGGCCAAGAATATCTGAATGGCCCAATGCCACTCAGAAAGCTTGTCTTATTTTGTGTTGATTAAATTGTCTTCTTCTTGTGACATTGTCTGGTATCTCTTCCACCACTGAAAATATAAGATTCAATGCAGGCAAACAGATACCTCCATATCATCAGGGCTGGCTAAGTCAAGTGATGTTACCTGCCTGGGTTTGGTTTCAGAACAGTTGACAAGAAGTCCACTGCTGAGCTAAAGGATTTTTTTGCAAAATAACAGGTCCACAAGTCTCACAGTGGTTTGTCTGGGTCACATATTTGGGTGATTTTTTCTTTGAGTTTCTGACATTTGAATCTGCATTTCCATGACTAAGAACTTCCACAAATCTTCTGACTCATCCAGTCTACAATCAAGCCTCTTACACTGGCAATATGGGAACATTTTTGGGATTATTTGCAACTCTCAAAATCAAAATTTTTGTTGCAATGACCTGAATCACATGCAAACCTGTATTGACAGCAGTTGAATTCTCATCCATAGCATGCTCTCACAATAAAAGTGTGAGGACTGTAAATTTAGAAGCAGAGTCAGAGTGGATGTGAACTGAGATTGAACACAAAGCAGACAGCTCAGTTCTGACAATAGTTTTTGAATAGTGGTCTGAGAAACATTGGCAGACAGAACATGAACAGCAATTCAATTGTGACATTCTTTCCAGGAATTTGTCCAGAACCAGGAGGCATCCCACCCTACAACCGGGACAGGTATGATGGGCCATACAGTACTGGATCCAAAGTGATCTACCAGGGCCTTGAAAGAAAAGACTGTCAAAGTAATGGAGAATGGATCAGCACTGCAGCATATAGTGAAGGTAAGCATGTGCAGAGAAATATGACAAAAAGTGCATTGTAGGTTTTAATCCCTCTTCTAATAAATGAATTTGAAAAGAACCATGAATTTTTCATTGACTAATTTCTGGTAATTTACACCACACCAGAGGATGCTCTTTCACCCTTTTGCAGAAAAGAATACCAGAAACATAACATAATCACAAAATCATCTGGTGAGAAATGACATCTCATCAACAAATGACACAGGAAGAAAAACTCCTGTCACATCAGTGATGAGTGTGGCCATTGTTTTGATTTCAGTTGGTAGCATCAGTGTTCTTTTAACTGTTCATAGGTAATGTTTCTAGAAATAGTTTGTCAGATTATTCCACTTTGAACTGTCTGTGGTGCTATTTTCTCCTTTTAGCCAAATACAATTTGTTTTTAAACCAATTTTTTGATCCAGATCTGTGAAGAAATTGAATGAAAAGTCACAGAATATTCCTGGACCCAATAAAGATGAAATGCACACCATAACTCTGGAACAACTTACTAAAAATTTGAAGAAACAATTGGCAGAAGAAGTGCAAAGCTGCTGGATTGATCCACAAAAGATTGTACTGGATAAATTTCTTGGTCATGGTAAAATTTGATTTGTCTTCTGGAACAGACCTGAGCTTTGCCCAGAAGCATGGGATGAGATGTCAAACCAAAAAAATACTAGAATTGTAAATTTCAGGAAACTTTGCAGTGGTGTGGTCTGGTTCCCTAGAATACAGACAAAATGTGAAAATAGCTGTGGCTATAAAGAAGAGGAAAGGTAAAATTTTGAATGCTGCCCATTGGGTGCATCTCCCAGCTTGTAAATGGTGTGCAGTCTCATACAGTGTGGTTTCTATTCTGTTTGTTCAACATTGTGTCTTGGGTGAAGGTTCACAAGGCCCTGATAGTTGGGGCATTACTCTAATGAAAATGCAATAATATATTTGATGTCTTGACAAGTGTCTTGTATTCTATGTTTCTCATCAATGACATTTTTGAGTTGTGATCAAAATAAATCATGTGGCCCCCAACACACCAAATGGCTCAGTTGGTTATGGACAAGTAAATATATTCTCCAGACAGTCTCCCAAGTGAACAGGCAAAAAAAAGCACTTTTTGTTTTGTTTTTTTTTTGCCACTTTACAGGAATCTGTATAAATGCCTCATTGTTTGCTGAAACAGCTGGCGCATGTACAATGTTTCTGAATGTCACACCATGAAATATTGCACTTTCTTTGCAAAGCTCCACTGGGAGCAACTCCCAAGATAAAGTGCAGGGCTGAGGTACATGCAACATGTAATGAGATGAAACAAAATGTTTGTCTGGGATGAAGGCATGAGGACATTATGAATTCTTTGCCTGAGGACTGAAAACTGAAGCAAATTGTGCATATGTCCAGAGGACTGT
>JAAUXT010060863.1_pt1 | contig 20084 bp, 24 predicted proteins | sample 7278171 | NCBI WGS metagenome assembly JAAUXT01 (sample SAMN14350112, study PRJNA611818) | marine sediment metagenome | isolation source: surface marine sediment (1.8m) | place: French Polynesia: Moorea | collected 2018-08 | reverse complement strand
TATGGGGCACTTGGCCTCTGGACCAATCAGAAGGCTGGATTTTGAATTCTAGACCAATCAGAAGCATTCCCGCCCTCATTATCTCTGCCCCATAGTGGGGGGCTCTTCTCTGAAATCAGTGACTGGAAAATGGATTCTTGTGATCATTGTGTTTGCTTCGTTTTGTTTTGTTTTTTTTTGCAGCTGAAGTTGTGTTTGTTTTTGTTTTGCACCTACATTGTGATTTCGTGTGAACCATGACAATGTGAAGCCGTCCACAATTCTGCTAGTTATATCATTGTATGATCCCAAACAATGTGACTCTGACACAGTAAAACCTTTTTCTTTCCCCCAAATTAATGTGGCGTCAGATTTTTGTGTCATTTCACCCACATGCAGTCTGTGAAAGCCGTCTTGGGTCAACAGAAGGCAACAAACTGCCGTGCAGATGTTTTCTTCTCATTTTTACATGTGTGGACAGAAGCACAGACTTCAAAAAGTCTCTGAGCAGGCTGGATTGTGAAGGAAAGCAAATGTACCGCAAACAATGAAGCTGGGACCTTACTCTGCGGCGTAGACATTTGGCAGAAGGCTGCATAATTTGGAAAAAAAAAATGCACACAGGTGCTCTTCCGAAGGCTTGTTTTGCATAATTACATTCTCCCTCAAAATTTGAGCGTGGGACTCTGGCTGGAAATGAGAATTTGCAGTGGATGTTTCATCGCTCATGACAGTGGCAACCAGCACGAACTGTTTGGGTCTTGTTTTGAGCACACATACGTATTTGGGTCTCTCGATGCAACGAAATCGCCCAAACTCGGCTTGTCCGATTTGTTTTGACTGACCCATGCTTGCCCCAATGCTTCCTGAAAGAGGGAGTCCCGCTAAATTTCTTCGCTTTTGCACACAAGGAACGAAAGAAACCCACTTCGAATCAGCCGAACAGGAGTGATTGCATTTGCAACTTTTTTCAAAGAGCAAACAAGGCTTTGTTGACGCGTCAATTGCTTGCTCCTAGGAGGAAGTCAAATATCAGTTTCATCGCGCGAATCCTCCACTACAGGTTTGTTAGCTGTGCAAACATACCGTCGATTTATTTTTCAATGAACACTTGCCAAAAAAGTCTCAAACGAGAGTTATGTGGGATGAGCACAGATTTTTCGCACAGACTTTAAACACAATGCTGTCAACAGCAAAGTTGTGTTCTTGAGGCCTGCAAGTCGTGCACGGTCATTGTAGCATTGAAGTCTCCTCCAAACAGAGGTTCTCTGCCTGCATGCCTGAGTGTTTGCGTGTGACACTGTCAAAATTTGTTCTTGCAACCAAACTTCACAATGCATTGCCTCGCAATGAACATGCATTGAACAAGAAAGGCGGCCAGGATTTCACAAAGAACACTTTTGCTGTGATTCCAACACAAGAATTTACCGCTGAAATACATGTGATTGCAAACACCTGCAAGAAAACAGGCGTTAGTCTGTGCGATATGCTTCAGGAAATACAATATTTTTGCCTGTGTCGAGTCATCTAAATCTGGTGCACAACACCATAACAAGAGACTCCGCGCACACAGCGCAACAACAGTCTTACAAACATACAAACAGAAATCTCGGAACGTCAACCCTTCTGTTTGGATTGTCAGATCTATTTATTGTGCTTAATTTCTTACCTGTACGAGTTTGTGAGGTTTCCAGGACTTGGTGAAAGTCTTTGCTCATACATGTGAGTGAAACTGGTCATGTTGCAGCGCAACAGATCGGTAGGATGCCGTAGATGCAGCTGACAACTTGGATGAAAACACAAAGTCTTGAGATCTTTTGGTTCCATGCTCACATAAATTCGGACAACAATTAAGGTAAGTTGGTTTGCAAATAAATGTGTGCTCTGAGCTTTGCACATGGCCTCTGTTTTGTGTCACAGTCTATCGGCTACACCACGGACAATTGATTCTGTCCTCAAATTGTGCAGTGAACTCGGATCTGGACGACCGTGTGTCAGACAAGACAAGAATTGAAGCGGTGGCTTAAGTAATTGTCATCTTGAGCAGTGTTGTGAAAATGCAACGGAAATGTTTCTCTCGCCCCCCTCCCCAAATGTACTAATAGATTAAGCGTGCGTTCTCCCGAATTTACAGACCAGGGCTACAAGTGTCAGCAATGTGTGCACACGGATAACAGAAAGCTCGATCCTATTTTAGCACAAATTACGCTGTGGTACAGAATTTGATAGTTTGGAACCAGTGAGCTCCAGTTACGTGCTCTTGCATGACAGTCCAAAAAGGCAAAAAGGTAAAGCGTGCTCTCAACATGAAAGCTTGGTGCACACAAGAACGGAGTAGAGTCGTTCACAGCAAATTAATTCAGACCAAAGCGTCGCTGAATGAAAATAGGGAATGTCGGTCTGTTTCAGTTTGTCCTTTCGATTCTCAGGAGGTTGAGAAACTCCTTCCTGACAAGTCTTGGCCTGTTGCTTCAGATTGTTCACCCTGCATGCTTGAGAGACAGGACTTTCTTCCAAGTTCGAGTCAAAACAAAGCGTGTGTGAAATTCAAGTCGGAAATACGAGATACTCGTATTGACCATTGATATCTTTCTGCACAAACACAATTGAAGTTGGTATTCGACTGTTGTGTGGTCCATGCATTGATAAGACTCTCTTTGATACCATTGTGCATGCCTTATCTGATGACCCAATTTGTCAACATGCGATTTTACAAACACTGCTGTCTTGTCACCTCTCATACCCAAGCACCTCAGCGGACGGATCTTTCGGATCTTTCTTTCGGATGAAGGCTTGTTCTCGACAAGTCAAGTTTTTGTGTTTGCTCGAACCACTCAGAACACTTGTGGACGACTGCAGTTGTGGCGCAGATCATTGCATCCAGACGAACTTTTCCAAAATGTGAACAAACTTGAGTGTGGATATCTCCATAAATGATCCAAGAAAGAAAGACAATGCGACGAAACATCCCGGCTCATGCTTCATCAAAATTGTTGGCTTGGTGTGACAGAACATACCGATGTCCTTGAAACAAAGGCACAATGCCCGGTGGATTGGAACGTAACTTTGAATCTTGGTTGCAGCGGAAAGTTGAAGTGTTGAAGGCTGAAGGCATTCTCAGGTCCAAGTTGCTGAACCTGGGCCGATCATTTTCTGTTGTTTCCGGTTCCGATGAGGAAGTCAGCCAACCAGCCACGCAACATTCCGCCACTGCTGACGCCAGGAACACTGACCCTCCAGGACATGAAATGAAAACAACACATCAGTCCGAATGGAGTTCATTTGTTGGTTCTGAACCTCACCCCAGGAAAGCTGATTCTATTCATGGCACAGTGCCTGCGACCTCTTCTGACTCATCAAGCGGAACTTGGAGCTTCAATTCCACTGTTTCAGACCATGGTCGTTTCACGAAACGTTCCACCAACCCCCTCGTGATGGCTCAGCAGCAGCGCCCGGACGTCCGCAACCCTCAGCCTCCCGACGGGACCTCTGCAGAGTCTTGGGATCAGGCACCATCTCCAAGCTCACCAACTCTTCAGAGTGATTACTACAAGTTCGTCTGGCAGGTTTGACATTCATTTTCTTGTTCAAGGAAGGAAAATGGGCTTGTAACGACCAGCGTGTTGTGCACAGCACCGTGTTGTCTGCCGGCACGGCCCACTGATTTTCAGCGCTCCAGGTGCACCACAGAATACTGACGTGACAAGCAAGTGTTCGCAACATCTTGACGGACAACGGAGACAGAGTCAGGGGTGGAGCAACTGGAGAGGACAGCCCTGCCCTCACCACGGGAAATTGAGGGGGAATATTTTTCGATTTCCACGTTCAGCCGCACAGATGGGGTCACCTCCAACGGGTTGGATTCCCGAACTAAATCCTGACCCAGTCTGTACATGTGAAAGTTCACCGAAGCAGCCCTCATTGCCAATTGTTTGGGGCGGCTGAGGAGGATCTTGGACAACGTAACGTTCAGAACCATCTCTGTTGTGTCTTTGGCTATCACGGCCCTTCCGATATTCTTCGCACTTTGTGCCTCATTGTCTTCAAAGTTTGTACTGACCGTGCGTCTTTCGGTTGTGCAGGATGACGACGATTTTGAGGCAGCATTGGGCGCACCCTCGGCGGTTGACTACACGGAACAAATTCTGTCGCAGATTGACACAGAACTCGCCGACTTGCATTCCCACTCCATCTTGAACCAAGGTAACAACACGTCAGGCCTGCTTTTCAAGATCCCGGCATCACAAAGATCTCCCCGTTCTGAGGCCTCACACGAACTTGGTTGGAGTCAAACACTGCCCGGTACCCGTGCGCGAAGACGTCATCTTAATTGGCAGTGCGATTTGAATACCAAGTCGTCACACCAGAGGTTTACGGAAGGAACACACACACCAGTACACAGCTTGGTGAGTGTTGTCAACGAAGACGCACATGGTTCAGACACCTGCAGAACTTGATGCCACAACTTGGTGTTTCGCATGCTTCAGGCAAGAAAGGTTTTGCCAAGGCGGAGCGGGGTCAGGTGGAGCTGCTGGGCGGACAGGCGGTGCGCTTTGACCAGAGCGACGCCGCCGAAGACGAGGCCGACGCCGAGTCGTGGCGCCCGGACGAGGACGACTCGTGGTTGGAGGATGACCGCAGCGCCGACGAAGTCTTCCACGGCGCCCACGGCACGCCTTCCAACCGGGGAAAGGTGCAGTGAACTGGTGCAGCCCATACGAGGCAGAAACCGAAAGATTCCCTCACAATTCCAGAGGAAATTTTTGATCTGCCGTTCTGTTTTGCAGTTTCGTCTGTTTTCAGCACTTTGTGTCTTGTCAGCAGGCTGATGGCCAGTCGACAGAGAACGTGCCGGGACACACCAGCTTCGATCGCAATGGCAACTTCACGGGGTCTCCCAGAGGGACGAGTCCGCGGGAGCTGCATTCCCCGTCCAGGAGTTCCGGGCCGAGCTCACCGGACGACAAACTACCCGGACCCCGCGAACTGAAGCAAGCCGCTCGAGACGCCAGCAACGTGCGACATTACTACCACACTCAAATCGCGCCAATTTCAAAAGGTAGATCGAACGAAGATTTTTGTGTTTCCTTTTGATCCATGCACTTATCGAACAACCTACATTTTCAGACTCAACGCGACACAGAGTACGCAAGGTCCACGTGAGTTTCGTTTGACCACTGTTTTCCAAAATGTGAACTTTTCTTGTTGAAGATCGGATTCTGCTACCAATGGAGGAAGTGGAGATGTCGTACTCCGAAGACGAGTTGCACGACGACGAGCAGACGGACGATCAGGCCATGTGCCCTGCCAATCCAGCAGAGGTAATCTTCGCGTCGTACCAACAGCAGAAACCTGCTGCTACTTTGACCAATCGGAAAGCCAAAGCAATCGGACCCTGAATGGAATCAACCAGAAAATCTGACAATAACGACCCAAACGCATCCACGGGGCGTGCCCGTGAATTCGCCATATTACTCCCCGAAACAACCCCCTCTGTTTCAGGACACCGAGCTGGGCGTGGACAGCGACGACACGCGGCCCATTATCACCGTCGACCAGCGCGACCTGAACCAGCGCTGGCGCATCAAGTCGCGCAAACTGAAGCACGCGATGATCGCTGTGGTGACGGCCGCCGGAATCATTGGATTCGGGGTGGTCGTCGGGCTGATCATTTACTTTCTCACTTGAAGGAATTCAGGAAGGACTGGAAACAGGATCCCTGTGCCACTTGAAGTGTTGATCTGTACAGGTTATTTGACAAGGTGCTATGTTCCTAACACTTGTATTTCACAAGTCCCGCAGCATTTTGAACAAACTGTGCACCATGGTGCTGCGTCCCCGACTTTGCTGAAACGTGTTTTTTTTTTCAACCAATGCAAAGTTGAATGCCCTTCTCCAAAAATTGTTGCCAATGCACAAGGATTTCGGTTGCTGGGGAACAGGTCGCCAGGAGAGACAGGCAGCGACTCACAAAGTTGACTTGGGTTGGCCAACGTGCACGAGCACTCGCTTCAAAATTCAGCTGGGATACGTGACGGAACACAATTGCTCTTCCTGCACATTTTTTCTTTGACACAAAAGAGACTTGATGCACCGTCTTACAAGCACTGCTTGCAGAAAAACATGTTTGTCTCACACGAACTCACTGAATGTGCAATCATTGCTCAAGCATTGCACCGGCTGCAAGGCAGGTGGTTTGGTCGTGCAATTTTAAAAAGATTTCACAGACCGCGTGCCGCCTTTTTGAGTTTTGTGTGGGTTTCATGACCACAAGTTCCAGGCACTGACGAAACATCTTTCACACGGGCAGGTCCCTTGCATTTTGTTTTTGTGCCCTGTTGCACATTTGGACCAAACACGAGGTTGTAGATCTCTCTGTCACGGCAATAAACACAATTTGCCTTGTGAACACCTCTGCAAAACTTCGAACAACAATTGCGCTTTCGGTCGTGCATGTTCTTGGGTACCATCCCAACTCAACACAGAATACGTTCTGCGCAAAATGATCATTGACCAAAAACCAGCAGCTTCAGATGCACGGATGGTCCAGACGTCGAGACACACGGTAAATTCGGTCGCACAGATACTGAGACTTCAAAGTGATTTTCAAAATTGTATTATCACCGCTGAACGAACATGTACAACATCAAACGTTTCTGATTTTTTGTCAATTTCGTGCACAGTAAAAAGCACCAAGTGTTTCATCCGTGAGCATGGTCTGAGTGTCGTGGGTGTGTCGAAACTTGTAAACTTTGTTTCGTTTCGCTTGACATCTTCTTGGTTGTCCAGACCCAAAGGTACTTGGTGAATGTGTGTCCGTTTCTCCGGGTTTTGAACTCCTCGCACAGTGAGTGCAAAGTGCAACCTGTGGATGATGTCCTGCCCTCTCTCTAACATCTGAAATGAAAGCACAGAGACACAAGATGGAGAAACTTCGACTCGTTTACAAAACAAGAAAAGTCAGCAAAACAATGGTTTTCAATCTCGACTGGTCTTGAGGCTTTTGATGAGAGACAACTTTGGAGATCGACAGGTAAAATCTTTCCTAACAACTGGCGTGGTCTTCAGGTGCTCAAATCATTTGGACAACTTAGATTTGGACAGATTGTGATATTCCAAAGACCCGCCCACGGACAAATATTCACACTTGCTCCGGTTGTGAGAAATTCCTATTTTGATTGTGACAGCAACAACAAAAACTTTGTGTAACAATGTGGGCATGCAGGAGGTAACATGCTCGTAGTTGAGACAACGACAATTGAGTTGGTGCTTTTGCAGTGCAAGTGCAAATTTTCTCAGGAATAATGAACAGGTTTATGAGTTTCAGAGACAATATTTTTGACAAACACCCGAATGTTCTTTGAGAAACATTTGATTGAGAACGGTGAAGCAACAGACTCGTGGGGAGAGAACAACAGAGGAACAGTGATCAGTGTCATTCGTTTTCTTGGGGGGGGGGTTGAAAGAGGTTCGTGCATTGGGTATACCTGTGCGAAGTCGCAAACTATTGCTCACAAGTCCTCTGTGAAACTAAAATTCCAAACAAAATTGTCTTTCAATTGCATGCGGGTCCCACCGAAGACAAAGTACAAATTGACATTTGGAGGACTCGACATTTCTGTTGTGACGAGCATCTCAAACTTCTCGCTCAAAACCTGTACACCAAAGAATTTTTTTTTTTCTTTTTTTTTGAAATGCCGAAAATTGTCGACAAAAACAGACATCCATGCAAATGACAAAGTGAAAGAGGGACCAAACAAGCACTCGTACATACGTACTTGGAGACTTTGAAGAATCGCCGTGGTTTCTGAAGCCAGTTGGAGTCGAGGAACTTGGCGCGTGGCCGCCGCTGATCCGGTGACGCCGTTCGCTCCGAGGCCGAGTCTCCGGCGTCCGACGCAGACTCCAGGTCAACGTGCAAGGCCTGCTTGCACAGCGCGGACACAGTCTTGCTCGGAGTAGGAGAAGAGGGAGAGACTTTGCGGGCGAAAAGTTTGGAGTAGCCCTTGGAGCGGGCGGATTGTGGAGAGGCGACGGAGGGTGGCGGCGGAGAGCGGGGCGGGAAGATGGTCACCGGCCGCTCTTCGGGCCTGGTTCGCCTCACGGGCGAAGACGGAGATTCCGAGAAGTTTCTCTGGGTGTTTGGGTCAATCGATGAGTTCGTTTTCATGTTGTAATCAACACCTACTGCAGGCAAAGGTTTGTGTCTCTGTTGGCTTTCAGCACCAATTTTGGCCTGAAATAACTCGGCGTTTTTAGAAACAATCCCAAGACGGGGGAGTTCCTTGAGTTTGGGATCATCATGTCTGTGTGGGGAGCCCTCCTTGCTGCTGGATTCTTGTGACATTTCTTGCAAGGAAGATTTCAGTTCGCTCTCTGGAACCGACAGCTTTCGAATAGCTTGAGAAACAAAGGCCCCTGGTTTGGGAGAAGCCTTGCTTTCTTTGCTTCTTTCTGGAGTGCTGCTTTTGGAATTGTTCTTGCTGTGTATCACAGGCTGTGTGTTGTCGTATTTCTCCGAAGAGGTGGACGGGAAGAAGTCATGCCCCGGGCTTAGGCGGTCCGCACCACCCCCAGCACTGGGACGGCACTGCCTGCCGCTGCTGCATTCTTGCAGTAGCTCCTCAGCAGTCTTCAGTCTACGTACTGGGCTTACTGTGGGCCTACCTATTGCACCGGGGCTTGGCGAATTTCTGAACACCTCCCCGGAGCACGAATAACTGCTCCCGTGCAGGCTGTTGCTCTCGAACCTGCTGATGACGTCACTGACTGGCAACTGCTTGTATTCCTGCTGGTACTTGAAGAGATAGTGGCAGTGTTCGCTGCTGCCTCCACAACTTGTCGGCACACTGAGGGAGTCTTTCTTCAGAGCAGGATGACTATCACTCAACGCTCGGTTGCGCCAAGCTTGGTCATGGTCGTCATGCTGTGCGATTCTCCCAATATTTACCGACAAGTCCCCTTCAATCAGACTCGAAATGTCTGGTCTTTTCTCTGCGGACACTTTCTTGTGGCGAATCAAACGTCTGGGTGGGGTCGCCTGCCAGGTGCTGGGATCACTGGTGTAGTTTTGAGGCTGGTCTGTTGTTTTGAATTTTCGGGCGTACTTTGAACGAATCAGAGGACTACGAGGTGGACAGCTCGTCCTCAGTTTGTACTCCATGTACGTCTCCTCGTGACCACTGTTCAAGGCTTCATCAAGTTTGGACAGATAGGCCTTGGCGCTGGAATCTCCTTGCACAGAAACATTCTTCGCTCGAGGTAAATTGGGGGATTTGTCGTGAGATGGGTACGGAACAGATATCGAATATGTCTTGACCGGCGAGTGAGGTTTTCTGTCAGGACTTGCTGGATCCTTCTTCCTTGTTCTTCTGGAGGGTGAAACAGGAGGCTTTTTCTGCACATCCTCTTGATCCTTCTGAGAAAAAGTGAAGGAGCCTCCTTCTTTGGCGCCCTTGGATGCGGAATTCGGAGTGCTTGACGGTGAGCTCCAGCCAGAGGTGCTGGGAGAACTGGTGGAGTTGGAGGGAGTCAGTTTGGTTTTGGTTGCTGTAGTGTTGTTGATGACTGTACTGTCTTTTGGCAGTTTTGAGCTGCTGTCGTCGCTCTCTGTCGAGGCCTTTTTTTCCCAGCGAATGAGTCGCGCTCTTCTGGGTGGTCTGACCGGCACATCCGAGAGCGCAACAGGTTCGTTCACTGCTGATGGACTTGCACCGTGGTAACTTTTGCTTTTAGACATTTCCAAAGCCTGGACCTTGGTGATGATGGGGTGGTTTCCCACTGTGGCTCGCCGCAGTTCCCCAATGGCGGGGCTGCCTGCCGTGTGAGCGGTCACCCTCCCGGCGATGGAGTTTGGTCTGGAGACGGGCGATCCTGCGGGACTCGCGTGGGAGATGTTGCACAGCGTCATGACGGTCTGAGCTCCGGCCTCTTTGATGTCGAGGCTTTTAACATCAGTCTGTGCCTCACCACTGCACACCTCGGCCAAGTAGCTGCCTGCGAAACAAGAGACATGCACGTGTGTGATTATTTTGCTTTTCATTCATTCGGTTCACTTCCATTCATGTTCCTTTTTCACGAGTTGCCTGACCTGCGAGCGTGGCTCGCTGTTTGCGGAGCCTGTCAAGCCACAGCCAGTAGGTGTCCTCGAGCTCGGTGACGCTGCCGCGCGGCTCCTGCAGCTGCTGCACCCTCCTCTCCATCTCACCGCGCGCACTCGGAGCTGTCAGGTAGCGCCGCGGCCGCCGCCTCCCCGCGCCGTCCTGACGAAAGCGCAAAAAATCACATGAATGCCTTGATTCAATCGTCCTCGTTCTGAAACAACGGTCTCAAGCGGTAGCACCAAGAATCACCTTGGTCTCCTTGAATGACGAGGGATGCAGTTGATTCCAGAGCTACGCTCACGATCTGCGGTTCAAGTAATTGAGAAAATTTCTGCGTACAGCAGGACTGGACTTACGGGCCGAATAATGATGTCACTCCCAGTGAAGGTTTTGTTCCTTTTTATCACGCCTGCACGGTCTCGGTGCTTGTAGTACTGCAGCTCAAGTTCCTTCCGCTGTATGTTGGCCTCCAATAAACGGTTCGTCACTTCCTGATTGAGCAGGTACCGCTGCACCTCCACCAGCAGCCGGTTGCGCTCAGTCAGCCCGAGCTTCAGCTCACTCAACTGAAAATGAAGCCAAATGCTGAAAAGGACGCAATTTGTTCGGCGAGGCGAAGATTTCCCAAAAATGAGTTCTGTAAAAGCTGCGAAATATTAGTTCACCTGAGTTTGGACTTTGATGAAAAAGCCGCAAAGCTTCTCAAAGTCGCTTTGAATTTCTTTTACGTTCTGGTCAGATTCTGAAATACACATATCTCAGAGTGAATATTTGTTCGGCAATGTCAAAATTTTATTCGGGGAAACGTCTTGCATTCACGAACCGGAGCACCAAGCTATTGAGAGACTCACACCGGTACATTTCTCGACGGACAAACAAACCTGGTTCCAGTGAATTTTTTGAAAGTTTTTGTATCTCTTGCGACATTCGCTCCTCCGCTTCCTGCTTCGCCAGCGAGAGTTGTTTGAGCTGAACCTGAAGAGACAAGAAGCCTTGTCTCACTGGTTAGAACAGAAAACAAGATGTCCAGAACTCAAGGTTTCTTCCGCCAGATGCGTGACGTTTCGAACAACGAACGAGCAACTTTATCTGCATCTTACGACACAGTGTGACACTGACAAGCCAAATCAGTGTCCAGGGCATCGTACCTGTAAAGGAGCACCAACCACCAGATGGTGAACTTGTTACGTGCATTGCTTTGAACAAAACCTTGACAACTATTTTTTTGAGGAACAGAAAGACCCACTCGTCTTGATACCAAACCTACCAGATATCCTGTGTTGGAAGCAAGGAAAACAGAAGAAAGCTGAAGGTTAGATCAACACCCCAGCTGGGACAAAATGAAACAAAGCATTTCGCAAGGAGCACATTTCCTGCTTACAAATTCACGTCTTGTCACTGTCACGTCGACAGAGGAGTCACCCCAAAACTCAGAAGAAAAAGATCTGTGCGTGCTCGGACCAAACAGACCCCACACCCTTTTGTGGTGAAAGACGGAAGAAGAATTCTGATTCTGGAGGAGCGGACTGAATTCGTCACGCAGTTGGAGTTCATAGGACAGCAGAATGACGAAATGGGCTCGCAAATCGAAAAACTGCGTTGGTTCGAGGGATGGATGCTTCGAAAGCAAGCGGGAGGGGGAAGAGAGTGAGTGCGGGTTTTTGACCTGTCGACTGTTTGTGCAGGGGTGTGACATCCGGAGCACAGTCGGATGTACGCTCACTGTGTCATGCGGACTGGTCACGATCATCATTCGCAGTCGACTTGTTTGCCCTCACCTCCAGCTGTGCTTTCTCAGAGACGAGCACCCTTTGATTGCTGTGAAGTTGCTGGAGGCGTTTTTCCACGTCGTTCAAGCTGGCGGCGACGAGGTCTGTCTCTATGGTGTAGCGTCCTAGTCTCGTTGTGGCCCAAAGTTCCCGCTTGTAATGACCTGAAAATACAACAGGAGGCACCTGAACACTTGCAGACCTCCACCTACCATTGATGCCACAAACGATTCTTTTCGTCATCTCCGTGGACAATTCCTGTGCTGCGACCCGCGTACCAAAGAGCGGGTGACTGACCTATTTTCTGGTTGTGCTGAACGTCCATCTCGTTGATGCGGCCGGTGAGCTGCGCGACGTCGTCCTGCAGCGCGGCCACCTCCTCCTCGCGCTCCTCCGCCTCGTGCCGCAGCCGCGCGTTCTGTTCCTCCAACCTGACCAACATTGAAACACCAAGTCATTCGGGGCGCGGTCAACGACCTCTACTTTTTGCGGGTACTGAATCCGCTGAGGGTGTGTGCCGGGTTTCTCAAGATTTTCGGCACCTGTAACTTGGCAAGCCGAAAGTCGGGACTTTTTGGAGAAGAATTTGTAGTGTGACATGATTTTCAGTGCACTTCATTCAAGAACAAAATCACCAAACGGGAGACAAAGAAGACGACTCACTTCGCGACTGTTTCTGATGTGATGTTGATGTCGATACTTGTGCTGTCGTCTGTCAGCTGGGGCCGGCTGGTTTCTTTCCCAGCTAAGCTGTCTGCGCCCTGGTCCCCCTCTGTCGGGGTGGGTGTCACACCCAACGCCAAGTCCGCCCCCTCCGACACCGCCCGGTCTCGTTCCACTTTGCGTTGCAGGGCCATCTGTTCCTTGTGGTCTTTGGCAGAATTGGATCTCTGATGCGAAATATCCATGTTGTCCTTGTATTCTTTGGCAGAACTGGAGCGCTGGTGAAACACTGTGAGCCTGAAAAGGGTGGAAATCGATGTTTTTGTAACTAAAAATTGACACCATACTTGTCAGCTCGTTGGTGCGCTCATGGTTTGACGTGGTTTTTCGACTTTTAGGCTCATTTGGGAATATTTTCATTGTCAAACCCGACGTCTCTTCTTGGTTCAAAACATCACAAAGCACGCTCGAGTAAATTGAAAATTCCATATTTTCTGCACATCAGGCAGAGAAAGGCAGGAGCTGCGAGGGTCGGACCTGTCGATCTGCGCGGCGCTGCTGCTCGTCCGGAGCGCGCCGCTCGTCTCCGCAGCGCTCGACGAGCTCGGCTTGAGCCCCTTCATCACCTCCCACTCGTGCAGCTTCCGCGCGAACTCCGACGGCACCTGGATGTCAGCGACAGCATCTCTCGTAACCGTGGCAGTGACAAGAATCGGGGGATCAATTCGAAAGAATCCGAAAGCTCAGGAGCTGAAAGCTGGAAACAGGATTTCCAGCTCCATACGAGGACAAGGGAGGTTCGCTCCAAACAACGTTTTACGCCTCACAAGAAAAACAAAACAGGGGCTGAAACGTTCTGGGATGTAACTGACTTCTTCCTTCGCCTCGCTGAGGATCTCGACCGTCTCCAGTTTGTGCTTCATCTTCTCGAGCTTGAGTCGCTCCTTCTCCAGCAGCTTCTCCTTCTTCTCGATTTTCTGCCGCTCGCGCTCCTTCTGCTTCTCGTACTTATTGTGAGATCTGAAGTGCACGAGTTTGGACATTGTTCCTCTCAGATAGATAATTTCGTGTCAGACGAACCACCCAGCACTGTCTTTTGCCGTTTCCTTCTGATAAGAAGAATCAAAGTGGTGTTCAAACCTGTCTCGCTCTCTGGATTTACTCCTGGTTTCGGGTTTTCTCGATTTGCGCGACTCTCTCCTTCCCCTGCGCTCTGAGAGAGGGCTGCCTCCGTCTTTTATTCGTTTAGTCTTTATCCTTTCCCATTCCTATGAAATTCGGAAAAAAACAATGGTATCAAGGCTTTTCTTAAAGCTGTGATTCTAACTGAAGACTCGGGAGGCATGGAGGAAGCGCACCTGCACGGTTTTGCTGAAGCTCTCGGACAGCACGTCCATCTGGGTGTTGGACGCCGTCGTCGGGTCGGGTTCGCGCGTCGGAGTCGTCGCTCCCGTCGGGGACGCTGTGCTGCGAGAAGCTGTCGAGGACCAAACAACACGTGGAGAACAGAACGCAATCGGGTCAATTTGCATCTGACAGCACTGCAAATTCACAAAGTGGAAAAGTGGAAGACGAATGATGGTCTCGCTCCTGCCGTGCACTCACAGAGTCCCTTCTTCTTCTCCCATTGTTCCATCTTCTTGATGAAATCTTCGTTAAATTTAGTGCTCTCCTCTTCTACACTCACACTCCCTTCTGTGAAAAATGTACTCGTATTTCAGCCGTGAGGGGTGGGACACAAAACATAGAAAAGTTTATTTTCTGACAGCAAGGACACACCGTGCGCTTTCTTTCTCAATGTTTCATCGTGTCTATCTGAAGCTCTTGCTCACCTCGCACAAGCATCCCCTTCCGCTTTTTGTCTTCCCATTCCATCATTTTTTTCGTGAATTCTTCGCTCATGCCGCCTGGTGAGAGACAAGAGAACGATCATTTCAGATGGATAATACAAACTGGTCAGTGCATCCTGTTTCCTTGAAACCTCCACAGTGAGAACAGCACTAATGCACCGGGTGACTGCAGCAATTTAGCAATTAGACGCAGTGCATTTTAATTGTTCTTCCAAGAAGTGAGGCCAAATTGCCTTGGCAACCCAGCTTGGGATGTAAACTGTTGTGCACGCAGGAATTCAATGTTTGGCCTTCACTCAAGGAAATTACTTGCAGTGTTTCGATGGCGTTCTGAAACTTTGCAGCAGACGCATGATCAGGTTGATGGCAGACCTTCAGAAGACCGCTCAAAACGCAGAACAGCACATCATGGTCAAGAAAATCAGTCATGTGGAATTCTTTGTGACCTGACCAATGGAAGGTGGAGGAAAGGACAAGGAATTAATTGAAGAATCCAAAGCTGTGTTGGCGAAAACAAGCGTGATGTGATGAAACTTCCGACTGAGCGAGAACTTCTCCTTTGACCTCAACGGATTCGGAGGACAGGGCCTGTTTTCCTGGAAGGCCAACTCAAAACTGTTCAGCGTAAACCTACAATATTTGACCAACAACTCTTCAGCTGCTGCTTTGAAAGATATGCAAACAGCGATGACATATTGCAAAGGTGAAATTCCTGACCAACAACGCCGTCAGAAATACGAAGCACAAAGCTGGTGCATCTGGCAGTTGGGTGGAGTCAATCCACAAGCTTTGAAGTCGTCTTTCGTGTTTGTTCGTGGCTCCGAGAAACCTAGAACTTGTCTGACAGGATTTCAATTGAACTCAAGCTCAGTTTTAGAACCCACGTTTCAGCGCCGTTATCACTGAAGCACAACACACACGTCTTCCCGGGTGTATTGACGTAGACGCAGAAAGACGGAAAGTGGCATGAAAGCTGTGAGGAATCTAGCCAGGTGAGGGGTGAGTACCAGCGAACAGCATGGTACTGCTCATCCACCACTCAACACTGCACCACAGAGTACGCTCGGAGCAAGAGAGCCCACTTCGTTGTGTTCATCTGGAGGAAGCCTCTCCACGCTTCCGCGTGCAGTTGAGGAGGAGAACAATTAAAATCGAACTTGTCATTTACACGTGCACACAGACGCACACATGCTGCACACAGACACAGGTTTGTGCTCAAAAAAACCCAGCTGACCTGCACGGAGTCAGTCTCCAGTAAGTGGTGCCACAATCATTAACATGGATCGTGCCTTTCTTCAAACTCTTTGTGCTGAGTTTCACCAGCTTTCGCCACTGAACCACTTCGATGGCGAATCTGGGCGTTGAAATGAGCAACTTTTTTCTTTCCAGTATTTGTTCAACAGAATGAAAGGGCAAAAACAAACTCATTTTTTACCGATTAGATTTCTTGCACGAAAGTTAGACACAATCGATTTGAACGGCCTATCACCCAAGTAGTCCATCACAGTTCGGGTGTTTTGTCCAGTCAAGAATGGTGGCACTGGTTACTGAAAGCCAAATCTTCCAGCAACCAAGTACCGGTAATGAAGACCACTGGTTTGGCATGAAACTGATCAGGATTCTTTGTTTTCTCCTCCTTTCTTCTCTCTGTGATCTCAAGGTAGATCATTCTTGGAACGCAAGTTCTCGACCTGAAGGGCTCAAACGTTGCTTCCACTGTTTAGCTGCCCACCTTGTATCAATTCGGGCCGGATCTACCTGCGCCTCAGCTGCAGCAGTGGAAAACTGTGAAACTGCAGTTGTAGCCTTTTCAGGGGTTGGAAAAACAGAGTCAAGCTGGTCTCTCGTTTGGTTTATGTGGAAGAAATGCGTGAGTTTTGTGGTTGCGATACTTCTTTTTCTGCCTGATAAGGAATTGAACTATTTTGGAGAACCACACGATGTGTTCATTGCAAAACCAAGTTGTTCTCAATACACTTGTTCCAGAGACTCCAGACGGTCACGAAAGAAATGTTTGTGACCAAATTGTTGTCATCATTTACTCTGCACTGGGAAGGGTTTCTCACATCACATCCCTCTTCAAAAGTACAAAAGAACTGACTCAGTCAACCCTTGTGCAACTCAGCGCAGAGACGCCGGCGTCCAAAAGCTGGAAACTTGCTCGGAACTTGTTGAAATCTCATCAATCAAGGAAATGCAAAGTTTCCTGGGGTGTTCTATCTCCAGCCCAGTAACCTTTGCAGGAGGCTGAAATCGCTCTTCGAACGACGCGGAGGAATGTAAACAAAGCAATTCAAAACAATCAGTGCAATTAGCGACGGCTTCACTTGCACAGCCAGCAGCTGAGTATCAACATTGGCAGTCTCACTCTAACCATGATACGCAAGACTGAAAACTGCAACCCATGGTGGCAACAATCCACACTTTTGACCACCGCTTTCACTTTGCACTGAAACCAAACTCTCCCCAGAAGCGCTCGGCGCCTCTTTTTCAGAACTCTCTCAGACGTGACGAGGAACTGTACGTAATCCAATGACGTCTTACTACAGGCACTACAGAGATTAAAGTGTGCTGGGAAATGTGTGAAGGAGACGAACCCATGAGCGCGGAAACATTGACGGGTGCCCCAGCTCCTCCCGGCAGCATTCCAGGGGTGTCCGGGTGCTTGACGGGCGTCGGCGGCGACTCGACGCTGTTGGGCGACGGCGTGAGACGTTTCCTCGGGGGCGGTGATGTGCGCGGGCTCCGCGTCCGCGGCGGCTTCTCCGACGCGCGCCGCTCAGTCCTCGGAGACGGCGGCTACAAATTGACAACCTCGTTTTTAGAAAAAAGCAGCAAATGTTTTGTTTGTAAAATCACAAGTCATCTGCGACAGAATGGCACTTCAGTGGGTAAACAAAGCTCTGTGGAGCCGGGAGCGACCTGTGACGTGGAACTGCTGGGGGAGTCCGAATGGACCGCGTAGTCCTCGAACTCGGCGGCGTCGGGCAGCGCGTCGCCGGCCGAGTTGCTGCGCCGGCCGCGCGTCTTGAGGCTGTCGCGCCGCGTGTGGATGATGTCCTTGACTCGACCCCACGCCGTCTTGTTTGACGCCTTCTTGATGTCGGGACTCCGCGTCCGTGCCCGTTCAGCTGCAAAAGACCAAAGGCGCTCAAGAAAGCGGGCTCGAGAGACTTTTGGTGCTGGATCTGGCCGAGCATAGCTCATCAGCTCAACTGCTTTGCAGCACTCACACGCCTGGACTTGGTGTGGCAATCAGTTATGACCCCGAACAATTCAAATCTTTTCTGCAACATTTGACTGAACGCAACCCAGTGATGCCAAATATAATTTGGCAATAACTGCATGTTCATGTCCATGGGTTCTCCAGCCAGGAGCGATTAGTAGCTTTCAATCGCTCCGCACCGATACATGAGGCGAACTCGTCACGTTTATTTCATGCAGATGTTCATTTGAAAGATCCAGACCTGAACCTTCAGCCATTTTATTGAACTTGGCAGACTAAACAGTACGAAGCGCAGTAGAATTCAATTTGCCACAAATATCGAAGCAACTTGACAAAGAGCGTCCGTGATTTGTTTCTCTCGAAATACGAGGCTGCTCTACAAAGTTCTGATTCCGGTGTTGATTCTGAGCGATCAAAACTTTTGAGATTTCTGGTTTTTGGTGGAGATGTTCATCGGTTCATCCTCCCTATTTTGGAAGCCAAGTCTGCTGTGCCAAGGTGGCATGACCTTGAGTAATTTAGGTCGGCATTGGAGTCAGCAGACTTTCCCGACGACACTTGGAGATTGTTGTTTTAGCTGTTGACATGTCATGGGATTGAAGTTGCTCCTCCTGTGTCTCCTGCTGCTGGGCGAGTCTCGTGAGTACATCATGCAGAAACATCTTGACCAGAGACAGAACCTCAAATTCTTGGTGGCAGAGGGCCACACCCCTGTGCAATGTTGGCGCAAATTGGTGCGTGTGTACGGAGAGGAGGAGACCATGAGTAAGCCCACTGTCTGACGTTGGCACAAGAGGTTTCTGGAAAGAGATGGGCACACCCCGGTGACTGTTTTGGAGCGTTCTGGAAGGCCCTGTACTCAAACTACACCAGAGAAAATTGCGGCAGTGCATTGACTGATCACCACCAATGGAAGGAAGTCCTGTACCACTGCAGCTGCAGAGACTCAAATGTCAAGGGCAAGTGCATACAAAATTTTGAAGAAGGAACTGAAGATGAGCAGGAAGGTCGTGAAATTTGTGCCCAAACTGTTGAATGAAGACCAGAAACGGATGCGGGTCCAATGTGCAACCCAAAATTTGGACAGGTTGAAGGCTGATCCGTACTTGCTTGACAAGCTGGTGTGTGGGGACGAGAGTCTTGTCTTGTCCTGTCCTGCATGACCCAGAGAACAAGTTTGAGAGTTCAGCCTGGTTGCCAGTTGGACACCTGCACCCTGTCAAAGCGCTCCGATCATGCTCGCAGAAACGGACAATGTTGACAGTGTTTTTTGACTCTGTTGGAGAAATTTTGGTGGAATTCACAGAGCAGACCATCAACTCAGAAGCCTACATTGAAACATTGAGGAGACTGCGCGAGAGAATCCGGAAAAAGAGGCCAGGCATGTGGACAGGAGGCGTGGATGGGAGTACTGACTGTGAATTTGTCATCCAGCATGACAACGCCAGCCCGCACACTTCAAATCTCACTCTTGGATTCCTGTTTGACCAAGACCTCCTTGCCCATCTGCCATACAGTCCAGATCTAGCCCCATGCGACTATTGGTTGTTTCCTTTGTTGAAGGCTAGACTCCGGGGCATCAAGCACAGAAATTTGGCAGAGCTCAAAAAGTCCGTGAGAAAGGTCATCAGAGACATTCCGGAGCAGTCCTTCCAAGAGGCACTGTACAAACTGCCCATGAGGTGGAGAAAGTGTGTCGCCAGTGCCGGCAAGTACTTTGAAGGGCGTGGTGTGGAGCCTGCAGAAGACCCTTACTTTGACATGCCACCTGAAGCCGAAATGGACTCTGAAGAAGAGGAGGACTGACATGTCAAAATGCCACTTTGGAATCGTTCCTGCATATGTTTAGACTCTGTTGAGTCATCGGCAACTTTTGTCCATTCCGGACTTTTGCATGTCTTTTATGAGCCAGTTGTTCTTATTGAATTCTATTTCTTTGTTGGCACATGTTGGCATGACTTTGGAGATGTTGGCATTAAAATTTTGGCAAGAAAAACGGTCATGGTCTCGTCATTTAAACACCGGAATCAGAACTTTGTAGAACAGCCTCGTATGAAGTTCACAAAATGCCGTTCAAGCCAACAGTGCGTTGCAATGTGGTTGGTGCGGTACGACAGAAAATGTACTGGTTCAAAACAAACCGAAAGAGTCGCCCTTTGCGCAATCTGATTCTGAGCGTCTTGATAACGCGGGGTTGTTTTTCGACAAGTGAGAAGTGAACGTGATCACCGGTTTGTCGATTTCACCAGGAACAAATTGAGATAAAACAGAAGTCTTGAGTCTCAACTGACGTTCGTTCACAAATACTGCCAAAACAAGAAGGCTACGCCTAAAAAGCGTGTGGTCCATAGGACTCAACATGGTGAAATTTTGCCAGAATCATTTTTAGCCCATTTTAATTAGGAAAAACAAATTTTTTTGGTGATGTTGAGTCCTATGGACCACACGCTTTTTAGGCGTAGCCTTCTTGTTTTGGCAGTATTTGTGAACGAAC
>JAAUXT010057266.1_pt1 | contig 20085 bp, 23 predicted proteins | sample 7278171 | NCBI WGS metagenome assembly JAAUXT01 (sample SAMN14350112, study PRJNA611818) | marine sediment metagenome | isolation source: surface marine sediment (1.8m) | place: French Polynesia: Moorea | collected 2018-08 | reverse complement strand
TTCACATGAATTTTGCATATACAAAAATTTGTGTATTTGTACTTCAAATGAACATTTTGATGCATGAGTATTTGCATTGTACTGTTAGGCAACTGAAGAACATGTTTCCAAAAAGCCATAAATCTCAGATAATTTCTGAGTGCGGTGGATCGGTCAAATAAAAAGCAAACCTCGTAGCGCAGGGATGCGAGCTCAGCACGTCCATCAGACTGAAGCCTCCACGAGTTTCAACCACCTGATTGTGCTGACACTGAGCTTGGTTTTTCACAGTGATTTCTGTGCAAGACGATGCAAACGGAAACGTGACGGGCGCCACAGAATTGCAGGTTGTGTGCAGAAAAAAAATGACTGGGCCGAGCTTTTCCCTTGAGGAGCGGGCAAAGCATTCCGAGATGAACCAAGCCGTTCTCTTGTTACGCGGCCAGACGAGCTTCAGTTCGCAGAGTAGCATCTCTGTCTGAAACATCGCGAACAGGATGCTGAACCGAGTTATTCAAAGGCAGATCCCACACGGAGACACCGCGAACTTCAATGGAAAAAGTCAAAAGTCCGCAAGCATCATTTTCACCAGAAAATGTATCCTCTAGAAGTTCAGAAAAAAGATCAACAAAAGCGCAAAGAAACGCTACAGTTGCACCGTGGCGGTATTCAACATCTGCCTCGAGCGTCAGCCATTGTTGGGACTCTCAAGGAACCTTCAGACGCTGCACCTTCCTGAGCGACAAGGGTTTCTGCACACTGAGGGAACGTATCAATGCACAACAAATTGAACCGTCAACAATTCAAAAGATGGAACCTACGCCCCGACACCACACTTTTTCACCAACAAGAGCACGAACGCGTCTTGGAACGCGCGTCCTGTGGCTTGGTGGAGATCGATCAACTGCCGGTGGGTGGGAGGGTCATGTTCCGAAAATCACACGGATTATTACGCTCGTTGACCCATCGGGGAGTTGCAAGAAATGCCTCCGAGTTCTCCAATCCTAGACTGTGTCAGACGACATGCAGAATGTGAATCTCAACATTATCTTAGCCATTGTTCTTTGACTGTAGAACATGTTGGAAGGTTGAAACGGCTGAGCCATCCCTCACAGAGACTGGGAGAAACTCGTGGTATTTGCTTGCAGCGCCCTTCGACGACCCTCACAACACTGAATGAAAACAGCTTCGTAGTCAATGAACAAACACCCCGAAACGCAAACCAAACACCAGACAATTCTCTTTTCTCACGAAAGTTTCACTTCGCTGAAGATGTCCACGCAAACTATGCTGATTTCCGCACTTTGGTTCTTTGGATTGACAAAAATCATCAAACGCGCACCGCTCGTTGTTTCATGCTGTCCAAGATTAACAACCTCAGGGCAGCTTTCTGGAGACTTGCGCAAATTGAGGGTCAACGAACAAGATTTTCAACAAAAACGGTCGGGAGGAATTCAGTCTGACAGTGTTGGGGGAGGGAGAATTCTATCTGCACCAGCCATTCAAATGAACAGCGATCCAGCCAGCCAGCCAGCCAGTCTGTCCCACGTTCTGGGTCTAATTGCCCGGCTGCTTCAGAGCACGCCAAGTCAATTGGGGATCTTGCGATCTTGCTGCGCAGAGAGTTCTTTCCACCGCCAAAACCAACGACTTCTGTTTGTTAAAACCAAGTTTTCACTGGATTTTGCTTCGCTTGGGGCAAAAGATACACACACACACACACACACACACACACACACACACACACACACAGAGGATCGATCAGAACCTGAGAAGTTTCAACCTAAACATTTTACAGTGTGAAGCTGAGTCCTGAGGCTTCAGCTCCGCAGGTAAAAGCCATATTTTCTTTCTTCCGCCTTTCTTCTTCCAGCCAGAAACTCATTTGATTTCCCTCAGTCGAGAAGCTTTCACAAAGAACACGGTACACCTGGTTCTATGCAACTGCAAAACAATCTTCTGTCCCAAATTCTACGTACATCGTGCGAGTACGTACTTGAGAACCTGGTTGTTCGGGCAAGCAACATGAACGACCTTCCCCACAAGACACCTCTTCCTCGGTGATGAAAAACGTTCTCCTGAGTCTTTTCAAAGGAAACAAGTCTTCCAGTACCAAACTGATGAAGGAAGCTGCGAAAAAGACTCGTCCCGACGGGCATGTCGTGAGCTTTGAGAAACGTACTCCCACAGCAGGACTCCGACTCAAACGACCGACTCCAAGATGCATCAACAAAGACATCATCCAGACGACACAAACCAGTCCTGATTGTCGAAAAGGACCACCAGAACAAACAAATCTATGCAGGGAACACTGCCAAAGGAGCAAACTTGACGCGCTGGGTGCACAGTTTGTAACATTCCTTTGATAACAGGTGAACAACAGCGAGACCAGAGCGAAAGAAAATGTTCGAATCATGTGCATATAATCAATCACTCCAACATCACCCAGGAAAAACAAATGTCCTGGGGAAACCGAAGTCCCAGTTCACAACCAAATGGTTGTGGCTTTGCAAAGAGCACTGAGCCCATGTGTGGTTTGGGTACATGTCGAGAGACAGAACCCAAACGCTGCACCGAGCAAGGGTCGCTCCTCCTCACACAGGACAGGTTGCAGGACACGATGGAAAGAATCCAGTACGTTCACAACGTCCATCTGATCTGCCAAGTTCTCCACGTTTTCTCATTTGTTCGCACTTGCTCATCACTGACACCGCAATCGACACTCGCATGCACCAGTTGCACCGAACACCTGTTGGAGTGTGGATCATAATTACTCTGCATTATGCAGTGTTTAACACACGTTTTGCTTGTGGCCTGAACACGTGTGCACCAATCAATGAGGAAAGTCAGAACACGAGCGCACGACATGCAAGACGTGGAAGAGTTTCCTGAACCAGTGCCCCCAAAACGCACCTCGTACCTCTGAAGGAACACGACATCAACAAGAACAACCACACAACACAAACCAGAAAACGCTCACATGTGACGTTGATTGCCAATTCCAGGTCTGCTGGTGGCCTGCAACACTTCCTTCACAAATGAGAAGGATAAACAAGTCAACAGCCTGACCCACCAACCACAGCAGAATTGCACCAGAAGCCACCTGAACCAACACTTTATTTCACAGGAAAACACATTCGAGATCCAGTTGCAGTTGCGTCGAGTTGCCAGGGTTGATCTGTTCCACGGATCACTTGAAACGCTTCTGCAACGCTGCAGTAATTGGGTCACCCGACAGATCAGGAAAACTTTGGTCACCAAAGAGCCGGATGGCATTTCGTTCAGCTCTGAATGTTGCTGTTTGAGAACCATCTGTGAAACACAAAAGAAGGGCCCAGGTGACCCAAACCTGCCGTCCACAAACTGGACTGGAAGTGGACCCATTCACACACACACACACACACACACACACACACACACACACACACACACACACTGTGGCACACAAAGCCACCCGCACCTGCAGGAGGAGGTTCTTCCGCCGTGGAGCTTATCCCCTGATCAGCTGGCCACTGCTGATCCACTTGCTGCTGCTGATAAGAACTGATAAGGAGCCGCGGGTTTCAGGAGATCAAAGGTTGGCTGCAATCAGGGTGTGAACAGGACAACCACCTGATCAACACCAACTGAACACCAAACAAGCACAATTCGTTGTTGTGTTGAACCAAATCAAAGTCACTGAAAACTGAGCTGGCAAGCAGAGATTTCGAGGGTCCGTGGAAGATTGAATGTAGAGGGCTGTGTTCCACCACTGTGGTTCTCAAGGTTCTTCAACATGAAACAAAGAACAGCTCAACTCGAGTCAGTCGTAAAGACGAACCAGCTGCACCAGCCTGTTCAGAATATATCCGCGCTCGCATAGCGATTTCATTCTGGTTCTTTGTTCTCTGGATTTATGTTCCTTTCTGCATTTGTTCTTTTGCCACGACGCTGAAGATTCAAGAAGCCTCAAACAGTACGTAACTGCAGTTGGCAGAACATCACAAAAGACTCTGCAAGAGTGTGCAACGCATTAGCGATATCTACGCAATATTTTATCAGTATCTTCTGCGTAACTTGCAGGTATCCCAGCTTTCAATGTATCAGCCAAAGTTGCACGATGATCCAGGTAAACCGGAGTGTGGATGAATGTGGTGGGGGATGACTCGGGGGTAACATCTCCGGGAGCGTGTTGAGGAGATCACGACGGGAACATTCGTGCAAATGTCCTTTTTAAAAAAAATCAGCTCGCGTTGTGTGGGATTTCAGCAACCGAAGGTTCCATGTTCTCACGAAAGAATGAGAGAGAGACAGAGAAGATCCCACTCTTAAGCATTTTCACTAAACCATTGATCACGGCTGAGAAACTGTTCTTTGGCTACTTTCTGACAATTTTTTCCAGCCAAATGTCTGTGTATGTGCCTCAAAATTTTCATTGAGGTCTGTTCTGTCATTAACAGAAGAGAAACACACTTTATCCTTGCAATTTTTGCATTGGGACATCAAATTATGGTGTGGTTCATGCAGTTGAAATTGCCGCCATTTTTGGGGCATTTGGGGTGTTTTCTGACACCAGGAAAGCCCTGAAAGAACAATGTGATAGAACCCATCTTAGTTTTGCTGTTAGAGACAGTCCTAATGATGAAATTGTGTGTGTTGTTTCAATGCTGCATTTGTTTGGTACTCCGAAAAATGGTTGTGAAGGGTGGGTCCCCCCAGGTACCTTTTGTCACACTTTTTTGGGCCAGAAATTGGTTTTCAACCTTTCCTGAATTCGATTCAGAGCCTTCACAAACCTAATCATTTGTTTTATTTGGAGCAACACATCCGACCCTCCCTGGCCACTTTTCAGATTGTTAAAGATCTATCTATGTGCAAAAAAAATATCCTAAGCGTTAAAGATGCACCATCCAAAGTGTTAAAGACACACCATCCAAAGCGTTAAAGACGCACAATTTCTACCTGCAATTCTAATGACGTCTTTAACGGATTTGAACAAAAACTACCCTAAAATCAATTTGTTTCAAGTGTAAAAATGGATTTTATTGTTTCTTTGAGACAAAAGAACATCTACAGACAGTTTTTAAGTCAAAGAAAGAAAAAAAAATTGGGCGGCAAATTTCGATCAATGGTTTAGAAAAATTGCTTTCTTGTTGTTTTGAGACTCCAAAGACGAAGATGAAGGCGTGGCCTGCCATCAGCAGTTGCCCTCAACGTGCACTGCTCCGATCGCCCAACAGGCCTGTTTCTTGATGTGATCTTTGTTGAGGAGAAACACCGGGGAAGACTTCAATGTTTTGACTTCCACAGTTGCACTGCAGTTCAGACCAAATTGTCCCAGGCCATTTTAATCCCCAGGACCTCAGGATCCGCACCAGACCATGCCAGGTGAACACTGCTCAGTGTTCCACAACCTCGACTTTCACCGCCAATTGGCTTCCATTTGCAGGTGTAGAAAGTCGTGAGTATTCGCACACAGGTTTAAAAGCCTGAGTGAAAGCACAGTCCGTTCTGGTCGGAATAAACTCGATGCAGCGAGGTTTGATCTCAGGCCAAGTGTGCGTGTTGCGGGTATCATCAGTTCCGTCCGTCTCCCACAGAGGCACAATTGCTGCTTGCACTACACTCTGAAAAGCTTCTGTTTTGAAATGTGTCAGATGAGTCAGTCAGAAATCCTGCGGATTTGGAGATGCGTTTCACTGCTTATGTCACAAAGGTAAACAACAACAAGGCGGCCGGATCATTGAGACGCAGGTCACGTAATCGGGGTAAACACGAGTCTCATGCTGCAATGCGAGACCCGGAGGCTCCGTGGAACCTGTGATCCTTCGCTCGTGTCTGTCTGCCGCCGAAAAAAGCCAGAATCGAACCGAAGACCACAAAGAAAAGGTGAAATGTCAAAAGTGACACAATGTGTTTCCCCTGAAGGTTCACTTGTCTTCCCTAAGTTTACGTCCTGCGTGCACCAGATTTGGTGGCAAAGTTCCTCTTGGTGCCTCGACCAAGAAGAGGATTTGCCAAAATTTATCGACCCTGCAGAACAATGACCTATCCTGTTCGTCCAAACACCACTGAGTTTGTCAAGTTGGATGAAAACAAAAACGCCTCAACATTGAACAAGTTTCCTCAACAGTGTGGACAGGCGCCGACACGGCAACGTGGCCCTCGCAAAATGAGTCGGCAACTGTCTCAAAGGTTGTCCTGTTTCATTTCCAGAGGGTGTCTCTCCAGACTTACCATGAGACAGTCAAATTTTGGCCAGACTTTGCTCAGTTTATTTGTGCTGGGTAGTGAGTTCTCTCAGGCAGCGAGAGAAGGGCGGGTCTCTGAGGGGCTCTGATTTTATAACTCCGGGGCCGGGGGCACACCTCTTCGATGCACAACTGCAACACACGTACCACGGCCTTCGAGATCAACGTGTGAAAAAGCCAGTTTGGTTCCTCACGAGGCAAGATTTTCAGAGCGTACTTCAGTGTTTGCGATCGACTCTATCTTTGAAACGTGCCCATCTCGAAACAGCGCGCATTTGTTTGAAATGATACAAGAGGTTGTTATTCACCTGATGCACACGCAACAGCAACACGGGTTCGTGCGTCAGCGATATGCTTGAACCACATTTTGCTCAAAAGCAGATCAACTTCACTACTGGAACCACTTGCACTCGGACAAGAACAGCGAAACTCCTGCAAGAGTGACTCACACTCGTACGCGATCCCTGCTGACCAATCATGCAGAAGTCCATTGCTGTCGTCTGAGTACACACGTGAGACAAATCCAGGACAGGATTCCGGGTTAAATCTTGTAGCTGTTCAGTTTGACTTCTTCAAGCTGCATGAGTATTGGGAAGTTGAGCGAGGTGACTCCAAGGTCCACAATCTGAAGCTGGATGAGATATTTTTTCCAGACACCCGCACAAACTGGGGATTACAGCAGACAGCGACGAGTGCCGGTGTGTCCTGGCACTAGATCCCAGATACAATGCTTCAAACTTTGGCGGAATCGACTAGCCGTCAGAGCGACACCAAGAGCCATCAAAACGACAACTTGAAGACTATAACACTCGGAAAACTAAATTTATGCACGTATTGGAAGAGATGTGTCTGAACCGGGTGGATTTTCAGGACGGCTTTCTGCCACGACGTCCACACCTTCCTGTTTCAATCTGTCATTGGTGTGAGACGGAAAAGTGTGTGCATCAGTGGTTGGAGTGTATTAAATGGACGTTTTATTCGAACATTCACAGTTTTCATGTGTACCACACCTCAACCCAGATCAGAAGCCCTCGCATGTCGTCAAAAACACACACGGCGCTGTGATAAAAGAGCGTGTCAAGAGAGTTGGATCTCTCAAAGCGACTCAAGTGCCCATGCAAAACTGACAAAATATTCCGCGCATGACCGAGAAGATATGAACGCTGTATTCAGCCCACGTGTTTGTGAAGCATGTCTAAATTTGGAAGAGTACAGCTACCTAAAATGCTGAAGTTCTTGCGGTGTCATGAAAACAGGAGCACGAAGCAGAGGCTCCAGCCACTGACTGCAACCAAAGCTGTTCACATTCCTGAAAAAGGACGCCCGAGCAACATTTGTTCGTGGCTTCAAAAACAGATTGGATGGGAGTTGGCCTGATCAATGACGGAATCTTTCTCTGTGACTCCAGCGCTGATAAGAGGTGGACATCAAATCAGACATCACTACACACCTGAATCTTCCATTCACACCTTGGATCCTGATTTTCACTCGAGAGCCAAATCTACACACTCAAAACCAGTCATGTCACTTGCACGCAAACTGTTAAGGAATGCAAAACGACGACTCCAATGGCATTTTTTTGATCTGTGAAGAATGACACTTCAGTCTATTAACCTGACTCGGTGTATGGAAGTCAGTTACTGAAGGGAACGGTATTGTCGAGCCTTGCTAAAGTAAACACTCGTCTACAGGTCGACTCCTCACCGCATTTGTCATCGTCAGCGCTGCGCCATGTACAGAGAAATACGCGTACAAAATCCAACTGTCATCAAACATTTTTACAAACTCGTACACAAAAAAAGAACAAAACATGTGGTGCATGTTGTTCTTGCGCACGCACAAGACACGAGAACCAAGGTGTGGCCATATCCACTTCGCACCGCAATCGAAATGCAAATTTCCTTGCTGTTCTTAAATCTACAAGATCACAAAACGAACACTGCTCGGTGTTCAACGAACGCTTGGTTCGATACGCTTGCCCGATGTTCTTTGGCCGCTCTTTCACACACATTGAGAATCGTAATGTGAACAGTTTCGGCTGAATTACTTCAGGTTTTGTGAATGTTGAAACTGTTGAAAGCACATCGTACACTCCAACGACCATTCCCACATGACGAGTGGGCGTCTGTGTTTGGCAAAAGAATAATGTCTCTGCAACTTTAATCTTTCCGCATGGTGTACAGCACTGAACAACGATAATGAACGAAAAGTCTCTGAAGTTTTGGGTGCTTTCTGTCACAAATATTGCACGAGTGTTCAATATTTGACTTACAGCATGAGTGACATATGTGTCAAACAGAAATGCAAATGTGTCTTTTTTTGACTGTCTGTTTTTGACAGTGTGCTCGATTTGTGTGGGTTTCTACTCAGTTGTGATCGGTGCTTGGAGGTCTGTTGCGTGGTGAATTTGGTCAGCTTTTCCATCGGAGTTTGTCAATGTGTCGTGTTGTGTGTGGTGTGCTGTTAGTATGGAGGGTGAGGAGATGGAATTGCCTGTGTCACAGAAGGTTTTGGCTTGTCAAGACTGTGTGAAAGAAGCAGATGAAACAGTTCTGTCAGACGGCGAATACGACTATTTGTCTCAAGTGTGTGAGCCTGCGCAATTCTCTCCAAGTTTGACTGACGACCATAAGGTGGACAGTGGTTTCATAAGTCAGAGTGGGGTCATTCCGTTGGTACCTTATGAAGATGAAGACAATCAGGACGAGCCCAAGACAGATGAGGAGACTTCCAACTTCTTCTTTGGTCTTCTGAACGACAGCTGGTCTGATGATCCTGCTCCTCATAGTCAGGCTGTGCCCGCAATGCAGAGTGATTCTGACACACAGTGGCTTCGTTCCCAGGGCATCGACTTCAATCCTGCAGAGTGGTAGGTGTTGTCTCTTTACAGTGAAGTCAAGATTTCCATTGGTTTGGATTTTGGTTCTTGATTTTGGAGTAGTTTTTGAGGTTTGTCCCTGGTTTGTAGGGGCATGTGCGAGTCGACTCCACGTGAAGACGCTGCTTATGGGGCTGGTTGCATCTCTTCTGCGGATGATCCTGACGTGTCTGGAGCTTGGGGGTCGACATCCAACAAGTTCAAATTCAGACAGAACATTGGTCTTGGCTGCCAGAAAGATACCAGGTTCAAACTAGCAGTTGATGACAGTTTGCTCGATGAGTTGTCTGTGTGTTCATTCTCGGTGAACACCGACCATAAGGTGCAATGGGTGTGTGAGATGTATCATGACTGGTGGTTCAGTCATGTGGCGCAAGTCGACTGTGACAGCAGGATCAAATAGGCCCAACTTGAGATGTGTTCTTCAGGATTGAAGACAAATTTCTGTTACTCCATGTGTCATTTTTTGACTGAGATTCGCCGCAAGGATGGCAATGAATTTCTGGGGAAGACTCTTCATGAGATAGTCATCTGCATGCAGTTCCATCTTCAGAAAAGTGGTGTGGAATGGAAACTTTTGGATGATCCTGAATTTGTCAAACTGCGCCACACGCTGGATAACCTTATGAAGCAATGTGCTGAAATGGGTGTTGGGCAAAGGAAGAAAGCTGAGTCGATTTCTTTGAGCCAAGAAGATGTCATGTGGTCGAAGGGTGTGCTTGGAGAGGCAAATCCGGTGCAGCTGCAAGACACGGTTCAGTATTTATTAGGGGTCAATTTGGCACTCCGGGGTGGTGATGAGCATAAGCGCCTGCGCAAGCCAGGTTTTGATGAACAAATTCAGGTGTTGGTAGATGAAGAGGGAGACAAATATTTGTTCTTCACACAAGATCTGAAAAGCAAAACATCACAGGGAGGTTTGTCGAACAAGTTGGATGTGGGCAGGCAAGTTCGAGTTTATGGTAGTGACAACAAAGAAAGAAACGTCGTCCGTCTGTATGAAAAGTACATTTCGCTGCTCCCAAAGAAACCTAAACATAGTGATTTGTTTGTGTATGAGTTGGCTGAAAGGCGTCGGACTCCAAGTACATGGTTTTCTGATCGACCAGTGGGGATCAATATTCTGCAAAAGACAGTGAGAAAGCTGACAGAGGCTGCAGGACTTAAAGGGAATTTCACAAATCACAGCCTGCGAGCAAGTTGTGCGACACATTTGTACCAACGTGGTGAAGATGAGCAGATGATAAAATGTATTACGGGTCACAGATCCGATGCTGGGGTGAGATCCTACAAAAGAGTGAGTGATAAATTGCTCAAGAGTGCAAACAAGAAAATTTGTGGTGATGGGGTCCCTTTGGAGGCGCCCAAGAAGAATAGAAATGTGTCTTGTACAGTCTCAAGGGCTCTGGACAGCCCGCCTGCAATGGTCGACTTGGTGAGCAGCGATGACTCTGAAATTGAGAGTGTGAAAGTTGTCAAGAAGTCTGAAACTGCCACCGCACACTAGAAGACGATGTGCAGGTGTTCCGGTCATTCTGGTAGTTGTTCTCCACTGTGTGTTTGCCTGAAGGCAGTCAACAAAGGGATTGAAAAGAAACGCCGCAAGTTGTCTCTGAAAAAGAAATGTTCTTGTTCATGTTGAGTTCAGTTGATTGTGCTCCTTGCCCTCCTTGTTTTCTGGTTTCTGTCAGTGTTGCAGTTGTTAGAATTGGTGTTCAATAAATTGTTCAGCAACATATCGAACTGTTCTGATTGATAGATTTGTTGGAAATATCGCACAGTTTCGGACTTAGCATTTCTGTTTGACACATATCGCACTAGTGCTGTAATTTCACTTCAAGCCGAATTCGTCTCTCGGCTCGCGCACTCACACACAACGCTTAAAACACAAAGCTTCTCCCACGTTCCACATTTTCCACATTCAGGTAACTTATCAAAGCGCCTCATTTGTCCCTGTCGGGTCACCCGTTCTGCCCAGCAGCAAAGTCGCTTGGATCCCGTTTGATGATTGTGCGCATTTCCTGCCTTTGTGGCGGATCTACGAGTACAGGTTCAAGAAACACACAGCGGTCGCATCAACAACAATAATATCTGCAACTAGTTCTTCTTTGAATCAAGCGGCCATGCCTCCAATACCCTCAGTTCTCCCTGGATCCACCGAGCAACTCTGCAGAAACCAATGCATTTTTCTCTGAGTTTCTTCAGTGACCACAAGAATTGTTGCAATGCGGTTGGCGCCTCACCAGGCTGTCTCAGCACAAATACCTTGCAAACGGCACTGAAGAGAGTAGCTGGTTCAAAATCAACAGATCTAAGCCTCAGGTGAGCAGTCAAACAGAGGAAAGGCAAACCTGAGAAGCCCTTGCACGGAAATTTCCTCTCCAAGAGAGAGAGAGAGAGAGAGAGAGAGACAGACAGACAGACAGACAGACAGACAGACAGAGACAGACAGAGAGACAGAGAGAGAGACAGAGAGACAGAGAGAGAGACGAACTCCAAACTCCGGACGAAAAGTCAAAAGAACTTACTCACTGAAACAAGTGACAAGCTGGTTGTGTCCAGCCTCCACACGAAATGGGAAGCATTTGCTTTGAGAGGCAGATAGCACAGAAAACGCCAGGCAATTTCACCATTTCAGAAAAATACGAAACAGCAGGACGAGAGATGTGAATAAATTGGGAAAGTCAGGCATCGTTTACGCAAAATCCAACACTGTTGCACCGTGTTTACTCAAGGTTCAAGCCAAGGACCTGATGGCTTGAAATTCAAACCCAATATTTGGGAGTTTCCTGTGTAAACTCGAACACAGCAGGTTCTAAGTGTAGAACCTGGTCCCGCTCACTGAACGGTGGAGACGCAACTTTGACAGTTTTCGGTTGCACACGTCTTCGTTCGGTTGCACATTTCTTCGTGCTTGGTCGCTGCGAAAAGCACACTTCGAAAGATGCAAAATATCTGTTCTGTACCTTGCTGAAAAAGAGACGCTGACAGAACACCCTTTCTTCTCCATCACTCGATTCTCCCCTCGGTTCCACAGGCATCTCTAGAAAATGCAACTTGATCCCTCACGTTGAAAGACAAACAGTTGAAACCTTTTCCTCTTTGGTGACTTTCAATCAGATGAACCTGTGAACCGTTCAAAAAGATCAGTTTCTCCTGAATTGACACACCCAGTCGTGGTTCACAGGGATCAACACAGATAGGCTGGAAAGAAACGCTACCTTCAGTCCTTGATGTTAGAATTCGTGAAAATCACAATCAGAAAAGAATCTGACATGCATTGACATCACCAAACCCGGAAACCGAAGCTCGGGTCCTGCACGGTGCGCGTTTTACTTGGGCGCTGCCTTCTTTTTATTCTTGGTGTGACGGAGAAAAATCCGGACGCATCGACAATTCGACACTGTCGTGCACATCCCGACCTGTCAGACTGGTCCGAACGTGTTTAGTGTTCGCAACATGCATCAGGCTGGTCAGTCGGTCGGTACTCGACTCCCAGCAACAGCCATCATCATTCACCTGCGCAGAGCGAGAGATGCAGATCACGTCTGCACGCTTCACTGCAGCCTCCTCCAGGTGAGATCCGGGGCCGATAGACGATGGATGGATCACAGATCAAGGGTCACTGCGCGCTCAGGTGAACGATCGACGTTACGTACGGATCGCATCGCACCAAGTGTACTCGGGGCTGCGTAAATACTCAGATATGGATGATGTGGATATCTACGTACACACACAGGCGCATACAAAAGTCATGATCGTGAATTACACACGCCAAGATTCAATACGGCGGCCCCTTTGAATGCACACGTTTGCATACGTGGTCAAGACACAAGGATCAAAAGAACACTTTTCCTTCCAGCAACACAAACACATGCGCTGCACGGCTGTCACCAATGTTTCGAACCAGGCAGGACACGCATTGCCAGATTTTCTCTGCCAACTCGCTCGTATTGTGCGAATGCGGGTTCGCTGTTGATTGCTGACATGCAAACCCCTTGTCAGGAAACAACGAGACACCGACGACAAACAACCTGCTGGTCAAACATTGAGTGACCAGCTTCCTGCTCGGTCACGATCCCTGGCCTCAGAACCTGACCAACAGCAGTTTGCTCTGACGTGTCCATCCAACATCCAGACCATTCCAAGCTGAACTGCAGTAACAAATGAAGAGGAACCAAATCCGTAATTGCGTGAGAAACCCGAGGGTTTAACACAAGGACAAAATGTACAACTGCATTGTTTGATTCTCGTTCGGTGTCCGGACACTTTGGCTTCCCCACACCCGTGCACCGCATTGACAACCAGTGCTCCGTGCGTGCACACCTCACATTTGGCAGGTCACATCACCGAGTGAACGAGTGCCAATTATTCTGCTCAGGTCGCAGAATGTCGAACAAATATTGAGTCCTGAACAGTAAATGGTCCCTTTGCCCCAGGGTCATCCTTTGCCTTCGTTCCTCACATGTTGAGGACTTCCACACATCCTGTGTGTCAGAAACGTTTGTCCCGTGTGTGGTGTGGAGAGGTTGTCCAACGCGTGTTGAACCTTCCACGTGTACGTGCACGTCAGTTTTGGCTGAAAATCTGTCAAAAGTTGCCCCCACAACTAGCCATGCTCAGCGTACCAGGAAACCCAGAGAAAACAAACAGCCAGGGCACGAGCATAGTTATCATCTGGATATCTGGCATCGCTCCGGTGTACCAGATAAAACATCTGAGCCCTGAGTTGTTCCGCACTCAGCATACTTTGTACATAATCTCGCACTATGTTTCTTCATACATTGCCAGGCTGGTTCACCTATCGTTGAAACAACGTGCTGTGCAGCACGTCAACTTGACGTCAATTTGCTTCGATCAACGTCAATCAAGCACCACAAAAGTCTGGCCAGCGAATCAGTGCGAGAGTGAGCACTTCCTTCGCCCCTTAATCATATCAACATCAAAAGTGAAACCTTGCTAACTGTGATGCGATCGTGCATTCCAATCACAGCCAAGATTTCTGAAGTCAGCTTGGTGGAGCTGGTGGTGGTGATTGGTCACTCACTACCAAAACAAAAGGTCATCACCACTCTAGACCTCCGCTCCAACTCGACAGAATTTGGCTTTGCAAACTCGGCTTTTTGTCAGACCATTGGGTTCGTTCAGCAGCAGCAATGTTCTGACTCTTGCTGAGTTTCGGGGGCGTTTCACTGCAGCGATGCTGCCAATGTAGACTCCCGGTCGGAACCCTCGGGTCTGTTTACAAACCCAGCTTCCTAGTTATCCCACACATCCTCCCAAAAGTGCAGCATTCTCTCGAGGTTGATTCTTGGTGAATTTGACACTCATGCCGAGTCCAAAAGTCAGTTCGAACAGTTGAAGGGAAAAGACTTCCATTGGAACAAGCAATGATCTCATCTGGAACCCGATGCCTTGGATTCAGTTTCGTAGACAGGCCTAGCTTGAAGATGAGAAAGACCACAGCCACCGCCTTGTTGATCAGTTGATCACGGGGTCCACCTGGGAGACCAGGGACAAGGTTTTCACATTTCAAACAGCAACAACACGTCAGGCGTACACCCAGGTTCTTTTCAGCGGTGTACCATGAACCAACACGGGTGTAGATCAACGTGTTTCACGAAGCATCTGAAGCAGTGTAAACTACGTAAATTGCATCGACCTGACTACTCAACGGGAAATCAAAAACAGAGTTTGCAGCCTCGCTGTTGGCTTTTCTTCAGAAACAAACCGGGTATGCGCAATGAGGCAAAATAACGTCCAGAACCATCAGCATGTACGCCAGCGTTGTGGATGGAACATTGGTCTGAGGGTCGTCATCATCGTGCCTGCCCTGCTCAAGCGAGCCGGGATCACACGCACGAACAGGTGAAATACAGATTCACAAGTTTGTAGTTTTTGCACACATCTCAGCTCAGGTATTTCACTGAATCAGCTGACTGCGGGCCCTGCACACACAAGGTCACTCCGTATCTTCCCATTGTTCGATCCATCTTCTTCAAACGAGATGTATCTTTTTCAAGGAGCTCTGTGCACGCAGACCCAGCGAGCCTGACCGGAAAGTAATGCGGAATAGATTGCCGAAGCAACTTCCTGCACCTTGAGGTGTGCGTGACCTGGAGATTGGATTTCTCCAGGATGCGAGCAGCATGCACATGTTGGTTCTCCGCAGAGTACGGAGAAACTTCTGCAAAATTCCATCATCAGAGAATCATTGCTGATTATCGAAAATCCCCAGCACTGCTGATGAACAAACTGGCACGCAAAAGCGTGGAACAGGCGCGTTCGTGCGTCGTGGGTTTGGGGATGAGGTCAGAACTGAAGATTTTGAAGCGTGAAGTCCCAACTTTTCTCAGTACTTCCACCGAAGAGAAGTTACACCCCCTGAGAAATGTACTTCAGAAGAAAAATTCTCAGAGGGATCGAAATTTTCAAAAATTTCGCAGTGAACGGGGCCCTGCAAAGGAAATGTGAATCTCATTTCTCCTCGAGGAGACTCCACGCAACACGACACTGACGGAAGATAGAAAACCGTTCGGAGATCAGGGCTTCACTCCGTGAGTCTGTTCTCCATCTCTTTGGTTCCAACGTGAACGAGGTGGGGAAAACCTTCAACTGAACAAACTTCCAATCTGACATTCTGTTGTTCAATGCCACACCTGACGCACACATGTTCTGGCAAAAGAAAAAAGTTCCAACATCGACGCACGGAATCGGCACAATCAGCAAATTCCAACATTTGTTTGGCAAAAAACTTGCATGCTAACAATGTAAACAAACAGCTTCCCATCTCAATGCATCTGCGGTTCTTGGGGTAGAACTTTTCTGGTTGATCCGTACACGTGGAACGAGCAACAGAAAATTTTCTCACGAGGACGAGGGCATTGCAAAGACGTCCTGATCAGACTCTCACTTTTCCTAATGTTCCTGTCACAATTGTCACATCGTGCCACAAACATACGAAACACATCGTGCGCACTGTCAGAGCAGCGAGACCAGAATACCCAAGGATAAGCTTGGACAAAAAGCCGGTTTTCAGAAGAGATGTTTTCCAGGCCATTCTTGATGTTCTGCGTGCATTGCCAGTCACGAAGCCCGCAGCTGAAGTCGAGCAGTCAGTACGCTAAAAGCACTTGTTCTTGCATTTGTTATGAAAACTACATGAACACACGCGATGACCCACTCATCTCGAACTATTTTTGAGTTAACTGCCAGCTAATCTTGATCAAAACTGAACCTGAGCAACTTGCACTCATATGGGAACTCGCGAAACCAAGAGATAGCTTCAAAATGTTGCTTCCAATTCAACATCAGATTTACCCACAAACAGAAACACAGTGCCCAGGTCAACTTGACCAACCCTCGTTCTCCGATTGAGAAGGCCTATTGAGACCATAACTTTGTTGTCAATCTGTTCAAGGATTTCTTCCATCATCAGACGAACAGGTAAAGAATTCTGCAAGCAAACAGGCCGGGTCTGCTTGGCCGAGTCCACACCCACTTGTAAGAGAACCCAAAGCCGGTGTGATTCAGCACGAATTATGTTTTCGGCATTATGCATGCGTCCTGCCGCGGTGAACATTGAACACCGCACGGCACCGTGCATTCATGAGCAGCGTGCATCATAATGGGGCATTGTTCTCAACACGACCAGGGCACCTGCTGTGCAGAAAGAGCAACGAGCGCGGTTTCAACAAGAACGCGAACAACCCACTCACCATACTCAATGCATAGTCTCTCGTTGATGTGTGGCAGCCAAAGAATCGAAGTCCACAAAAATCTTGACAGCACTCGTAGAGATCCAAACTATTTTTTTCTGGACTGTTTCACGTTCGACGCAGACTCCTGCTTCAGCGCAGCAAAAATCCAGTCGCAAGTAAACACACACCACGCAGTAGTAGAATCTATTTCAACCACATTGGTCATCGCAACACTTTTCTGGCGAACTGGATTCTAGATCTGCACAGAAAGGTCTGCAGTCCAGCCAGAGACGGGCTTACCTCAGAGAGATGAGACGACCACCTGTTTGTCCGATCCGGCGTCAGGTAGAGAACTATCCGAATATGTATTCCACGGCACTCTTTACCAACTCAGAACAATTCCCGAAGTTTATCAATCAGTCAAGAACTGGCAAAATTCCTGGCAAACAGAGAATGTTGTTGTTTCGGTTTTGTCAGCAAAAACAAGCAATTCTGCTTCGCTCGTGTGAAATTTTGGACAGAATTTCTTTCACTGCACACGCTCTCACAAAGGCACTGTCAGCCTCTGAAAACAGCGATCAAACAGCCCCCAGGTTTACTGGTTGGTTGCAAGTAAAAATTGCGCATAATTTTGGTCACAGCCAAGTGTTTTGCTTGTTTTTGCTCACAAATTGTAATCTCTCTCCCGCTCCTGAAATTGCAAGCGGATGTGGCGCTGCGCATGTCAAGTGAAGCTCACTTCGCACAGCGCTTTGTGATGACGCCTTCGACTGTACCTGTGGAAATGAAGAGTTAATATTCACATGGCGACACTTGCTCAAAATAGCGAGATTTATTTTATCTTGGAAACTGTGTCTCAGTCACCGCCGGATCCACTGAGTCATCCACTAAAGTCGCGCTACAACTGTTTCGCTCTGACCTTCAGCACACTGATCCAGTGGATTCAAAACGGAGGAAAGACACCAATCCTCTGGCGGATCCATGACGCCTGCACACACACACACACACATGTACACACACACATGTACACACACACACAAACACACACACACACACACACACACACACACACACACACACATGAAATTGGCAACCAGTCAAGCCAGATTTAGCTGTTTTCATTTGTTTATTTGTTTGTTTGTTTGGGGGGATACGACGCTTTGCTCTTGTGATGATTCAGGTTGGAGAAGAGCCCCACCCCACCCAACTCGCTGGTCGGATCATGGTCGTGCCCAATCGCCTCTCGAATCCATAGATGTACGAGTGCACAATGCAGATGACCTTTCCAAATTACGTACAAAAAAGAAAGAGTGAACAGATTTTTGTTTTGTTTTTCTTTTGCTTGGAGCAAGTTTTGTTTTTGAAGTTGTGAACCAACATATGCAAGTAAGAAACGAGCGTACATGGAATGTCACACTGAGTACAATCAGACAGGCCTTATTTTTCAGAAACTGGACTCGAGTGACCCGTACGAGCGTAAACTCATCTCAAATTGCAGAGAATTCGCACAACGCAAGGATGATACAATTTGCTTTTCAGCGACAGTTCAGAACCAGGTTGTTTCAAGAAACCCTCCAATTTCTCGGTCAGACCGGTGTACGTACTCTCATTTGTGTGTGTGTGTGTGTGTGTGTGTGTGTGTGTGTGTGTGTGTGTGTGTGTGTGTGTGTAGTATGTGTGTATGCATGTGTATGTTGCCTCCAGCAAGAATTGTTTTTTCTCAGTTGGTTTGAGACGTGCAAATCCAGAGACAACTGGTATTGTGTCTGAGTTCCTTGAAATGTTATTTGAACGAAAGAGAGTGATTTTGGTCTTTTGATTTGAAGTGTACGAGTGTTGTTTTTCTTGACGTCTGCATGTGCAATTCAATGAAGCCTTGTGTGCAGACATAAACCCCCATTCCTACCTTTTCCCACGAGATATATCTGGAACAGTTTTTGAAACTTCAGACCAAAGGGTGCACCACTGGACTGATTTTAGAGAAAGTGGGATCATGTACAAATAGATTTACGTTTCAACAACAAGTTCACCATTCAAAAACTACGGTCAGCCCCAAGGAAGGAAATTTATGTAACACTGCACTTCTACAGTACTCGTAAAATCTTCAGTGGATCGAAGATCGGGACTTGTCTTGTGGTCTCAGCTGCCATTTGACCTTCAACAGCGCAAAGTTCGGAGGAATCATTGACCGGGGATCAGGAGAACCCAACTTCAGCTTCTGAATAAGAGTTTGTGCCTGCAGGGAAAATTTAGCCGAGACAGTGAGGCAACAAGGTCTTTTTTGTGGGGGGGGGGGGGTCGAGGCCTGAGCCTTGGACTCATTGGACCCGCAATAATACGCAAACAGAGTGAAATTTCTTTGGTTGCTTGTCAATTCGAGAAGAAAATTTTCAGTTGGGAAGGGTGGCGGGAGGGAGGAAGGGCGGGGCAGGGAAGGGTGGGTAGGGCGGCGCCGCTGGGGTCCAGTAGGGCGACCAGAGCCCCTGACGCTGCGCCATCTTCATCCGAGCAGTCATCTGCTTCTTCCACTTCGTCCTGCAACGACATAAGGAACGCTCTGTTGCACGTCGTGACACGAGACTTTTCTTTGTATGTGTGTGCGTGTGCGTGCGTGTATGTGTGTCTCTCTGTCTGTCTGTCTGCCTGTCTGTAGGTTGTCTTTGGCATGCAAATTGAGATCACAACCACATTTCCTTGCGGTGCTAAACTTAAATGATTTGTCCTTTTTTGCTCTCTGTAGCTTACCTTCTGTTCTGAAACCAAGTTTTGATTTGTGTTTCCGTCAGCCCCAGGTTTTGAGAGAGTTCCATTCTCTTGCTTACGCTCAGGTATTTGTCATTCTGCAGGAAAATCACACTTTGTAAAAAAAAACAACAAAAGAAACATGAGAGGGTCCAGCAGGATTCGGTCAATGGGGTGCAGACCCCCTTGAGGGGAGTGACTGACACACTGGACACTTGAACACGGAGTAAAGGGGCGGCCACACAGAGCAACGCGTCAATAATTGACGCGCGTCAACCACGCGTTAACGCTCGGGGTGGCCACACAGGGATGTGTTAATTTTTGACGTGCGTCAATTTTTCACCATTTTCGGCCGTGACATTTCACTCCAGTTTCGGCTTTCGACAGGGAAGGTTGCTCGCTCGCATTTGTTCATTCGTGCATATCTTCAAACACATATTTTGCGTCATGGGCTGCAAAGCGAAACAGGTCCAGGTGGGAGATGAGGAAGACGAGTACGTGGACCTCACTCCCAAGCAATACCTAGCCATGATTGACTTTGTGAAGAAAAACCCAC
>JAAUXT010029076.1_pt1 | contig 20085 bp, 25 predicted proteins | sample 7278171 | NCBI WGS metagenome assembly JAAUXT01 (sample SAMN14350112, study PRJNA611818) | marine sediment metagenome | isolation source: surface marine sediment (1.8m) | place: French Polynesia: Moorea | collected 2018-08 | reverse complement strand
GGTCATTGCACAAGAACTGTGTTAAATGTAGGTAAACAAAGCAAGTCTGACGCAACAGTCTGCCGAGGTACCAACCATGGTAATCCACAAATTTGTTGACTCAACCTCGTACAACGTCTGTTTTTAGCAGTCACGCAACAACGCACTTGTGTTTGCACGAACTGTTTCTTTGCAGAAAACGTCCACGTTTGTGCAGAAAGAAGCTGGAGTTTTCGCTGCACAAATGTATTTCACGCTGCTCAGAATTCCAGGTGAAGACTTTTTGCAAAAGCGTCTGAAGAAACTAGCGCAGACATGACTTCGCTTCACCGCTTGTTCTGGCTGAGAAATTGGTGTTGTGTTGTGCAGGGAGCGGAGCGTTCAAGATCTTCCACCCGATGCTGTTCGAGAAGGCGATCACCATCTTCAAACTCTGGAGCCAACTGAGTGAGTGTTGAAGAATTTCCAACACTGAATTTTGATTCAATTGATTCCACCCTGTCAGTGCGACTGTGGGTCGTGATAAAATAGAATCCCCAAATGAAGAAATCCACTTTTTTTCCGCTGCATTTTTTGCGAGTCAGTTGATTCTGCCTTTTCATGATGTTTCACACATTGTTTGTTGACAGATTCTGAATCTGGCGAGAAAAAGAAGCGGAAGGCATCATCGCCCGTCCGAGCGTCCCAGAACCAAAGACGAGGCGGGCGTCGTGGGCAAAGAGCGGTGCGCACGTCACGTTAAATTCTCCCGAACTCCCATCCGCGTGGCTGTGATGGAGGGCCTTGTTTGGCAGTGTTCAGCACTCAGTCTCGCGTGTTTGTTTGCAGCACATGACGTTTGGTTCGGACAGTGAAGAGGAGTCAGCGGGTGAAGAGGAAGAGATGTCGGCGCAGCAACTCAAATCACTCCACGACCGATACCTGCAGCTCCTCAGGGTGAGGCAGATCGCTGTGAAATCAGGCCGCAAAATGAAGCACAGCTGTGGCAGAAACGCCTCTTTGTCTTCATTGTCAGTCTGGGCAGACACAACAAAATCCGAAAGAAACTCGGAAGTGTCCTTGTCGAGTCAAACGTTTCCACATCGTAAGAGTTATTTCCCCCTGAAGAAACCTTTTGCTGTTTTGACCGAAAAACTGCTCACGAGGAACAGATCGCAAGAAGCGCAACGAGGGCGAATAAAAGAAACGGTTTCGGCTACAGGATTTCGTGAGTTTGCTCGAGTCGTACACACTGCGCAGCGCGGAACACTCGGTGCAGGTCGCCGTCCAGGCGCTCGTCGACCTGTCCAAGATGGACCCAGATACTTTCTGCGGGAAGTTCGAGGAAAACGCGTGCGTACTTTCGGTAGATGATAGTCGGTTTGTTCGTGCTCTTGTTTTTCTGGTTTCTTTGTGTCGATCGGTCTCGTGTGTCACTTTGGTGTTCTGTTTCAGTGTCGTCCAGAGAATGTTCAGTGTCCCTGAATTGGCGTACCGGGTGAGCGAATTCAGCACTTGACAATTTATTTTCTGCAAAGCGACGATGCGAGCGTTTCTTGGCCAAATTATTTTGTTGTGTTCACTGTTCTTGCAGGGATTGATTTTTTTGGCTTCGGGGAACCACGGCGATACGACGGCCTGCTCCACCGGGGTCAGTGTTCCATCGCGGTAATTTGTGCAGGAATTCGTTTGAATTGGGGCACGTTCGTGAACTTACCCGTGACAGCATTGTATTCTGAGGTCAGACATGAGATTGTTTCACTTCCAGGTGTTCAAGCACGTGTTGCCTGTGATATTGATGATGATGGGCGATAACAAAGCTGTGGCTGCGCAAACGATCCCGCGGGCCGTGCAGACGTCCAAGGACCACGCCGTCGCTTTCGTGTGGTGAGTAGCGTGCGGGACCCAAGGTTGGAACGCACCTCGTGTAATGGCCAGAAGCAGTATGGTGGACACATTTTGTGATGTGAACCTCCTTGTCTTGTGGGAAGCCTTCGCGATGAGGAGTTCTTGTTTGTTCTCAGCCACCTGGTGGAGACTGGGCGGGAGCTGGTGCTGCCCTCTGTGCGCATTCTGCTGCAGCACATGTGCGACAAGGTGCCGGACAAGGCTGAGTACAGAAGCCGAGTTGCACAGGTACAAACGGTTCACAATCCTTGACTGAGACGGTTGTTGGGTTTTCACTGGTGCAGTGTGCAAGCCCCGACAAAAACGACATTTAGTCATTGCTGTCATCAAACGCTTTGTTGCTCTGCTGGAAACTTATGCGAGTCGAATTGATATTGTGTGTGTTGGCCACTGACTGACACAATTGTGTCTTCACCATTCGATGGTGCCAAAGTGAATTGAAAACTTTGATTTCAGGCCGTGATCACAATTCTGAACAAACTGCCGACCGCTACCTACGCGCGCTTCCTGGAGTGGGTCTACAGGTTCGGGAGAACGGCCAAGGTGAGCTGCACACCCCTGGTTTGCACTGGGTAGGTGCGCGGTGCGTGTGGAACCCATTGTTCTGTGGTACGGACTCCCTTGTTATCGACACACACGTTTTGTTTCTCGCGCAAGAATCGTTTCTGCTTGTTTTCGTGATGCGCCACAAAACTCAGTGTGGGTTGATGACATGATTTGGGCTCGCTCAGGCTCGCGTTCAGGTCTCGATACAATTCTGAATGTTTGATGCTTCCAGATCGGCCACCGGGTGTTCGCCCTGGATGTCGTGTCTCTCCTGCTCGGTCAACCGGAGAGGCAAAGTGACGGTCAGTGCTCACAGCGCTTTCGTTATTTTGAGTTGCCGATGCTTCAGCACACACACCTTGACCTCTGCTGATCAGTGAACAAAAACAACAACACGTGTACATAAAAACTTTCCATGGCCACTTCTTTTGGCGCAAACAGAGCCGGCTACACTTGTCAAAGATAAAAAGGACGGTTCAAATTATGCTTTATGAACGCGGGAAAATGTCCTTTGTGTGTGCTTTGGAACCAATGTCTGTTTCAGACTCTGTACCCGAGGACATTCAGGTCTACATCACGCACGCCTTCTTCATTCAAATGCTGCTCGCCAGATGTTCCGACGTCGCCTCCACGTAAGTCATAAACTGCATCCAGCAGATCGGTTAAATTTGATACAAAGGGCTCGTTTGATGCAGCGCACGGGTGCGTGTAGAATGCAGCGTCCCACAAGGGCACAGCAGATAACGGAGCGTTCTAAGCGCACGAACACCAAATCAGACTGGACCAAGATGGACGTGCACAAAGAGAAATCGAAAAACACCTGGATGTGCACTGTAGCGTTACCTTACTTTGTTGTGACTGCAGCGTCTGCGCGCGCGCGATCCAGGGCTTCGCGCAGGTCTCGTCCTCCGCGGAGCCGACGATGAAGGACACGATCCGCCAGATGGTGACACCGCGCGCGCTGCTGCGGCCGCCCGTCTCCCGCGTCGTTCCGACCCCGGCCGGGACGCGCACCGCATCCGCCGACAGCGATCGGGAAGGTGAACGAGACTTTTTTTTTCACTCGACACAACAGCTGAAGTCAGGCAAAAAACACGCACTGTTTTCCCCCCTGGTTTGATGTCCCAACATAAAGAGTGACACCTGTTCGCACCAGTCGAGCAGGTGAACGAGACTTTTCATTCAACACTACAGCAGAAGTAAAGCAAAACATACTCACTGTTTTCCCTCCTGGTTTGATGTCCCAAAATCAGAGAGACCGGGTTCGCACCAGCCGAGAATTACTAACCTTTTTGAATCAATGGAAGGTGGATCAAGACAAGCGCGATGCTGAGTAGGTCCAGGTCAGAGTGAGGGCGAACAAGTGTGTTGAAATACATCTAGTCTGGCAACATGGAACCGACCGTGTGTCCGGAGTTGGAGTGCAGTTCTTTGTTTTCAAGCTGAGAGCACATCGGAGAGTGACCAGGCAACAAAGACTGTTCCGGCAGAAAATGAAGAAAAGAAAGCGGATGAAGAAAAGCAAACAGATGAAGCTGACAAGACAGGTTGGTTTGGGTTTTATCCGCTGCTGCATTGAACGAATGTTCTGGCCATTGCACCTGAGTGTCCGGCTGGCTGGTCAGTCTGAGGTCGTCAATGCCAGACGAAAAGTGTTGGGATGAAGCGGCTGCTCTGCGCCATTGCGTTGTTGTTTCTGTCATGTCCGGATGCTCAGATCCCGTCAGCAAGTCAGAGATACCAAATCATAACAGAACTTGTGCTGTGCTTTCAACACTTCTTCGATGGCTTGAGATTCCCGAATCAGTGCCAGAGGGCGAATTACCCCTCTCGAAAGACTGGGTGCCGGTGGTGTTTGCAGCTGGTGAGACGGACCGCACGGCTGTGAACGCCTCTGGCGTCGCGCGTCCCTCGACGATGGGGAAAACGCCGGGGATGACGATTCGTTACGATGACAAGGGAACACCACTCGTCAGCATGGAGGTGACGCCAGGGGTCGAGATAAGTGAGTCCTTCACCGTGTTGCACCGTGATTTACTTCGTGGAAAAGTGTGCGCGTTTTTCACACAAGAAATCCGAACAAATTCGTGTCACCCAGAATCTGTGGATACCCATCGTGTGGCTTCACGAACAGCTTTCCACATGACTGATTGCCTGTGTTTGGTGGGGGAAAGTTGGTTTCCAAGAGGAACCTTAAAGATGGTTCGGCGATGCGGGTGGCATTCTCAAGGCACGTCTCAACACTGGAAATGGTTTCGCGCAGCGCTGGCGGACGGGAAGGGCGTGACGTCGATGCTGCGGTGGCGCGCGGGAGACGAGAAGGTGAACGTGCGCAAGGCGGCGCTGCAGGCGCTCGAGAGCGTCGTCCGCCTCGAGGGCGACGCCTACAGCAAAGAGGCGAGTTGAAAATGTGTTTGTTTGGTGATTCAGGTGTTGAGTGTCGTTTGTGTTGGTTTTGACACTGAGGCGTTTGTACAAAAGATGAGACTGATTTTGAAGGAAGGTTTGTAATGATCTTGGAGTTTCGAACGCCTCTCAATTGGACATTGGCAACAGGAGGCCCGTCTCAACGCCGATTGGTGTTCTTGTTCGCAGGACCTGAAGACGCTGCACGACCGCACGATGGACCCGGCGCTGTCGGTGCGCAAACAGGCGATGCTGAGCCTCACGGAGATCCTGCTCGAGATTCCGCACGACAAACACGTCCAGAAGTAAGCAGCAGTTGTACCTGTCGCGGCACAGCGCGTTTTGCACCGTTTGGTGTTCTTGTTGTCTGACGCGGCCAACGTTCCTCGTGCAGACAGTGGTTGGACGGGGTGCTGCCGATGGTGATGGACCGAGAGACGAGCGCCTCGGAGAAGGGCCTCGAGATCGTCGACGAGATCATCATCGCCAACATCGTGCCTTATCAGCGGTGAATGTTCAGCCTTGGCAATAGGTGTCACAAAAGATCCGGTGTGAAATGCCTTGGTAGATGGCGATTCCGCTCGTGGGCGTTCTGTCCGAACTTTCACGCGTTGACTCCGGGCTTTTTCTGTTTGTCTGACGCATGAGATATTCCTGGTCGCATTCTGTCTCTGTGCAGGTCTCACGACGGGTGTCACAAGATGGTGTGGAGTCTGCTGGAGGAGGTGGCGGGAAACAACGGAGCTGACCTCAGGTGAACAAACACTTCCGCTGTCGCATTTGTCATTCTGATTTTCTTCTGATCAAAATGAAAACAGGCGAGTGTCACCCCCCCCCCCCGCCGCCCCAACCACCACCGCGTCTCCCTCACGACTGTGTGGGGCAAAGTTCCAGTCACTGGCTGGGTATTCTCACGAACCCTGAATCCTCGTGTCCGAGTAAAAAGTGTTGAAATGACGATGTGACGTCACGTGTTGCAGACGCTTCCTGAACAAGGCGTTTTGCGCCTGGGGCCGCGCGGGGAAGCTGAGGACGAGTCTGGTCGGGTACCTGCAGACGCACATCGGCACCGAAAACAACAACGTGAGTTACGTTTGCGGAGGCTGCGAAAAGTGAATTGTATTGAAAAGCGAAACAATGGTCAAGATGCTTTCCACCGCAATTGTGTTCGATTTTGTTCACTGATTGCTTTGAGTACACCGTATCTACCCGTGTATAAGTCGCACCCAAGTACAAGACGCACCCCATTTCTCACCAAGTACTGACCGCAAATTCACCACACCAGCTGGTTGGGCCTGGTTCATCGCACACACCTTGTGGAGCCAGATCCACCACACCAACTGGTGGCATGAACCCCAAGTTTTGTTTTGTGGACAAAAATGGTGCGTCTTGTTCTCGGGTGGACCGGGAGCCCCTGCTCCGCACACAAACATAAACTTGATTGTCCAAATTGAAATTTTTACAATTTGTCTTGTGCAGTTGTTGAACCTTGATCAACCGTTTTGTTCCAGGGAGTGTGGATGCTTCTGGCTGAAATGGCGCCGTTTGTGCCCAAACTGAATCACAACTTCATCGTCAACTACTGGCGCGAGCACGCATGCAACGCTTTGGGTGAGGAATCTGCCTGTGGTATTTGACGTCAGCAAAGCACTGATACTTCTGGGGCGCACACACACACACACACACACACACACACAATAAACAGTTGGTTCTGAACGTCTGACGTCAGTGAACCCTGACTCGAGCACTGGTCTGCACCGAAGTTTGCCTCTCATCTGAAACCTATTTGTGGTGCAATTCGTGATTCGTGTTGTAAACAGTTGTGAACGTTTCTGCAGGATCGGAGCATCAGATGGTGAATCGCGTGTTGACGGTTCTCGGTCTCGTGGCGAAGAACATTCCCGACGCTGACATTCAACCCATCGAAGGTGACGACGTCTCTCTCTCTCTCTCTCTCTCTCTCTCTCGCGAGCGAGCGAGCGAGCGAGCGAGCGAGCGAGCGCATGTGCTCATTGCACCAAGACAGACACAGGGCGAACTGAATGTGATGAAACATTCAGAGCTCAGTTGTTGCAGGGTGGATAATCCAACAATTCATTTGCGCCGAGCTTTCTGTAAGCTTTCACAAGCAAAAGGTTTCAAACGGAAAAAAGAGAGAGATTGTTGCGCGCACACGAAGAGTGGCGCTGCGAAGCCAAGAGCTCGTTAAGGTAGATGTGTGCTCACGGAACTGAGAACAGCTCGTCCCGCTGCAGAGGAGCTGAAGACGCGGCTGCTGCGCTTCGACTCGCCTCCGGAGCTCGTGTCCTGCACTCTCACCACGCTGCACAAGGTAACAGTGCGTCTGTGTTCGTGCAAGCCTGCGGACGAGCCAATGTTTCACCTGTGTCGTTGTCGCCCCCTTCCTCCTGAGGAATCAGAATTGCTGACAAATTGTTTTCAGGTCTGAGAATTCTCTTGACGTCCGAATTTTTCCTGCACTCCACCCCGCGCTGTCGCGGTTGCCAGATGGGCGGTCGCCTCACAGCAGCATTCCCCTGTACTCACTGACAAGTGTTCTTGTTGCCCACAGCTGGGCCTCGCGGAATCTGACTCACGCGCGGCGCAGAAGCGACTCAACACGTTCTACGTGGACCTGCTGCGCACGTGCGACCAGTACCTGTCCGGGATCATCCTCGCCGAGACCAACGGTGAGACGCGGAGCGGCGCCGCGCCGGCGTCCGTGCGACAAGATGTGCTTCCAGGAGAAAATGTAACGTGATTCGGGCTCGTGGTTGTGTGGACTGAAGTCGCGTGCAGTTATTTCGAGTGCGGCGCATGATTACTTTGCCACGAAAAAATGTGACGGAGATTGCACACTCACTGCAAAGATAAATGGCTTTAATTCGCTGTTTTGTGAATTATAGCTGGCCGAGGTGAGTGTTGTGGTGTCGGTGGAAAATGACCCGCATGTCATTGGAAAGCTTCAAGAAAGCCTTTTCTGACTGGCTTGTGTGAAAACCGCACGTCCTTGCTTTGCTTGCTGCCACACAAGCCTTGACCACATGTTCTGTGACAAACATTGGGCGAAACTGCACGCTGCCTTTTCCTCAGCAAATCAACGTTGCGTTTTGGATTCGCCAGCAATTTAACAGTCCTGCTCGGATCACATCGTTTTCGTTCACCCAGGTGACATCTCATGTTCATGTAAGAACTCACGGCGGTTGTGTTTCTTCTGTTTGTTCACACACGTTGACTTGGTCCGGTACAGTGTGTCTTTGTTTCCTGTTTCTTGGTTGAATTTTGCAATGAAGAAGGTTGCATTCCTGCACAAGTCAAAAGGAGCTGTGTGGTCCCTTGGTGCGCAGCGCCCGTTGACTTGTTCAGGGACGCAGTGCACCTCGCGACCATTGCGAGCAAGGCCTGCAGTGCGTTTACAACTGGGTCTGGCGATGATTTTGCATCCCGGCTGTTTTCCCCGCCTGGGGCTGAGTGATTTTTTTACACCATGTTCCTGGTTCTTTTCCAGACCTGGCGAGTGAGGAGGAGCGCGTGCTGAAGCACCTGTTCACGCTGGGCGAGGTGGCGCAGCTCTGCCCCGCCCACATCCCGAAGCGCGTCTTCATGCTCGTGCAGAGCCTCATCGCCTCCCCCGTCATCAGCGCGGGTCAGTACACACTCACACACGAACGCACACACACGCACGGGGGGGGGGGCACACAAAAACACACGCGCACGCGTACTCATATTCACAACAGCTGACGCGATCACTCATCCTGACGCACTCATACATCGTGAGCTCATTCTGTCACGCACAGAAACACGCACTCATCTCGCAAAAGAACACGACCGTTCACTGTCGCACACAGGCTCCATCATCGATGTAAAGCCAAAGAGGAAAATTTCACTTGAGATCTGTGCGGAAAGGGGCTTCCAAACGAAGAAACAATCATTATATTGCAGAAGCGTTTGTGTGTCCTCGGAGAGCACTTATTAGCAAATTCGCGTCCTGTTGCTGATGGAGCTGTTGGAGGCACGTTGTTCATGCTCACTGCCAGTCGTAATCATTGCGCGTTTTGCATATTTGGACAGATGCGAGCAGCCAAGAATACCCGTATCCGCAGACACAGACCAGCACCCAGAACCTGACTCCAGACCAGAGTCAGGAGTCGCAGCCGCAACCCGACACACAGAACCCGACTCCGGACCCGTCTCAGGACTCGCAGTCTCAGACGGAGAAGCGGCCCGACTCGCTGCCGTCCGGCGTGGAGAACAGTTCGCAGGGCTTCTCGCAGGGGGCGCTGTCGCAGTTCCGTGGGGCGTCGCGCATGTCGTCCAAGATCCGCGCGCACGCCTTCATCACGCTCGGTGAGTCCGAGACGACGGCGTTGTGGTTGCAATGGCGAGCACCGCACGCTCCATGACTTTGAATTGCAATCACTGAAGGGGTTCGTGTAATTTGCGTTGCTTGAACTGTCAACTTGAGAAACATGTCGAAGGGATGCGTGGTTGGTTGAGCTCATCACCTGCCAGTGGACCCAACAACTGAGGCCAGTTTCACAAAGGATGCTTCATCTTTGTCTTTGTGCAAACAAATGCGCACTATATTGTCCAGTGTGAGACATGATTGACTGGACGCATCTTTCAGGGAAGCTGTGTCTGCAGCACGAGGATGTAGCGAAGCGCAGCGTGGCGGCGCTGGCGCGAGAGCTCGAGGTTTCCTCCGACCCCGTCATCCGCAACAACGTGGTCATCATCCTCGCTGACCTCTGCGTCAGGTACCGCGCTGCCGCCAAGAGCTGATGGTCGAGACCTGGTGTCGGTTGCAGTGCTTGATAGAAAGGACATTTTGCAGGTATACGACCCTGGTGGACCACTACGTGCCCAACATCTCGTCGTGTTTGCGGGACGAGACGCCGCTGGTTCGGAAGCAGACGCTGACGCTGCTCACACATCTGCTGCAGGTGAAGTGCCGCGTTCTTGGTGTTCAGGTACCAGGGAGCGAATCCAGAGGCCGCTCTGTTGACCTTGCAAGGGAAACTTGACTTCCCTTTCCAACTTCCCAGTGAAACTGCCACCCCCTCGGCCACATCCTGAATCCTCCCCAGGAAAGTTTTTAAGTGAGACACAGAGGGAGTGAACAGAAGCCAAATGATGAGCCCATCCTTGCGCACAGAGACATGAACTTGTCGTTCATTGTGCAGAAAACTCCAGGGACCCGGTGTCGCTGTCATGTGGACGGCTCTTTCGGGGCTGATGGCTTCACACAGTACAGATTCACACGCTCCCGGTGGAGAGTGAGTGATACTTCCAGCTCATCAAGTTGTTTACCTTCAGGAGGATTATCTCAAGTGGAAAGGGTCGCTCTTCTACCGTTTCGTCGCCACGATCAACGATGACGACAACGACATCCGCTCCTTCGGTCAGTTTCACCTCTGTGGGTATATGGATCTTTGAATGTCACGCCCGCACGTACACACACACGCGCGCGCTCAATCTTGCGTGCGCATACCAAAGATTCCGTCCAAACGTTTTTTTTTTCAAGTTTACGACGACAGCGGAAAATTCGATCTTTCCAGTGGAACGAAGGATTTGAAGTTGAGAAGGAGAGAAAGGCTTTTGAACACTGGGTTTGTATTTCAGCGGAGTTTTGTCTCGCGCATCTGCTTGTGCAGCGACACCCGACCATGTTCTTCCAGCACTTCGTTGAGTGCGTCTTCCACTTCAACTCGTACGAGAACCACAACGGTTTGTACACAACCAACAACGTTGAGATTTCATTTCATTGGAAGCCCATCGAAGAAAAGAACTCTGCTCAGTGGATTGGTGGTAATTTCCTGAAGTGCTTTTCGTGTCGAGCGAATTCGACAGGACGACAAATTTTTTTCCAGTGTACAACAAATTCAGCCAGAGCGACCGTGAGAGGAAGATGTTCTCACTCAAAGGCAGACAGCATTTCGAGTGAGTAGTTTCACGAGTTTGTTCATTATGGCCCACCAATGCATTCTATGTGAACCAAATCAACTGATCTCTGGGTCTCTCTGGTTGAGTTTCATCGAGGCCATTCTATTTTGCAGCAAGCGAATGAATATTTACAAGTTTATGTTGGACCACATGACGGATGAGAACAAGTTCAACCTGACAGCCAAGCTCTCCAACGACGTGAGTGTCACGACCGTCCGAGGCGAACCTTGACGTTCCTGTCGAGTTTCCATGGAAACGAGTCTCTTGTTGCTGCGCGCAGGTGCTGGGCGCCGTGGTGGACGGAGTGATCCCGCTGGACAGCGAGACGAGCGCGCTGCTGCAGGACACGCTCACCATCCTCTGCTGCAAGGTCGGGTCGTCGTTCCCTCATGGTCATCACTGAGCACCTGTTCCATTTGCTGCGCTCCAAACTCGTGTTTCCGTAGAGCCCTGTGGCAAACGATGCGTTCTGAGCACACTCGTTGACACAGAAGCAAAGACTGCAAATAAGGCACGCGACCTGCCTTGCTAAAATAACGTCGGTATCCACTTCAGGAAATGAAGCTGTCGTCGATGAAGACGAAGCCGGCGGACGACATCGCTGAGAACGAGGCGGAGATGGCGGCCGCCGTCGTGAACGCCGCCAAGAAGACGCTCATCAGCGCCGTCGTCAAGCGCAACGTCATCGAGAACATCGTGCCCATCGTCATCTCGCTCAAGCACACGGTACGTCGCGTGAAACGTGGCAACGTGGTCGAGTCGCGTTTCCAAGTCACCAACAACGGTGTGCTGTCAGGCACACAGCTTGCGAACAAATGCGAAGCAGCTCGCGTTTTGTGCCCTTGCTGACGTCAATTTTGAATTGGTCATTTTCCGCGGTGTTGTTTCAGCTGGAGAAGCAGCGGTCTCCCGTGCTGCGGGACCTCATGATGTTTCTGCGCGAACTCAGCAAGGACTACAAGAACGAGGTCCAAGGTGCGCTCCAACTTTGTCCGGACCAACAAAATGCGAGTCTCCGATTCGAGTGAGCCAAATGATGAGCCCATCCTTGCGCACAGAGAAATGAACTTGTCGTTCATTGTGCAGAAAACTCCAGGGACCCGGTGTTGCTGTCATGTGGACGGCTCTGTCGGGGCTGATGGCTCACAAGGAAAATTCCCATCCGATTTGTTATTCCTGCCTTTTACGTTTTGGCAGAACCTTGCAAAGATTTTTACAGAATGAGAACAATATTTCCCGTTGAGCTTCTTTGCAAAGCGTGCGCTCTTGAGAATGACTCATTCCCCTTCATCCTGATTGGCGCAGACATCATGTCAGGAGACCGACAGCTGGCGAATGAGATCGAGTTTGATCTGCGTCGCTTCGAGGAGCAGCAGCAGGAGGCGGAGCGACAGCAGCGCCGGGCCTCACAGGGGGCGCCACTGATCCAGGTATCAGTCACCACTGTAGAACAAGGGCCCTGTGGTCAGAAAATACTTCACCGGTAATTCCCGCGATAGTTTGGCGTGTTTGATGGCCTGAGAGCGCGCGAGCTGTCACTATTGGAATTGGAAAGGAATGGGTGGAGTTCCACACCCGCCCGAACACTGGAGGCAGAGTACCCACAATGCCTTGCAAGAACTCCAGACGCTGGTACCCACACAGTTCTTCCGGCGGAGTGCGACCAGCACAATTTCGAAACGAGTACCTTTAGAATTCCCCTCATTTCACACACTGCACGGCAAGAAGTTGCCTGACATGTTCCTTTGTTTCAGACGGTAGCTTCACCGGTGAGATCCCCAGCTCCGGCGAAGGGGGCGACTCCTGCTCGCGCCTCTCCGAGGGGAGCGACTCCCGGCCGCACCGCCCCAGCGCCCGCGGCGGCGCCCTCGACTCCCCGCGGGGCTGCTGCGCCGCAGACCCCGGGCCGCGCGGGCGCTACCCCGCCGATTCCAATGATGGTCTCCCCGCACAACGTCGTGCGGACGCCGAGCGGAAAGTGAGTTCACGTACTCCAGTCTCATGCGAGCTCCTGGTTCCACTGTCTGGGGTTCGTCCGAGGGTCAATTGGTCATTTGTTCCTCGTCTTCTCCACGAGGATGTATCAAGATAAAGTGGCACTGTGCATGTTCAGCAGTGAAATCACTTGGCTAGACTGCACTGAGAAGGACAGAATCAGCTAGTCAGATATTGTCTTGAATCAACCACCCATGACTGTTGCCAAACACACTGAACATGCAGAGTGACAGAATATGTTGATACATCCTCGTATGTGTCCATGCTTGGTGACAATTTCAATTTCCAACTTGTCTCGACAAGCTTATGAAGAGACTGTTGCATTGGCCCTGAACTAAAAAGGGGATGAGTGAGGGGAGTCAGCTTGTCCACTCGATCCACCGTTGGTGGGAGAACTTGCCCACCACCACCAACGCCACAATGCTCACGGGTTGGGTGTTGTTGAACGCTTTGAATTCTTGTTTCAGAGCCGTATCGATGCCGACGATGGCGATGCTGAACTCGGTGCGGAAGGCGATGGAGCAGGCGCGGCGGGTGTCGATGCGGGGCCGGGACTCACCGGGCGCGGGCGGCTCCGGGTCGACCGCGACCCCCGGGAGAACCGCCGCAGGCGCGCACTCCCCCAAACCCTCCACCCCGGCTGCGAACAAACCTTCCACGCCGGCTTCTCGCAGGTACCGTGCTCATTCATTTGACAGGCAGTCCCCAAGCGTGCAGAGCGCAGCCTTTGCTGCTGCTACCAGTTTCACGGTGGTTTCAAGGTGACAATACACCGTGAACTGCCGGATCATTTTCAAATGTGTGGCCCATTGTCGCTGAAAAGGAGGTACTGTCGTCTGTTGCAGTGACGCGGCGCCAGATAGCAGCACTCCGACCCCGCAGCGCAGCAAGCGTGTCGGGTGGGCAGAGAGCGTGTCCGACAACCAGGACTCACAGGATGACGCCAACTCGTTCAAGGTGCGGCCCTTGGTTGGGGAGTCTGGTCCACCTGCCTGTGGATGGACAGGTCGAGTCTGCGCCCATTGACTTGCACCGTACCGCGACGCTTGACTCATCCAGGCGCCTGAGTTTCACGCAGTGCAACACCTTGTATCTCTGAAGAAAAACGTTCTGTTTTTTTGGCCACTGATTGGTGGTTCTCTGAGAAACATGACACAACTGACTTCGAGAGATTCTTGCAGACTCCAGTTCGCAAGTCCAGCCGAAACCCTTCAACTCCGCACAGGCGAGCCATCAGCACACCATTCGGTGAGGAAGGAATTGGGGTGATTCCACGCAAAAGCACCAGCGGTTTGTTCCACAAACTTTGCAATTTGTGACAAACTTTGAACCACACATTTTTCAGGTCAGAATCCGAACATCACGTTTGTGGATAACAACGTGAGCATGATTCCGCCGCTGTCTCCGATCCCGAGCGCCATCCCGCTGCGCCTCTACCCGGAGAACGCACCGCAGAGAACCTCCGCTGGTGAGTGAGTCGACTGGTTCTTTTCACCTCAGGGTGGGCAAAGCAAAGCGGTTCTCACTTTCACAGTGAAGACGGGCAAAATTAAATGTCATCTGCATTGCTTGTGTGGAACGCACGGGCGTTTTTGCTTTGAATACTGGGGGAATTCGGCTTTGAGGAGCACGTCACTGGAGGGCGTCTGGCTCCTTTTGTCCATTCTGGTGTTGCCCCTCACAGAACAATTTAACGTTGAACGCAGCTTGCTCCCACGTTGATTTCCCATGTGGCACGCGTGTTGCAGATTCCACGGGGATTCCGGGCGGGGTCCCCCGCGACGCGCAGGCGCGAGGTGACGTCATCCACGTCTTCTCGCCCGACAAACCGTGAGTGTCTGCATCAAAAATAAAATCTCCAGAATAGCGATGGTGGTGATTATCACGTGAACGCTCACAGTGCAATTCATGCTTTTTTGTCAGGTTGCCTAAACCGAGGACTTGGAACGTGAAGAGTCCGGTGAGTTGAACTCTGGCGCTACCTCAACATATTGTCGCCACACCCACGTAACTTGTGGTTTGTCACTTTTGAACTGCGGCACGGACTTTCACGCAGCAGGTGTCTGCACTCACAGTTCTTGTTTCTACCCACAGTTCTTGTTTTTGCAGGCGCCGGCTCGAGCGAAGAAGAATCTTGAGATTCCGCGGTTCAGCAGCAGCGAGGACGAGGCTGAGTCCGGCGGGGAGGAGAACGCGCCGCCGCGAGAGGGAGGGCGGGACGCCGCCGCCCAGGCCAACAGGACGGGTACCAGGTGAGACAGTCTCAGATACAGGGAATCTGCTCGTGAGAAATTTGATTCAGTGAAACGATACCATTTCCAGCTCCACACCACGACAAGGGAATCACTGCTCTGCAAGTCGAATTGTCGATTCTTTCAGCGATTTTGTTTTGTGAAAATACAGGGACACCGAACGAACAGCACCAGAGCCACTCAAGGCGACCAGCAACCAAGCCACCGGTCTGCCGTCCCACGCCGAGGCGGGCGATATTTCAGAGGACGGGCCGCCCAGTAAACGCAGGTCGTCCCGCGGGAACCCGTCCACTCCAGGGGCGGGTGACGCCGACCAATCCCAGGTCTCTGCGAGAACGAAGCGAACTCCAGGGGGAGCGAATCCCGACGATTCAATAGCGTCGAGAACGAGGCGAAGCAAATCTGGGTCGACCCCCTCCGCGGCCAAACAGAGCCGACAGAAGAAAGGTGCTAAAAGACGCTAGACGTGCGATTTGCCGATCCAGAAGCAATGAATGTTTTTGTGGTTCTAAATCACTGAAACTTGAAAATCATTTCGAGCGTTTTGCGCTCAACGCTTTGAGGTTCTTGAAATTCCATCGCTGCTGTTTTTCAACTTTCGCCTTTTGAAATTGAATCAACTATTTGGTTTGTGCATTGGAAACTTTTTGACGACGTGCAACACGCCACTTTGCACAGGCTGTACACCTGTAATTTATTCTCCATTTGCAACAACTTTACAAACAGTGTAGTTTACAGCTAAAATTTGACCACCAGCAAATGCTCATCCCACCCTTTGGTTCACACTCACAGCGAGACCTGACAAGGTGAAATCTGTTGCCATGTTGTGAAAAAAATATTCTTTGAAAATCAAACTGATTTGGTGTTTATGAATGGAGAGAATAGTTCCGACCGACAGCGGCGGCGGCCACAGATACGTCGATGCTAAAACGCTGCCGCCTTCGCAGTGTCCGACTGACACGCGGCGAGGCAGATGTCGTGCGAGCACTGGTCCTGCAGCTGTCTGTACAACGAGCGCAGTCAACTGGGACTTCAAACGCCACGTCAAATGTTACCCCAAAACCTTTGGCTCTTCCGAGTCACGTTGAACTCTTGATGTGTTGAAAGTGACAGATTTTGGAAAACTACGTGGCTGGCGGGTGAACGAGGAATTCGTGTCAGATGTGGTTTTCATCCCGCTGCGATTGAAGTGCACGAGATCCAAAGCACAAGACCCTGAAGATAGTTCCACGAAGTGTTTCAACCAACAGCCGTTCTTTGGACCCTCATGATGCGATGCTACAAGATGTACAGAAGTATCTGTCCATGTTTGTTTAGTGCCGGGTTGCGGGGGTCACAGCTACCAGCGGTTGGTCCTCCAGCCCCGGCCTCGGAACCCCCGGCCGCGGAAGCCGCCTCTGAAGCCGCCGCGGAATCCCCGCCCGCCGCGCGGTCCTCCCCGTGGCGCTGCAAACAGACGAGTCAAGTTAGAGTGCGCGAACCAAACAGTGCGTCGTACATGCTCATCCACACTGACGGCGTCAAAGTGAGGCCACGTCGCTTCACAAGTGGAGAGAATGGCACACAACGCGCGCCAAGTCCAGCAAGCACCAATTATCTTGCCTCATCTTTGGTTTGTGACGGCGCACAAGCAGCACTCCTTCGCCATGATTTGAGGTTTGTGTGACGGGCGCAGTTGACGTGCAGTACTCACCTTGATAGGTGCCGGCGCTGTCGCTCCATTTGCCGGTCGGGATCTGGTAGAGTTGGCGCGGCGCGTGCGGCGTCCCCGTCGCCCGCTTCGCGTCGCCACCCTCGAACTTGATGGGCGTGATGCCGCTCCTCTTCTGCCTGCAAATCAGACCCAATACGTGACCGTCAACAAGAACGCAAGGCACTGAAAAGAGGCTCCTCCATGTTGCAAGTACGACACAACCCTGGCAGAAGCTGGGGGGGGGGGGGCTTGTCGATTCCCTCCCCTGCTTTTGTGATTTCCCCCTGCTTTTCACTTGTCTTTTGCCTCGGCTTACCAGAAGTTTGATTTGCTGTGGAGCGACAAACCGGAAGCGGCAAATCGAACACTGCTGCCATCGAGACGCAGTTTGGCACATAGAACCCCACCCCCGTTTCTGTGTGTACTCCACTTCCACAACCTACGACTGAAAACTTACCCCGCGACCGGCTGCAGCGGTGCTTTCTGAAACGATAAATTGGGTTCAAGCGTCACACATCAAGTTTGCGAATGGATTTGCCTGCACTGTCACACGTTTTTTTTCTCACTGAAGAGAATCTGTCACATTCAGCAGGACGCTGCGTGGCGGGGCTACTCACACTGACTGGTTTCCACGACAGCGACACGGTGGATTTGTAGGACGGCGGGTTGTGGAACAGGTCCTTGATGAGCACGTTGATGTTGCTCGTGATCTTCAGTGCCACAACCTTGATCTTGTTCTGCAAGCAACATGAGTCATTGTGATTACAACACACGCACCGAGACGCCAAAAGCTCAGCCCGCCCGTGAAGCAAAACGAACTGAAGAGTGAAGAATGGGTGACATCCTGCAAGTCGTTGGGAAAGTTTCGTTCAGTTGTCGGGACTGGCGTGGCCTCACCTCATCTGTTTTGAGGGCGTCGCCCTGTTTTCCCTGCAGCGCCGCCCGCAGAGTTTTGATGTAAACCTGCACACCCCGTGCGAAGTACTGAAGCCTGCAATGGAAGCATAAGCCTCAGTTGATCTCTGTCCATGTCCTTCTCCACCACTCGAACAAATGACAGGCAACGAATGTTTTTGAACATTTCGGGGTGGTATTCAAGCTTCAAGGTCTTCACTTGAATCACTGAAACACGATCTTCAGTCTGCTCCTCACTTTGTCTCTGAATTTGACCCAATGTTCCCTTCACCAACGCCTTGCGACCCAGCACCAAATGACCTGGACCTCACGTGACTTGGGCCGACCCTAACCCTGACCTCACGCGTGACTTTGATCTCTCACCTGACCCTGAAGTCTTTGAGTCTGTCTGCGTTCTTCTCGTCCTGCAGGAACTCTGGGCAGTGCCGCGCCAACTGGTGGAACGCGAACATGAGACACTCGACGTGTGAGAAGCTCAGCTGCGGCTCCTCTTCGGAGGGCGTCTTGTTCTCGCCGTCCTCGTCAGAGGGCGGCAGCGGCATGTGTTCCTGCGGAGAGGAACAAACTGTGTTTTCTTTCTGGTTCATTGAGTGCGGATGCAGAACCCACTTCAAGACCAAAGGACACCTGTGCCCAGCAGACTTCGATGTGGGATGAATTTTTCTGATCTGCACAGTGCAGGTAACGAACGCATGACCTTTGGATCACCTCGTCGCCACAGCATCCTCCACCGCACATCTTCTGAGTGAACAGATGGACTCACGATCAGTTTGTCGAAGAGCTTGGAGATTCTGTCGGTTGTGTTGTCCATGTCTCCGCAGTGCACGGACAGCTCAGCGAACAGCTTGAGCACGTCGAGCTCCACGTCGCCGCCGTCCTCCGAGCCGCCCTCCCCGGGACGCGCCATGTGCGAACACACCGGCAGCACGTTGTCGCACATGTACACCACGAACTTGGTGGAATGTACGTTTCTCTGCGGATGCAAAATGCACGAGCACGAATAACAAATCGAACAGCGCGTTCGAACAAGATCGCCCACCGATGTCAAACACTGACATTCACTGGTCTGAAATGCAGTCTTGTTTGTGGCTTTGATTAGACTTAGCCTCCAGTCACTGAAGCCAAGACCAGGCTCCCTTACTTTGATCAACACAAGAACATCATTTTTACGGGTGGCCATCAGACAGGATACACTCACCGAGAAGAATGGTAGGGCTTGTCTGATGCACTGTGTCAGTTTGTCCACACAATCTGGGTCTGTCGCCTGCAAACCGAAAACCAAACGTTTCAAGATTCGTACATGCTGCAATTTACAGGACAATTTCAGTTTGCGTGGTGACACCTGTCAAAAATGTTTGAGTTGGCCATTCACGTCACAAGTCTAATTCCCGCCCGACAAGCAAAATTTGGCCCGCCTCAAAATGGATCTGCACCCCGACCAACTTCGCCCCCGAAGCCACTTACGTCGAAGGGCGCGTCGAGCTCAGCCTGCTTCTCGACGATGTCGACGAGCTCCTTGCGGCCCTGCATCGTCGTCATGGTCGGCATGGTCGACAGCATGCGCATGAAGGCGACGAACTCGGGCCCGGTCACGTCCGACAGAGTCTGTAACAGACCACAGAGTCGGGAAATCAGACACGCCAAAGCAGCTGCAGTTTCTTCCTCGGGTGAAGAGGGTGGGGAAAAAAATTGTGCTGGAGTCGTTGAGACATTGATCACAAAACCCGGCTTGGCACTACTTGGAAGGTTCTTTCTTTTGTGACCGCCGCTCAGGAATTTGTGCTTCAAACACTCAGATAAGCCTGGACCTTTGGATCTTTCTCGGCCAAGGTCCGACAGAAACTTTCGTGTCTGGACATGGTCAGTAGACTTGTAATCCACTGCGCATGACAAAGGGACGCGCTTTGTTTCGGGCAACCAACCGATACACGCAAGGAAGATCACACCGTTGTGTAGTGATTCCCTCGACGGACCCACCTCCTTGGTCTCCTGGATGAGGAACTCCTCCACGTCCTTGACCATCACCTCCTCCGGAACCTGCTTCACTTTGTTGGTGAGGAACTTGATGGCTGCATCGCGCAGCGCTTCCTCCTCAGACTCCGAGTTGATCTCCTCGAACAGAACCTTCAGCACCTCTGCAAACAAGAACACAACACTTTTTGACTCGAGGATGATGCCACACGGGGTGATGTGAGCATCACCTGTGGTGAAGCGGACAAGAACTTTGTGAACCCCTTTCTGCACAAGAAAAGTCCATTCCAGCAATCTCAAAAGACTGGATCGCGCCTCTTGCTTGCTTGTCAATTGGACTTTCAGCTGTTTCTTTCAATCAAAGAAACAACAAGAATGCTACGCATAAAAAGCGTGTGGTCACATAAACGTTCGTTGTTCATGAAAAACGATCAGTGAGCATCACTGATCATTTAAAAATTTTTTTTTTTTTTTTCGAAATTCCTAAGTCAAAGCGGG
>JAAUXT010030574.1_pt1 | contig 20086 bp, 20 predicted proteins | sample 7278171 | NCBI WGS metagenome assembly JAAUXT01 (sample SAMN14350112, study PRJNA611818) | marine sediment metagenome | isolation source: surface marine sediment (1.8m) | place: French Polynesia: Moorea | collected 2018-08 | reverse complement strand
CCCCCCCCCCCCCCCCCCCCCCCCCCCCCCCCCCCCCCCCCCACCCGCACAAGCGGACACGGGGTCCAAGACAGCCCTAACCCGGACAATTTGGAAAATTTTTCTTTCCGGGGGGTGGGGGTAAAAACCACAAAATGGCAAAAAGTCAACAATAAACCAATAACCGAGAAATTTTAAAAATTTTATATTTTGACCGGTTTAGGGATATCTCCGACTGATTGTCTGTTTGTCGGGGGCACCCCCCCCCCCCCCCGGAAAGAAAAATTTTCCAAATTGTCCGGGTTAAGGGTATCTTGGACAGATTGTCCGATTGTCCGGGTTACCCCCCCCCCCTGGTAAGAAAGATTTTCCAAATTGTCCGGGGTGGCGGTATCTCGGACACCTTGCTGACTGGGGCCGGGGGTGGCTTGGGACAAGTGCTGTCCTGCCTATGTACGCTGCCCGCGGCTGATTCTCCACTTGAAAGTAGGGTTTTGTGAGGGAAGTGAACGTTTGTCTCGCTGCCAAGCCACCAAAATGGCGGCTGAAAGCTTAGCCACTCTTGAGTACTTGAAGCGAGTTTCAGGCGTGTACGTTTCCAGTGTGACATCTCCCGTCGCGACGTTGGCAGTGTGCGTGACGGAAAACAGAGCCACGCACGCAAGTCCAATCATTTGCAGTTGAACGTTTCTGTCATGAACATCGGCTGGATAAAGGAATGAACGTTCACCCGAAGTTGCGCACGTGTGTATTTTGTGTGACTGAGCCGACAGAGGGGCGCGTGGAAATATGATTTGTACTGTGTTTACTTGATGTTGAGCGTGTACGAAACAAGGATGGAATAAATGCTGAATTTCAGCCACATTTCGATTCAGCATTTTGCGCGAATTGCTGCGATCTTCATGTCCTCCGCACATCCAGAACAGACATGTAACTCTTGAGTGACGAAACCGCAGTGTAAGAGAAGGCAAGTCCTTTATTCTGGGTCAATATAAACCTCGAGAATCAACAAGTATCATTCACAGGTGACAAAATTGGCTGTTGATCTTGTTTTCGAAAAAGGGGTCGCAAAACAAAGGTATATTTTTGAGTCCTCGTTCTCTGGAACCGCCGCACCGACAAGAAAACGGCTGGACAGGAACTGGGTGTACGTTTCGTGAAACCACAATGAAAGACGCAACGATGCAAAATCATTCAGCCTGAAATACCAAGCAAACAGTGCTGAGGTTTGGTTGAGTGTGTTTCAACAGTCATTATGACGCCAAAGACAGCATGGTGAGACTCATGCTGCAAATGTGGCTTTCCGAAAATCTGGACGATTGCGATGAGCAAGTTCACAACGCACAAAAGAATCTCCAACAAGTGCTTTTCGAACACTCACGACATTCTCGAGACGCGAGCCTACACTAACAAGTGTTCTTGTTTGTGAGCGCAGTCTGCAGAGTCTGAGTCTTGTGCAATCCTGTTGTATTCAGCAGATACGTAGTAGAGTCAAAGTATTCTGACAGTTAACATGATCTTTGAGGTGTGTGACCGATCAACCAAATTAGTCAGGTCCTTTGTTTGTCATTATTCATGTGTGCTCAACTGTGACCAAACGGTGTCACTGAAACCATGTTGACTGTCAGAATACTTTGATTCTACCTCGTATGACTGACTGAGTCTCCTGGGTACGCTTCGAAGTTCACGTGCGCGTCTGACATAAGATCTCAAACATTTCACATGACACGAGTGTTTGAATAACGTCAGCTGTGCCTTTCATGAAAACAGCCGATTGCCATGAAAACGCAGTTAAACAGCAACAACAATGTTTGGCAAGCGAAGTATGCGGGGCGATCGAACACGCCGAGCCCACCTGCTGCAGGGACACGATCAATCTCTATGGACGACGACGCACCAGTAACACAACACTGCAGGTCTACTGCTTCCGCCGGGCATTCAAACCACTGACAATTATCAACTGACTTGGGACTGCTGTGCTGTTTTGGCCAGGATGTGCTGTGAAAATGTGGTCCAATGAACAGTCGAATCCCATACTTCAGGCTTTCAGTGTGACGAGAACTCAATGTGACCAATCTGAAGATACTCGCACCCTTGACAGACACCTAGTCGCAACCGGCAGCTGAACACCACAAAACTCGAAGCGAACCTTCGTCAGCTTCAGCAACAGGACCTGACATGTCATTACCTCCGCGACAAATTCTGAGCAACTAATCAAACATCAGAAATGAGATTCTTCCTTGTACCCGGGGCCGTCTTAAAGATCAATTTACTTGTGTTGACACTGTCACCAGTTGCGGGTATCCTTCCAAATCACCATGGAGATGGAGAACTGCGACAAAGGCAGCTCTCTGGGAAGGAAGGATCGCGCACAGTCAGCAGCTCGGGACATTTGTCCTGAGGGCCGCAGCACACAAGGTTAATGCATCCTGCCCCGGATGAAACCACGGAGACGGGCTTCTCTTTCAGCGCTGCAAAATCCACCATCAACCACATGATTTTATCATTTCTCCCAAAATCACGTTGCACTGCATATCGACACGGCATAAAACGATTTTCAAGGCAAGCGATGTCCAAGAACAGTGGACTAGAGCGCTGGTACTTTCCACCCGATGCTGTGAACATTTCAGTCACTGCAAACTGCAGAAATGGTTTCGTGCGCAACTCAAAGAATCAAGAACCAGCAAACTGAAAAATACAGAATACCACATCCAGACAGACATGCAAAGTGCATCTTTTCACTAAAATTATCCTAACGAGACAGAGAGTTGAAAGAGAACACAAGAAACCAGACCTTTCGCTTTCGAGGCCGAACGAAATCTTCTCACGAAGCGCATCTGCTTATCAGCATGGGGGAAACCACTCTCTTCACTGCGCTGGGAAACCAATGTCGATCCGAAGTGTCGAGCCATTCACGAAAACTGCCGTTTTCTCCACGATGCGTGTAACTTCTTTCGGCATTGAGATAGCAAGAGTGTGGGGTGGTGAAAGTGAACAGCCAATTCAGATTTACGAGTTCGGCGTGAAATAATATTTTCCCTGCAGTGTTCACACCAACTGCAGACTCCGACTGTCAGATTGAACCCGAGGCGCTGATATGGTGAGGCCAAAGATCGCGATCGTCTTTCCGGTCGATCGTCAACACCACCAAGGGACGCGGAGTTCTCTGCTCGCCCTACTCAGAAAAGCTTGTTCTGCTGGTGTTTCCTTCTGCCCTTTGTCAGCTCAAAAGAGCCATCACGCATTCGACGAGCTCATCTGGCAGACTAATTTCCTGTCAACGTTTCCAGGATACTTTGTGCGACACAAATGAGCTCGTATTAGCCATGTCTTGTTCGTGACGCGGAATAACGTAACCAGATTACGGCTTCCAAAATGGCTCGTATCAACACAAAATTACCACCGCTCACTTTTGTTCTCACTAATATGGATCGAACAGTAAAAAGGCTTTGCACTGCTCATTTGATTCTGGCAAGTCGACACATTCATCCAATCTCTTCCGTCACGCAACTCAAGTGGAGCACGCCACATCCGCGCAGTCTCCACGAGCAACACAAACCTGCGCACGTCCTTTTATCACACCCAAAGGCCAAGACGCCAGAACATGAAACGGAATTCACATGCAAAAGATAAGATAATAGGGAGTTTCCGCAAAGCCAAGCGTGAGCGTGGGCATGAGCGTAGACGTGGAATAATCAGGGGAAGCTTCAACTATGATGTCATAGCTCTCATGTTGGTCAGCTGCTGGCAAGTTTGCAACACACAAACTGTCTGAAATATGGAAGTTGTTGCAAGAAATGTGTAAAGTTGTGGTCTCTGGTTGGTGCTTTTGTTCAGAAAAGACCATGACGTGAGACAGCAGGTTTTCACGACATGACGTGGCGTACGAGAACCACGTCTACGTCCACGTCCACGCTTCAGATTGCGGAACCTCCCAAATTCGCCAATGCAGACGTTTTGTGCCTTTCGGGGCCAGGCCCGAATTGACTCGTGTGTTTCTCAACCCCCGCGTACCAGTCTCGAGAGAGGCAATCACAATTTTGCCACACAAGACATTCTTGCGAGATGAATTCGGATCTCTCCGCAGTCTCATCATCATAAGTCCCAATTACATTTGTTTGCTCATGCCACGACTCCCTGAGTTCAAAGCTAGTGACGTTGAGACCACACTCCTCAAGCTCTTCAGATGTCTGCTCTCTTCGGCTCATTATAAACTCATATGTGTCCAAATAGATCACCAGGGTAACACGGACGTCTGTTTGAGCTTCTGCCAACAGGCGGATGCAGATCTGCGCTTTCGTTCCGTCAGCAAGGTGGGAACGGTATTCCATGATGACCAGTGTCCCAATTCGGAAACCAGCAAGGACTTGGGTGTTCAAGGAAGGCATTGCGTGTCACAGCGCCGTTTGGGGACACACCATCCGGGAATGGGTCTCCGCGAGTTTCCGACAATGGGACCAGTTGGGACATCACTGCGAGTCAACCTGTCTCCAAGAATAAATTCTTTATGACCTCGTCCACACACGGCGACGTTGCATTCCTGCAAATCTCTGATTTAGTGGATTCTACAGTTGCCATGAATCTGATTTGCGAGAGGAAAATATGTTTCATGACAAACCCGCCTCCGCTGCTGTTGCGACCACACAGGAAGCCTCGCGCGAGGCCTTCGTAAACTCAACTCACACACCACAGCAAGGCGAGCACGGCGGCACAAAATGTTGGTCGCAGTTCTCCAGAAAGGTGAAGTGAATGGAGTGGTGGGCTCAAACAGATCCACTTGGATTTTGTTCTGTTCATGACAACCGACTGCGTGAACTTTTCATGAAACCACCTAATTTTCAGTTGAAATTCATCAAGCGTAAAATCAAATTTTCACAAAGCTGACACTAAATCAGGGTGGTTTCATCAAGACTTCCAATTACGGAGGGTTGATTAGCATTCCTCAACCCTTCTTCACCAAACGACACAAAACTCATTTCAGTCTCTCGAAGACAAGTTGGCCTCCCAAGCAGAAGAGCTGTTTTTGCCCCACTTTTCCCACAACAACAAAACAAATCTCTGAAAGTGGGAGCGCGTTTTCCAATTATGCTTGTTCGTGACTCCACACCTGAAATGTACTTCAGGTGCAAGAATATCTTTCTGTTACTCTGATCGTGACATCCTTCTCTTGGTGTTTTACGAGTATGATCAACTTCCTGTCAAAACAGCACAGTCAAAAAAGAACCCACACAGCCATTTCAGTGTTCAAAAGATACTGCCAGGTTCCAGCGAAAACGTTTCGCTTGAAAAACACTCTTTTTGAAAGAAAACTTCAAATTGTTCGAAACTTCTGGGCCCAAAACATTTGGTAGCCTCCGCTTTCGAGGGGAAGTAGAGCATGACTGACACAGCATGTGCAAAAAGAGATATTTACAATTGTCCTTCAGGTAAATATGAACAATGCGCATATGTTGAAGATCAAAGAGCCAAATAAATACACAGACGTGAAACATCTTTCAAATCACAAAATACTTTGCCTCAACCATCACATGACATTTGCCTGGTTGTCCAAACATCACACGTGAACTCCACCAAGAAAATAGCAGAGAAATTCGAATTGTTCCTCATTTCACCATTCGTGCATGCTGAACGTTCAGTCAACACAACGATCCCGGCTCTTTATCACCTTTCATCCAATTTTCTCTTTTATCAACAGTATCAGCAAACACCATGATGAAGTTGACTGGAACTGGAAGGTCCTTGGTGCGCCAATGGGTTTGGAGTAATTCTGCTCCAAATTATCCTTGTGCTCGTAGATATAACTCTCATCTCGCGGCTGACGACTCTGAATTTGACAAGACGATTGCGCGCACGTACCTGGTAGGTTGTGATGAGAATGGCTGCGAATGTGAAAGCTCCAGCTATTCCCTGCGCAGCTGTGGTTTGCAGGAAAATTTTGTCCAAATGTCCTACAGTTTTGTTGCCAAGTTCTGTCGTCGAGGACCCGTTGATTGTTGTCGTGGAGGGTGACAACGTTGTGCTAACGTTGACGTTTGCCACGGGAACGGGTGTTGGCGTGGGTGTCGTCATCTGGAAGGCACAGAAACAATCTGTTGCAGGCGGGCAAGACGAATTGACACAACCCGTGGAGTGCACACAGTCCAAGCGACATTCTCTCTTGTCGGTTCACCTGAGTATGTTTGCTCAGCCAGATCATAGGACTTCAGCAGTCACAAATTTTTCGCCAGACAAAAACAAAGCTTTGCTGCCAAGTGTGGAAATCCCCATCGCCTTGTCCTGGCACTTGAGGCGAGGGGGCAGGGTTTTGGTTCGTACGGCGATTACGTATGTGTTGCCTTTGGAGAGTACGAGTACACACAAGGCGATTCTGTGTGTGGAATTGCAAGCTTGAAATTGATTTACACATGAAAAATAGATTCTGACGCAAAACTGCTGCACTTCACGCCCTGTGCACAATCTCAAGAATCGATACGCTTCAGCAAAACGTTGTTCCGTCCCACCTGTCTCCAAAGTAACAATTTTCCCACGACTTCAGGAGTTGATGCGTGGCCACGTGAAACAACAAACCAGCGATGATCGTGGACGAACTGGCGTCCATCTCAAGCAACACAACTTCAACTCTTGGAATTAAATTTCACAGGATTCACCAGTGTTCTGTTTTTTCACCACACTCAAAAACATTTCTGCAAACAAAGGCTGAGCTCCAGTTGTTGTGATTCAATAGAGACTGATCAGATCGCGTAATAACCCTTCACATCAAATTCGCTTCGTGGCGTGCCAGCGCTTCAAGCCACAAATTACCTTTTGAGCTTGACAACGTTTCTGGTACTTTTGTTTCTTTTGTCTGACAATGGCTGGCGGAAGATTACCTCCAGGCTGTCACGCTGTCATGTGCATATAGCCAACAGATCAAAGTTACAAAAAGTCTCCAACACTGCTTTCTTGTCATGGGAAGAGAATTTTCTCTTCAACCGTCACTCGAAGCAATGAGACAGCAAGACTCGGCACTAACCCTCTCGTGCCCCGGGTGATATCGCAGGAGCATTGCGGTTGTGATGTGTGACTTCTGCTTCTGACCTCAAACATTGTTGGTTGCCAAAAAGCAACCAGATTCTACACAGCGGTGTCTCCGCTGTGGTCAAACTTTTTTCCTTGACAAACAAGCACGGTGAAGTGATTGAGGATCACTCGTCAATCTGTGGACCGAACGTGTGTGGCCACGAAGCACTCGAGGACAAATCTGTTTCTTTATCTACAAACATTGAAGGTCCAATCTCCAAACTCGTCGCTGGAACCTTCAAAACAATGTTGTGCAACTTTGCACTTGGAGACCATGACGAAGCGTCACGATTCATGTTTTGGTTCTTTCCAAACATCAGGTGAAACAGCAACAATACTTGCCTTGTTTTTTCCTTATCTGTCCAAGTGTCACAAGAACTCTGCACTGTCTTTACAACCCCTAACCTTTAGCTTCAAGCAACTACATTCTCGAACTTCAAGTGCCTGCGTTTACGCTGAAAATTCCAAAATTTTGTTTATCCAAGATGTTTGCGTCCGCGAAGTCAATATGGCGCCACCTGTTCTGATGACTGCGCAGCCGCCGCCGGAAGCGACTCTTCAGCGGAGGCGAGAAAATGCTTAGAAAGACTTGGATGTGAATTTTTTTCGAGGAAAGATCGTGTTTACTCTGCAAGTACAGCACAATGCTGCCCAGAAAGTCAAGCAAATCAAAGGGTAAGATGTAGACTATTAGTTTTTGGGACAACTTAGGGCATAGAATCTGTGGTGGGTGGTTAAATCGACAAAGTATTTTGTCATTTTCCCAGGCTTTTCTGTTTGCGATGGCATTCCTGACGTCCTTGAATTTTCCCTGAAAAGCCGAATCAGAGGACTGATTTTTTTTTTTCGCTAAAAGGGTGAAATTTCAGTCGTGAATTGACATATACGTTGGTTGTGTTTTTCAGGACATCCTCCTCCTGGAGATTTCATTGCTCTGGGTGAGTGTCACTTGCGTTCGAAACAAGTCGACACCGAAAGGCTTCCTGTGCTTTGGACTTGTAGACCGAGAAACATGCACTATTCGTTATGTGTGCTCTCATGAGCAAACATTTCTTTTGACAGGAGCATCAAAAGATTCGAAAACGGTGTCCTCTGGTCTGAAGGCCAAGAGGCCAGCATCAGAGTCGCTTGGGGGAATCAAGAAGGAAGGCGGACTCGGAGGAGCCTCACTACTTGGGGTGAAGAAGCCCAAACTTTCCGGACAAACCTTCACACCTCTCGGTCGAGCGGACGACAGGGGAAGAGCCTCACCGTCTACTCACACCTACCATTATGATGAAATTGCGAAAGAAGGTAGGCATCAGTTGTGTTTGGAAGGTGTGACCTCTGAAAGAGTGACCAGGACTATGATACGTGGGGCTATCAACTTCTGCCTTCCAAAAATTGGTCATGATACCATTTGAATTCAATGGTATCATGACTACATTTCGGAAGAATTCAAATGGTATCATGACTACATTTCGGAAGGCAGAAGTTGATACCCCCTCGTATGACAGCAAAAGCAAGGTTCGCTCTCCAGGTGGGGTCGTCAGAAAGACGAGTATTTCACGAGGACATTTGTCTGATCCCATGTTTTGTCTGAACAGTTGACCCGAACGACCTGCTGGACGCCATACAGGCCGCGGGGGATGATGGGAAGATCGAGAAGCTGCTCTGCGGGGCCGTAAAGTACCTCAAGATGAACCGAGCCAAACCGAGCGATACGATGGTTCTTACGCTGATGTACCTCGCGAAAACCAAGCAAAACATCTTCCACAGTGAAGTGGTGATTGAGGTACGTTGCTTTAACAACTGTACTTTTTCCGTGTCATGATTTCGATGTGATTCGCAAGCTTGATCACAAGTCTCAAAAGATCTCACGAACCCAAACTGTGATTCATTTCGACAGGCGTTTGCGAGTTTGTTGAAGCGGGACGTCTCATTGAACTTCAAGTCAAAAGGGAATCCTCTGGTCTCTGTTTTGACGTGCAATCTTCTCATGGAAGCATTCAGCGACGAAAAACATTGGCCCGATGCTTTTGTGAAGGTGGGTGTTTCGAGAATTATTCTTTTGCAGGTCAGTGTCAAAAGGGAATGTGGTGCATTTATTTCGAGGAAAACTTGAAGCTCGTGAGAGTGACTTCAGACAATTTCTTTCTTCAGGTGTATTTGGAGGATTCACTGGGAGAACGGGTGTGGGTGGACAGGTCGGACTGCAAGATGTTCGTGGAGAATATTCTCACTGCATTCATGACCAAGATTCCTCCCAGCAGCATGCTGCAGGCGGAGCCTCTCAAGTCCGAGCAGCCTGCCTCTGCCAGTAAGAATACTTCGAAGTGTGAAACACTGAGGGATTTGGTGATCACATGGAACCAACGGAAATCACTTGACTTCATTCGTTGTGCAGGTACGAGTCCCAACCCGCACCACGGCGGAACAGACGACGATGACAAACACCTGATGTCACTGGAGCAGTTCGGCAAATCGATGCAGGACGAGGACTACGCAGCGATCGCGGAAAAAAGGTGCGAGTCGATGTTTGGTTTCAGCGCATTTGAAAACAGTCGAGTGGCTCCAGGACTTCTGCTGGCGTGTGTGTGCCTTTGTTGTTTGGTTTTGTCAGACGTGATTAACTATTGACACCTGCGTCCGAAACTCTTTGACACATTTGACATTTGATGTGAAACGCTGTCTACTGACACACCTGGTTGTCGTAGGTACACGTTCCAGCAGGTGTCCATCGAGCAGCACGTGCTGGACGTGATTCGCGAGCAGCTGAACCGGCGCCAGACACTGGACAGCGTGTCTCGGAACCTGCTGCGCCTCATGGTCGTGGCATGCGGCTACAGCGAGATCCGAGTCATGGCGACCAACCGCCTCGAGATGTGGCTCCAAAATCCCAAGGTAAAAAACTTACATGCTGGACCTGAAGCGCAAAACCAACGTGAATCGAAGTTCGACGCGTTGATATGTCCACGTGAACCTCTTTGTGCAGTTGTGTTTACGTTTCGTTTGTCTGTCACGACTTTGCTCGCGTGGCACGTTCGCAGTTGTTGATAACCAGACGAAAATTGTGATGTCTGTTGCAGTTGACGCGACCAGCACAAGATCTGCTGCTTTCCGTGTGTATGAACTGCAACCAGTATTCGCAACACGACGTCGACGTGATGAGTCAACTCGCCAAGATTCGACTCAAGACCAAACCACTCGTCAACCACTACCTGCTCTGCATCAGGTATTTTGTAGCTTCTCTTCAGTGGCTCCATTTTCCAGACAAGCTTTGATTTTGGGTCTCAATGGTGAAGAGTGAAGCGTTGACGCAGCGTGTTTGCCTGGTGTACATGATCCCTTTGTGTCCGTTCCAGAGAGCTGCTGCAGCAGCACCCGTCCAATCTGCGGACGTTGTTGACACACACCATCTACAACGAGCTCTCTCAGTCCCGCAACCCGAACAACATGCAGCTGCTCACCGTCATGTTCCAGTTCTCGTCCGATCACTCCGCCAGGGTAAGTTCCAAAGGGTTGTTTTTCTTCACAGGACGTTTTGTGTGCTCTCCATGTGATTACGTCTCACTCTGGCTCTGAACTCACAAATGTGTTTTTCTTGGCTGGGATTACGAGTCCGTAGTCGTGTCAGGATATTCTGGAGAATTCTTTTTTGGTGGGAGTGTGGAAGGCAGGGCTGATGGTTCGCGGTGAAACTGAGTTTGTTTCTGAAAATTTACTGTCAACACAGGACAGATGGGGTTTCAGTTGCAGCGTCGAATCGGTAAGAATCAGAACGTGACCAACACGTTGGTTTTGGTGATGGAATTTTGGCATTCTTGTGTTTACGCGCACAATTGCAGTGACAGGGCGCCAGTGGTGGCAGTTGGTGAGCCAAGGAGGGAAATGAATGAATGTTGGGAATCGCAGCACACAACTCAAGAACTTTCATGGTTTGCGTTTGTGTTTGAGGCGTGCACGAGCCAACTTGTATCTTTCGCTCAATTTTGGGTCTCTCCTTTCAGCAGTCAAACGGGAGAAACCCCGAAAAGTCAGCAGATCTGCTGTGCATTATATAAACCTCTCTTTTTAGCCACGGGTTATTTTCGTGCATGGTGAATGTACCTCACACAGAAGCACGCTTTTCAAAGAGTGAACTGGCACCGTGGGATGTCGGATGTACGACGTTCATGTTGGTGTCACTCATATTCGTCGCAGATTTATCCGTGTTTCAATGACATGATCATTGGTGCATCGAAAGAAACTGTGTCGCATTGGTTCAGCGATTGCAGTTTTTGTGTCTAGTCATTTTCCAATTCATTTGGTTGCTCGAAATGTTTCTTTCACTCCACGCTTTTGTTTGCAGTTGATGGCGGAGATTTTCCAGGACCTGTTGTGCAACCGAGACGACTATCTGCGGGCGCTGCGCGCGCTGCTGCGCGAAATCATGCGCGCCGTGCGGCAGGACATGAACTTCCCCGAGTTCGCGCTCGGGTTGATGCAGGAGCGAAGCGAGGACAAGTTCAGAGACATGGATCCGCAGCTCAAGGTGAGTGTGACCTTGGTTTTTCAACCCCTGACTGATGTCTCAGAATTTTCAAGTGGGATCAGCAAGACATTCTTGCATGGACGAACTGGTGAGAGAAGACACTTGGGAGGCTGATAAATTGAAGCCAACTGTTTGACTTCCACCAGGAACGACTGTTGATGTCACTGGTAGACTTGATCACGCTGACGGCGCTGTTGGGAATCACGGCTCCAGTGAAGGAGGCGGCGCTCGCCGTGGCCAGAGGCGATTCGAGAGGTACAGCGCGCGACTTTGGTTCTGACTTGTTGACTTTGCGTGAAAGACATGTGACTCCGATTCGCATTGGTTTCGATAGACGTGTGTCTTGCTGTACAGAAATTTGACTTGACACGTGACTTTGATATTGCAGCAGTGACGGACCTGGACGTCCTGCGCAACTTCCAGGTTCAGGTGTCGATCATCCAGAAGGACGCCGTCTGGTGGCTCCACACCATCGTGCCCAAGATGTTCGACGTCAAGCCGCAGGACTATGTCCACCAGTAAGCGAGACTTCACTTGAGCCTGCCTTCGTTTATCGTTGAGAATGGGATTCGAATGATGGTTTGTTGACAATTTTTGTTTCGCTACTTTTCAGTCTGCGAAAAGTGCTGTTTGTTGAGAAGTCGGAGAGTTACCACAAGCTGGATAACTGGCCAGCGGAGACAGAGAGAGCGTAAGTCACAGAATTTGCAGGTCAACAATTGCTACGTCTTTGACAATGAACCTGTCACGAGAACATCTTGCAGCCAGAACATTTTGTTTCAAAAATACTTCAAGTGAAAGAGCACGTCTTGAGCTTTTCGTGGGATGAGTCATCTATCGATTACAGAACGATGTTGCGCCTGGTGTCGGAGGTGCCGGTGCAGGAGGACACGCTGCTCCGCGTCATGATCATCGGACTCGGAAACAAGGAGTTCGGCATCAGCGCCATGGACGCGCTCGAACTCGCCGACCAGCTCATCCGCAGGGCCGCCATGCTACACACCGAAGGTTCGTGTTCCACGGGGGGTTTTCAAGACAGGCAAAGCGCTTTTTCCGCAAGGAGGTTGATGTGTCAATCACTGGTTCAGCATGTGGTAACGTTGATGTCGAGAGGGAGAACATTGTTCATTTTGTGGAGACGCGCACGTCAGTATCGGCGTCAACATTTGGCTTTCATTCTCTTCTGTTGCAGGGTTTGAAGTTCTGCAGGTTGAGAGGCTGAAGCTGTTCGACGCCATGTTCAACCTGAGCGCCTACAGACACCCGGAGAACATCGTGCTGCCGAAAGGGTATGATCATCATTGACAAAAACCTCGCAGAAATCCAGTTCTGTTCAACTGAGGTTCACTTCCAATTGAGACAATCTACCCTCCCGTGCCCTGAAGTTCGTTTTCCAAATTGTAAAGCTGAAGGTGCTTTGTGTGGAACGCGATCCTGGCAGCTACAGACGTGCTCCACCCTGGGCCGCCGTCGTGAGTTGTGCGGTTTTCCTGCAGGTACACGCCGCCGGCGCTCGCCATCACGAACCTCTACTGGAAGGCGTGGCTCATGCTGCTCATCGTCGCCGCCTTCAACCCGGCCACGTTCGGCCTCGCCGCCTGGGACAAGTACCCGACGCTCAAGTGCTTCATGGAGATGGTCATGACCAAGTGAGTTCTGATTCTTTCACTTCAACGTACAGTGGCGTCGTCCATCGATACTTCGTTTGTTTTCGACGCCTATCCGCTGTCTTCTGCCAGAAGTGGTCATTTGCTGAATTTGATCCTGTTGATTGGACCTAGATTCAAACTCAAACGCCATTGTCATGTCTTCCGCCCCCAGGGACTACCAGTGGCCGCCAGCGACCCTGGCGTCGGACGAGGCGGCTGCGGAGGAGATGCGACAACACGAGCGGCAGACGAGCGAGCTCGAGAAGCAGGCCATCCTCGAGTTCGAGTCGTACCTCGCCGCTGCCTCCACCAAGAAAACCATCACGGTCGAGACGAGCCTTCTCATCTCCCAGCTCACCACCATGGACCCCACGTGAGTGTTCTGTTTGTGTCCCTGTATCTCACTTCACGTCGAGGACAGGTACGTTCTGGGAATGGGCGTGCCCGACAGGATCATCATACGGAGTTCGGAGCTTGTTACATAATGATGCGTTATCAACGGTGCACAACGTTTGAATGACGTTGTACTTTTGCACACCAGCAATCCAGCATCAACTGCCCAGTTCACCTGTGCAATCACCGACTTGATCACCCATAAAGCAGAGGTCAATAAAAGTTCAAACGAGAACTACTGCTTTGTTGGTCATGACCTAACAGAGCTGCTGTTGCTTGTTTTCGCAGCGGAAGAGCTCGGCCGCCGCCGCCGGCGGTGATTGAGCAGATCAAGGGGCTGAACCAGGCGCTGCAGCTCGGAGAGATGCTCTGTCGCAGCCGCAAACCTGACTTCCTGCTCAACATCATTGACAGACAGGTATCTGAGGATTTTCTACTCTAAATTCACCAAACGTGTTGTCAGTTCGTGTGCTTGTAGATCTATCTTGTGCAGCTGCCTTCTGTGTTAACATTCGTGCACACCGCTCGGTGCTGTGAGTTCCTGTGTTTCTGACCTGATCTCCGCTTTTTCCCGCTGCAGGGCACGTCGCAGTCGATGGCGTGGCTCGCGGAGCTGGTCGACTCGAGCGAGGGTTCGCTCGACGTGCTGCCCGTGCAGTGTCTGTGCGAGTTCCTGCTGCACGACGGGCCGGACGCCGCCGGCGCCGACGACGACAAACTCAACCGGAGGGTGAGCACGCCGCGCTTCTGTTGTCATTTTCATCTGGCAGAGTAAACTGTGACTGAAATCGCTCATCATGCAGTCTTCCCACAACCGACAAGGCCTGGCCTGTGAAGTGTCGCGGAATCTTGGCAAGGTCCAAATTGGGAAAAAATGTGAAGCCAAATGACGAAGTTTTTGCGGGGAAACATGCTGATCTGGCGGAAAACACTTTTCCCGTGACCATCAATTTCAACATAAAGAACTTTCTCTCGCCCTTGCAGAAGATCCACAAGCAGGAGCAGTTGTTGGGGCGGCTGCAGAGTCTGGTGCACGGGCGCGACAGCAGCAGCCAACACGTGCTCGAGGTGCTCAACTACTTCCTGCAGAGACTCGCCGGGCAGCAGACCGCCACCAGACAACTCGCCAAGAAGGTAAACGCACGATCACCTCCAACACCCGTCACATACAGTCAGTGTGTGTGCATTATGTCAACATTTATCGTCGAAAGTAAATCTCAAGTCTTTCACAGAACAAATCACGTGCAGGTGAAACATATTCAGATTCCAGTTTGTGCTGAGCAGAGAGCAGATTCGTAAGAATTTGTGACCTGTGCAAATTTTTCAGTTGACGAAATTCGTGCGACAACATGTTGTGTTTACAGGGTTTGTCGATGGTGTTGTCCAAGTCGCACCTCGACAGCGACGACGAGGACTCGGCACCGGCGGAGGTGGCCACCCCGGCAGGGGCGGCGGCGGCGGCGCTCGTGCTTCCGAACCATCGCTGGCTACTGACGGAGCTGCCGGCGCTGAAGCAATTTGGCACCGCCAAGAAGGAGGCGTGCGCCATCCTCAGACGGGTAGGTGTGTCTGTCTGTCTGTCTGTCTGTCTGTCTGTCTGTCTGTCTGTCTGTCTGTCTGTCTGTCTGTCTGTCTGTCTGTATGTATGTATGTATGTGTGTATGTATGTATGTATGTATGTATGTATGTATGTATGTATGTATGTATGTACGAGGTGGGTTCGGAAAGTTTTGCATCAAGTCCAGTTTCTCCAGGATGTGCAATGAGACATTGGTCAGCTTGTTAGTTTCATGAGACAATGTCAACTTGTGAATCTGTGTGTGAAGCCACATCAATGCATCTCCAATGCAAGTGCCAGAAAGTCTTTGTCAAATGTGCAAAATTGGAGGGATTGACTTTGGTCCTCTGCAGATCTCCCATTGACAGAAGAAGAAAATTTGAAGCTTTTGGCACAAAACTGGCAGTTTCTCAGGAACTACAGCTTCAATCTGGATGTTCTTGGTGGCTATGGAAAGCTTTCACAGGCACCAATGACATCCAGATCAGAGCTTTAGTTGTTAAAATATTGCCCATTGCCCCACCCTCCGAAATTTAGAATTTTGAAGAAAAAGTTTTCAGTGTTGTCCTGATCAAGAGTTGCGTTCTTCAACACATGATGATTGTGACTGTCTTGTTTCTATGCTCACCATGTGCAATTTATGTTGCTCATCTGCTGGCCAAAAAACTGGATGCAATGCAAAATTTTCTGAACCCACCTCATATGTATGTATGTATGTATGTATGTATGTATGTATGTATGTATGTATGTATGTATGTATGTATGTATGTATGTATGTATGTATGTATGTGTGTGTGCGTGTGTGTGTACACGTGTGTGTGTGTATGTTTTTCAAATTCTCGTAATCAATGAAACTCACCAGGTGAAGAAGCTGCTCGACGAGGACGGGAAGGCGGTGGCGGCGGCGACTCCAGGCACCGCTGTAGAGATCCTCGGGTGGCACGACCTGCCGCATCCGGGCAACGAAATACTGGAAGTGGAGTCAGAAGTACGAAACTGTCTTCCAAAAATCTGAGGAAATGACCCTGTGTTTTGTTTGGTTGTTTGTTTACACAACTGTTGGTCTGAAGGTTCCAGCACCATTCTTCTACTGCAGGCGAGGGCAAAGGCTGTTCTGCGCGTGAGAGAAGAGAATGAAGCTCAGAAGAAAGCCAAGGATGACATAGGTGTTATTGAGCAAAAACGGAAAGAGCATCAAACTGATTACGCGGAGCGAAGAAAAGCGTTATTGGATCGAGGAGTGAGAAGCACGCACATTTACAAAAGATACGAGAAAAGGGACATTGCAAATGAAGCGGGAAAAATCCCTGAGTTGGCGATCGTTATCAGGGGTGAGAAGGAAACTTTATGTTGTTGAGTTCCGCAACAAACTGGCTTTCTGTGTTGGATTGTTGCAGCGGTGCTTTTGGTCTGGCGTATCTCACACCATGTGTCAGTGCTTTCGTTATGGTTCGCGGAAATGTTCGCGTTGCGGTTCTGTTTGTTGATCATGTTTGGCCGCACCTATTCAGGGGACGTTGATGGGTCAGTTGAAGCGATCGTGCAGGCCCTCTCCACATATCCGAACCAACAGTGTCAGCTCCACATCGTGGACTACAACACGGGTTCTGTGAGCGAGTCTGACATCGATGCAGCGGCCGCATTTGGAGGTGAGAACTGACACTGAGTACGTTTCTGTTGATGCTAGTAGCTGTGCGTGCAGGTGGATGGGTGGTCTGCTTGTGCTGAAAGGGCCTCGCTTCTGTGTCGTTTGTCTGCAATAGTGCACAAAGTTTGAGCCATTCGTTTCAGGAATCGTGTACGCTTTCAACACGAAGATTCTTCCGAACGCATTGCGGAAAGCAAAAGAATCCGACGTCATAATCAAGGAGCACAACGTCATTTACAAGATGATTGATGACCTACGCGAAGAAATCACAGAACGTTTGCCTCCACTTCAGGAAGAACAGGTCGTAGGTATGTGACCTGTGCATCCTTTCTGCAGGACAGAAGTGCTTGTCGGCATTTTTCGCACACAATGAAAAGGCACTGGTCTGTAAATCTTGTGACCAAATGTGACCTGAACATCGGTTTTGCAGGAAAAGCAGTTGTGCAAGCACTCTACATGATCACTGGAGAGAAGAACAAAAAGGTGCCGGTGGCCGGCAGTCGATGTATCGAGGGCAGCCTCCAAAGAAAGTCGCTGTACAAGCTGGTCAGAGATGGTGAAATTTTATACGATGGTACGCATCTTCTTTTTTTCTGGCGGCTCGATGCAAAACGCGCCGACGGCTACCTAGTGAGTGCTTGTTTTCTTGTCTCCGGAATCTACCCGAACAAAATACTCACACATTTGATACTCAATTTCGGGCCAAAAAGTTGTCTCTGATACACGGCTGCACCAATTTCCCTCGTCAATGCCTTCCCGGAAATGAGAATTGATCAGGCTGCAGTTCAAAAGAAACAAAACTGAAGTTTTGAACATGGGCGTCGATGTCGCGAGACATTACGTTTCGGGGTTGGAGAGGGGCAAGACCCACCCAGATTTGAGCCCCCAGGTGCTAGGGGTTGGACCATCCCAGATTTCAAGAGCATCAGCAGGTCCTCTCCCCACCTCCCTCCTTGGAACGTCAATCCTCCAGCTATTGCCAGTCAGGCTTGCATGCTGAAAAAGTTGTCGACTGAAAATCTTTTGCCACAGAATGTTCCCACCCTCGACAAACAGACGAACATTTTTCTTCGAGGCCGAATTTTTCACATGCTGAGACACAAAATATTTCCAAGTTGGACGGGGAAAGGCAGTCCAACAAAATCTGGACACGTCAAAACGGACAAAAAAATCATTACAAAGGAAGAAAAAGAGAATATTTTCATACTGACGCTTTCACAAGCAGGCGTGTTTGCTCTCCCCAGCACTGAGAACATAGAAATTTCTGGTAATTCGCCATTTTTTGGGGTTTCAGGCAAACTAGCCTCGTTGAGACACTTGAAGAACGAAGTTGAATCCATCAAGCTGGAAATGGAATGTGGAGTCAGACTGGATGATGCAATTGAGCCAGCTCCTGGAGACACGCTGATTTGTTACGATTTGATATCCGTAAAACAGACTTTGAAGTGGGATTTGCATTTTTGACGCTCATTGACTGTAGCCAAAGCTTGTTGAATAAAGTAAATCCCCTTGTGGATGTGGAGTTTCCTTCCCATGCAACGAAATTTCACATGCTGTGATCGCTCGCCTTCAGGATATTGGGGTGATCGAGAAAGACCCTTTGCATTGTGTGAAAGATTTCCAGAAACAGCACGCTACGGACACGACGACAGACACGGGATTCAACGGACACAGATATGCAAAGTTCTGTTGAGAACCTTTCGCGATCGTTTTTTATTTGCAAAAAAATAGGAAACTTGTTCAAAACAAATGTTCACTTGCAGAAAATTTGAATTGCCCCACACACCGATGTGAGTCACGGAAAGTTACTGCACCGAGGACCATCTAGATCTACACGACTGCTTGAGCAGGAATACTGCACGCGACAGACAGCTGTGCAAAACCTTGAATCGTCTCTTGAAACCTGAAGTACGATCATTCCCTGTAACACACTGTACAAATCACAGATGTGCCGCGTCGTGGGTTGCTATAAAGTAACGTGCCATGGTTTGTACGTTCCTGGTTCAGCTGCTGGGAACTGCAAAAAAGAAACCAAGAATGAAAGAAACCAACAAGACTCAAAAGCTCCAAGTACACTTTCGTGGTGATGAGGTTGACACAACGAGCTAGCGTACCTGTCTGGTGAATCTGTCGACGCAGGCCATGCGTATCTTCTCTGCGGTCGCGGGGCTGTCCAGTCTGAAGAAGCCGTCGAGTCCCTCCTCGCGCCGCGCCGACCCGATCGCGTCGTAGATCGCGAAAAACACGGACGCCGACAGGAACAGAGGAGGTTCTCCCACAGCCTGCAGTGCCGAAAGTATTTGTAGACGCACGAGAGCGATGGAACCACGTTCTCGGAAAATAAAGTGAAAGGTTTCGCCATCGTTGCGGTCACTGGCGTGACTGACCTTGGAAGAGTAGACGGCCTTCGGGTTGCTTGCTCCTTTCAGCACGGCGACGTTCAGCTGGACGGGAATGTCAGTGAAGCCGGGGATCTTGTAGGCGCCGGGGCCGCGCGTCAGGAGGAACCCCTCAGGTGAGTAGCGCTGCTCCTCCAGCGTGAACAGCCCGTAACCCTGCAAACACGTCTCCACATGTGCGCTGTTGTCAAGCTCGCGGATCCAGGTGAAACAAGTGCCCCCCAAAACAACAGTTCCTCCCCTATTTGGGTGCTGTACACACAGGCAAGTTTGGACGCAAAGGGACCCCTCAAGGTCAGATCCCTGTTGCTGTGTCCCCCTGAAACCCAATCTTGTGAGGCGGGCTTGAGCCGTGAGCTGAAGGTGCGGAGAGAGTCAGGCGCACCTGAATGAAAGCTCCTTCGATCTGTCCGATGTCGATGGCCGGATTGAGGCTGGTTCCCACGTCCATCACGATGTCAGACCGCAGAACCTGACAACAGAGTGAACAAAGTGGGCACACAGCAAATAGTCCTGCGATTTGCTACTGTACGCACACAAGACCACAGTACTGCTACACTGAGATGTGCACTCACGGTGTGGTCCCCACTGAGGCAGTCGATCTCCACCTCGGAGACTGCAGCTCCGAAACTAAAGTAGTGGAACGGGCGACCTTCTCCTTTTTCGAAATCGTACCCCGCATCAAGCCTGAAACCAGAATGAGCCAGAGTTTTGCTTTCTGGACACATTGGGATGCTCCGGGCATCTTCATCTGGGTGATGCGACAGGAAACTAGCATAAAAATAGCTCCGTGGAGCTCGCGGTGATTTGAACATTTGAACTACTTGCACCCTTCATGCTTCATCAACCATAGCCACAGCTGTGTCATAAGGAGTTCTGATGGAGTGT